>Ga0209494_1000672_pt1 | contig 15242 bp, 8 predicted proteins | sample EN1Hudseemescosm_FD_184628 | JGI IMG/M metagenome (GOLD analysis project Ga0209494, IMG submission 184628) | Methane-oxidizing microbial communities from mesocosms in the Hudson Canyon - EN1B Hudson Canyon (SPAdes) (version 2) | ecosystem: Environmental > Aquatic > Marine > Cold seeps | place... | reverse complement strand
CTGTCTGGGTTATGGGTATTCCTTTCAATGCAAGAGGTATTGGATTGCTATTCTTCTAAGGAGTTGGCGGACTTACGAGAAACTGCGCAGGATTTTTTCCCGATGTAACTTGTGTAGATACCTATGACCCATAGGGGACATTCAGAATAATTCTACTAACCTTAATTGTTATTCGCAAATATAGGAAAGTTAGGATTGAGCCTGAACTTGTGTATAGTAATTGGACAAGGATGATACCAAGCAGCCAGAATAAATAATGTTCAATTCTTCTGGTTGTTTGTCTTTCTATCTCAAATAAAGAATTATCCTCCAACTCACTGTTGATATACGGTGCTAATAGGATAGCAACAAAGAATTATTTTCGCTGTTTTTTCACATACCAACGGACAATACGGCCATCTTTTGAAATATGTACGCGAAAATAACGATCATTACGGATATAGACAGAAACAACGCCTGACTCTATTAGTTCCTGCCCCAATAATCTATACTTGCGAGTCTGGCAAGAAGTGAATTCAGACCAAACCATACCAACTTCAGGTGCCTCATCCAAATGTCTTCCACACTTACCCTCTAAGGAAGCAACTCTCTGAGAATGTTTTTTTGACTGATCTTCATCAATTTTAATAGCAATTTTTTTCCATAAATTAGGGTAAGCAACCTCATACATTTGCTGGCGGTATTTTTCCCGTGGGGAAACAGATATCGCTCCTTTAATTATACCTGGAATAATAACCAGCGCTGATATTAAAGGTCCAGGGTTATTTGATTGATGAATCAGCTCATGACTACTCTCTGCATGATATTCTCCCAACAATTCTCCAGTACTAGCATCAATGGCTTTAATGTCAGCACGTGCATCATATATATAACGAGTTCCACGCCAATTATGGGCAAAAATGAATGGGCCAGGCCACCAGGTAAAAAAGTTTTTTGCTCCGTGATGTCGAAACTCTCCCTCTACTTCACCACTAAATAATATATCAATATTCTCCTTATTTATATACGGATGAGAAACAGATATAAAAACACCTTCATCACGTAGCGCCTCAGCTAAACCCTGCTCCCATCCACTCGCATCTCTATATTCGCTATCAATCACATATATTGTTTCAACACCCGCTATTGCAGTTGTCGAATATTCTGAGTTACTACTAGGTAATGCTTGCGGCTTAAGGTCAACGATGTCAAAGGTGGTACAGCCTGTTATAAATAATAAAATAAATAACAGGAACAATAACTTCTTATGTGGATTGTAATTCACAGTAAACTCCTACAATTCAAGAAAAAAACTATAGTTTGTGGCAATAACATGAGATAAAATATGGACTTGCCTTATTGATAGTTTCTGTTGGTCAATATTAACTGGCATCATTGTAAAGTGAGGTATTACTTTCCTGGAGGAGAATAATACTCTTCTCCATCATCAAATGAATCAATCAAGCCTTTTTTCTCTTTCGGATCTATCTGTTCATGTGGAGAATAGTATTCGTCTACACCATCATCATAAAAATTATTTTTTGATAATTGAGTGGCTAAATCACGAATGAATTTATCCATGCCTTTACTTATTGTATTCTTGAACGATTGAGGGGTCCTAGCCCAAGCACTCCTGAGTTTTATATTTGATGAATATCTTTGCTGTTCCTTAAGAACAGGAAGGATACCAGTTATTTCAACGCTTATATCGAAATGAAAATAATACATCGCCCATGCACCAACTGTATTATATGACCAAAATTGTGTGATATTAACATCAACCGGAATGGCATTTGTTGCAGAATTAGAAACATTGTAGCCTGCCCTTTCAAAACTTTCTTCAACAGCACTTTTAACGATATCCGTGATCTTTTTTTCTGTAAAAATATCAAATATTACATTTCCAATGCTATCTCTTATCTGAGCAGCAGCTGTTGATGTAATTACAGGTCCAATATCTTTTACCGTTGCTAATTGTGGTAGGGTCGGATTGTCACTGTTTAGAACAAACTCACGGGAATCAGTAATATTTATGATATGAACTGTAATGTTCTTAGTAGAAGAAGTATGTATCTTTGGTGTTTCTGTAATATTAATAGTGGCCTGCCTTGGTCCGCAAGCCGTTAACAAAAAAACGGTAATTAGAATTATTGTTCTTGATATAAGAAATCGTGACATTGTTTTCACCCTGTTTGTGATGTGTTAAATAGATTTCATTCCTAACTATCTAAATAAAAGTATCTCTAAATGTACTAATTTGGAGAATGGCTAAACTTTTTGAATACTGCTCATGACCGATAACCGGGCAGTTTCCTTGAGCTAAAATTCTTAGCATAACAACGGTCGCTTCAGCCCTTATTTTTCATCTTCACCACTGTTAAATTCGCAAAGTTCACCAAAAGAGTTACCAACTGAAATGGTTATCAGGAATATCATTAATAGAAAACGTAATTTCATAATTTATGCTATTTAGGTTTTATCCCTTTCATATGAAAAAGTTATTGTTTAAACGCATGAAATAATTCCATAAATTTCAGCAGTTCGACTTTCCGCTTTATGAGGGGCATAACTTTCTGTACCTGCTTTACAGCAGGTTTAGCTTTTCATTGTTATTCCGACACTATATATATATATATATACGCTTATAGAAAGGCTTTTTCAACTGAGTAATTCTGTCAAAAATAGGTACTTCGATTTATAAAAAATTAAAGTCGAAGTAAGACTAATAATCAGTCTCTTTTAATAATGTTGTGCATTGTGTTTGAGCGTTCGCTTATGGCTGGTAGCTGACCTTCGCTGCCAAATTCGTTTATCCCATAAAGTATACAACTTGGGAATTTTTTCACTGACGGTAGAATGCGGCCTCGATACGTCCTTATTTATGTCTTATTATTGATTCTCTGGTTGCACTGGATGAGGTGGAATATTTCTCCTCGGAAAAAATTCTAGACGCGCCATTGATTTATGCCACTGTATTAATTTCACTGTCATAGATGCATATTTCTATTCTCTTAACCGATAGAAAACTTTTTATCTCCCTACTTATACATAAAAAAACTCAATGAAAAAATTATTTTTTTTAGCTTTTTCAATAATGACCCTTAATGCTTGCTCTTTGTTGGAAATATCCCAACAAATTCAAAAAGCAGACAGTATTGGCCATATTAAAGGTATTGTTCAATTGAGTAGCCCCCAACAAGGCAATATTATTGTTCATCGCTATTATCTAAACAATAAAACCTATATCTCTAACGACTTTACTCATGCCAATAAAAAAGGCGAATATCAATTTAACACCCTTCCCGGAACTTATTATCTTGCCGCCTACCTTGATAATAATCATGACGGCGAATACCAAGTCCCTGAATATAAAGGTCTGTTAAGCCTTAAAACTGGACAACCTGCTCCTGTCACTGTTCAACAAGGACAAATAACAACCGTTCCTGCTTTTAGTCTCTCGAAAAAAACACCTCAATTAAATACCGGATATACGCATAAACATGCGATAAAAAAACCCAGTAACAATATAGGAAAATTAACCGCGCTAAATAACCCCTTATTTAACCGTGATAACTACTCAATCGGTATGTGGAAACCTATCCAGTTTATTGAGCAAGTAGGTGCAGGGTTATTTTTCTTAGAAAATTATCAAGCCGATAAAATCCCTGTATTATTCATACACGGCATTAATGGCGGCCCTTTAGACTGGCAAACAACCATTGAGAGCTTAGATAGAAACCATTTTCAACCGTGGCTAATTTATTACCCGAGTGGGCTACGACTCAATATAATCTCTGATTACTTAATTACAAGCATTTTACATTTACAAAACAAATATCAGCCTAAGCACTTATTTATTGTTGCTCATAGCATGGGAGGGCTTGTTGCCCGCTCTACATTAAAAAAATATCACCAACAGCACCCCGCATCAGCCAATAGCATCAAGCTATTAATGACGATCAATAGTCCATTATCAGGAATGGTTAGCGCGGGTAAGGGCGTTGATACCTCACCTATCATTTTACCTGTATGGCGAGATTTAGCCCCCAATAGTGAATTTTTAGCAGACTTAAATCAATGGAAGATTCCCAGCACCGTGCCTTATCATTTAGTTTTTTCTTATTTAACGGACTCCAGTGGCGATGGCATCGTTAGTATTGAAAACCAAATCCCCTTAAAAATGCAACAACAAGCCACACGAATTTATGGTTTTAATAACAGTCATACTGGCACCTTACGAGATAAATCTTTCTTAAAGATCTTTAATCATATTATTGAAGAACAACGCTTACAGATAAAATAGCTGGGGTCAGAGTCAATGTTAGTAAGTTAAGGGTAACAGGCTGATTTATAATAACTAACCAGTCTTAAAATTAGTTATTTTTCGAAAAACTAAAAAACTAAAAATGTTGAAAGGCTTGAATTAGCTAGGACTGTAAATGACTAATATCAATAATTTAGAGCTTAACTTGCTGGTATTGAGGTCTACTATAGAATTATAATTTTACCTCAACACAAAAAACTGAGCGAGACGGGGGGGACTCCCCCGTCTTCTTACGCACATATTTTTGAATAATAATAATAATCAATGACTTATAGAAAATGGTGAAATTGAAAGATCCAGCTTTGCAGAGAATTGTATAAAATCAACAAACTATGGACTGAAAGATCCATAGTTTGACTTACGACTAAAAGCCCTTCAACTGTAAAATCCTACAAGAGCAGGCAAGAATTGACAGATAAGGTGCTGACAGCTGCTAAAAAGCATAAGGTCTCAGGTAAAGTAGTTTGAGGTGCAATGGGTATTTACGCTAAAACGAAAACTTAACAAGGAAAGCCTCCCAATAAAGTAAACCTCTATCGAGAGGCTATTTAGCTTAATACTCTTCCGGCAAAAGAATCGTTGTACTGGATCTATCCGCTTCAGTAATTACCCAAAATTTAACCTCGCCAAAAACATAAGCGGAAAAGATGCGCGCTTCTTGGTTTATAGCTTCGCGGTTGCTTTCTTGATCGTCTTCATCCATATCTTGCCAATCACCATAAATGTGTCGGCTTAATAAGGTGTTTGGGTTAATACTAATTAATTATTTATTGGGGTGGTTTCCCAGTAAAGGTATCTGAAATAAAATGGGAGCTTTATTCAGTGTAGATTCAGTTATAAAATAAACGGCTTTAGTTATTGCTGATATTTGGCATTTTATCGATCAATTATTATGAATTTATTTAACCGCTTCCTATGCTCCTTGTTGTTTTCACTTTCGTTTCATTCTACTCAATTGAGTGCGCATGCCGTTGTTACTGAGCATTCATTGAGCGTGGGCGTGGTCAATGCACATCAAACGAGCCAGGTTGAATTGAATTTTAATTCCAGTGTGGAAGTGGGCTTGTCGCAAATTTTTCTGGTGCGTACTGGAGATATTGAAGAAGCTTTGCCATTAAAGGCAGGTAATACGCATGGCGTTGTGCTAGTTGATATGCCTGCATTAGATGCGGGTAAATATGCCTTACATTATCGGATTTTCGCGGCAGACGGACATTTGACTGATGATATTATCCATTTTACTGTTCAGCCTTAAGGAGTTGAAATGGAAGGTATTGCTGATTTTTTAGACTCCATTATTGGCGGGATTGACCTTATTTGTTATGCGCTCGCTGTTGGCGGGATCGTATGGGGTTTGTTTGTTGCGCAGCCGTGGGGGCAGGGGACAAGCCAAAATAAATTATTAACAGAGCGAAGTGTTGTTTTAATTTATAAGGGCGCATTTGCTTTAGCGTTAGTGCAATTAATTAAAATTGTTTTGAAAGTGTGGTTAATGACTGCGATTTTAGATCGTTGGCCGTTTCCTGAGTTTGCCGATACGACTCAATTTATCGGTGGTATCACGCGCATGGGCTTGGTGTTGTTATTTGCGGCTTATTGTTATGTTTATTTGCGCAAGAATAATAGTTCACGCACGCATTGGGTTAATGCAGCTTTTCTTGCACTGTTATTTATTATTTCTGGCGCTTGGTTAGTGCATGCGGCTGGCCGTTTTGAAGACCGTATCCTATTAATGGCATTAACGACGGGACATCAATTGGCTGCGGCTGTTTGGGTGGGTGGTGTTTTTCAGATACTTTTAATTTGGAAATTAACCCGAGAAAAACAAATTGCCGAGGGTTTATGGGTTGAGTACCTATACCGGTTTTCTAAAGTCGGCATGGTTGCTGTTGCAGGAGTCCTAATCTCAGGTGTACCGATGGCTGTTGGTTATATTACGACTTTAAATGGTTTTTTTGGTACGGGTTATGGCAATATTTTATTGGTAAAAATACTATTACTGACTATTGCTTTAGGTTTTGCTTGGTTAAATCGCCGTGCTGTTTTAGAGTATAAAATATCTGCTAATTCCCATGCCTTATTCAATCGTGTTCCTTATTATATTGAAGCAGAAACCTTTGTTTTAATTACCTTACTGTTTACCGCAGCAAGCCTTGCTTCGCAGCCACCTGCCATTGATATCCCTGGCTTAACGGCTACGTGGATGGAGGCGTTAAATGCTTTTGCACCGCGTATACCACGTCTTAGCTCACCAAGTCATGAGGCTTTACTGGCAGGAGAAGCGGGGCGCACGGCTATTCTTAATCAAATGCCGTCTGTCGCATCGACTGAGTGGTCTGATTATAATCATAATATTGCGGGTGTTTTTGTTACTGCGATGAGCTTGCTGGCGATGCTCTCTTATAAAAAATCACTGGTATGGGCAAGGTATTGGCCGGTTGGTTTTATCGGTCTAGGTATTTTTATTCTATTACGTTCCGATGCAGAAACTTGGCCGAATGGCAGCATGGGTTTTTGGGAAAGCATGCTGGAAAATGGAGAGATATTACAGCATCGGATTGCGACTTTATTAGTTTTCTTATTAGGCACAATGGAGTTGCGTGCCAGAATGACGCGTAATCCTGATAGCAAATTACCTTATGTGTTTCCTCTGTTGTGTGCCGTTGGTGGTTTGATGTTGCTAACTCATTCACATATAGGGTTTCAAGCAAAGAGTGCTTTTTTAATTCAAATCGGGCATACCTTTATGGGCTTGTTCGCTCTGGTTATGGCAATTGGTCGCTGGCTAGAGCTTAAGTTAGATCAGCCCGGAAAAAGTATTGCGGGGTTTGTTTCTGTATTTGCTTTTTTTCAGATTGGTATGATTTTAATTTTTTACCAAGAGCCGTTGTATTAAGTAGGACTTATTAACAAAGCATATTTTGTGGGAGTAGCTTTAGCTTCTCTATGCGACTAACTAATACCAATCCCAATAAATAATAACTGCAATAGTCGTCATCCCGAAATCTTTAATCGGGAATCCATTGACACACATAGATTCCTGCTAAGAGCCTGCAGGAATGACGGTTTCTCAGCTCAAGTATAAATATATTGGGATTGGTATAACATTGCTCCCATAAAACTTGGTAACTCCTAATCAGACAAAGGTCTAGCAATCAATCTCTCAATCTCTCCAGCATCGACTGGTTTGCTAAAATAATACCCTTGCACCATGTCGCACTCATGCGCCTGTAAAAATTGAAGCTGCTCTTTGGTTTCTACACCCTCGGCAATCACTTTTAAGCCCAAACTTTGCCCCATCGCAATAATGGCTTTTACTAAAGCATCATCGCCAGAACCCAGATTAAGGTCTTGAATAAAAGACCTGTCAATTTTCAATATATCGACTGGAAAGCGGCGCAAATAACTTAAAGAAGAATAGCCAGTGCCAAAATCATCAACAGAAAGCTGTACGCCTAAAGCTCTAAGCTTAGATAGCATTTTCATGACCAAGTTGGAATCTTCCAACATTAAATTTTCAGTAATTTCTAGTTGCAAATCAGTACCTGAAAGTTCAAATTCACGCAATAACTGCTCAACTAAATAATAACTATCAATTTTCTCACAAAACTGGCGCGTAGACATATTAATAGCTATATGAAGTTTATCTATGCCTTGCTTCTTCCATATACTAAACTGCTCACACGCTGTGCGTAAAACCCATTCGCCTAGCGCTAATATCAAATCACTTTCTTCGGCAATAGAAATAATTTTTTCTGGAGAGATCTGGCCTAAAGTTGGGTGTCGCCACCTCAAAAGCGCTTCAACACCGCAAATAGTATTGTTTTTCAGGCTGATAATAGGTTGATAATTTAAATATAGCTGGCTATTATCCAAGGCTATACGCAAATCTTTTTCCAACTCCATGCGATGATTCACATAGGCTGTCAAGTTTGAAGAGAAGAAAGCATACGAGTTTCTTCCTTTTTCCTTTACTTCATACATCGCCATATCGGCATGCTTAAACATAGCATCGAAATCATCGCCATCTTCAGGGTACGAAGTGATGCCAATACTTGAGCCAATATGGATTAAGTGACCATGAATATCAAAAGGGCGCGCCAAAGATGTAATTATTTTTTCTGCAACAATCGCCGTATTTTCTTTATTTTTGACAGCACTCAAAATAACTGTGAATTCATCCCCACCTAATCGAGCGATGGTATCTACACCACGCAAACAAGCTGTCAGTCGTACCCCCACTTTCTCTAGTAATAAATCGCCTATATGATGACCTAAAGTGTCATTTACTCGTTTAAAACGATCTAAATCAATCAAGAATAAGGAAAATGAACTGCTATTTCGTTTGGCTAATTTATAGGCATACGCCAATCTCTCATTGAATAAATTCCTATTGGGTAATTGGGTTAATGGATCATAATTTGCCAAATAATGCAGTTTTTCATACGCTTTTTGTTTCTCGGCAATTTCTCGGCTTAGTTCTACTGTTCTTTCCGCAACTAATAGTTCTAATTCAAGCGTATGCTGCCTTAATTGTTCATTCGCTTTAGCTAAGGCAATATGTGTGGCAACTCGAGCTTGAACTATGGGAGGGCTAATAGGCTTGGTAATATAATCAATGGCTCCTAGCTCAAAACCATGAAGCTCATCCTCTATTTCATTTTTAACTGTTAAAAATATCACTGGGACATCGTGCCCTCTTTCTGATAATTTTAGTTGCCTGCATACTTCATAGCCATCCATATCAGGCATTAAAATATCCAATAAAATGAGATCAGTATTGCCTTTTTTTATTATATCTAACGCTTCAAGGCCGTTACTTGCAACGCTAATGTTATAACTTTCTTTAAGAATATCTGCAATTAAGCTAGTAAAGAAACGCTCATCATCGACCACCAAAATATTAGGTTTGTACATAGATAAAACTCTAACCGGTTGAATAATTATGGTTTATGAAGACTGTTTAGACTTAACAATCTATCCATCCCTGTAAGTTGTAAGGTACACTGATATTGACTGTTTAACAATAGCATATAGTATCAGCGGCTAACAGTCAGGAGTCAGGTGACTCTCAAGATATAATAGCTGAGGGTAGAGAAAAACAATGCTTGCATCGCAACAGACCCCAGTCGTTTTCGTTCTCTGTAGTAAAAATATTTAGGTAGACTTACCTACTTATTTCTTTTAATAGCTCAATAGCTAAGTCAAAATCATAATTTTCAATGGCCTGCTCAAGTAACTGAACTTGATGACTGGTGTGTGTAGGTAAGTGATTTCCTATCTTTTCTAAATAGCCTAAGGCTTCAGCATCACCGGTTGCTAGTAATAAAGATAGCTGCTTAATTTCTTTACTGAGTTGTTCGGCCGGTACATGTTCATGTTTTTGTTCTGCTTCGCCTTGCTTACTAAATTGCTCTAATTCGTCCAGCAAACGGGTAAAGTCTTGATAAAAGCATGCCAACGTAACCGTATTATCTTCACCCTTAGCTGTAACAGATTCAAGCTCAAGGCTACTTTGCTGTAGTTTTCTTGCACCTATATTTCCTGCCACACCTTTGATTGTATGAATAATACGGCTAACATCTTGATTGCGCTTTTCAGCAATTGCCTGCTCTAATAGAGTAATATCTGATTGATGATCTTGGTAAAATTCTTTAAGTAATTTACTAAACAGTGCTCGATTACCACCTACGCGCTTTAATCCCCATTCAACATCAATATTTTCAGAGTAATCCGGTAAAAGGATATAACTATCCTGTGATGTAATAGTGGGTATCATCTTATTTTCAATGTCGTGTACGAGCCAGTGAGCTAAAACCCTATGCAGTTCCTCAGGATTTATTGGCTTGGTAATATGTTCATTCATACCTGCCTGTAATGATTTTTCTTTATCGCCAATCATTGCATGAGCCGTCATCGCAATAATAGGCAAATCTTTAAATTGAAGGCTTTTCCTGATTTTCTTAGTCGCCTGTATGCCATCCATTTCAGGCATTTGAATATCCATTAGCACAACATCATAAGCTATAGAGCGCTGTGATACTTTATTAACCGCCTCCAAACCATTTGCCGCAATATCAACACTTAATCCGAATGATTTAAGTAACTCTTCTGCTACTTGCTGGTTAATTCTATTATCTTCAACGAGTAATACAGAGCCACTTAAACTTTTATTTTCCATCCGATTATTAGGCTTAACTGGCATTAGGTTAGGTTTTAGTGCTTTGATAATCGTATCAAACAAAGTAGAAGGTGCTACTGGTTTAACGATAAACCCTTCTAAACCAATTTCTTGTGATTCATTGATTACTTCTTCTTGCGCATAAGCCGTCACCATAATAATCGCTGGGATTTTACTCAGTTGTATTTGGTTTTTAATATACTTGATCGCCTCTAAACCATTAATTTCTGGCATAGACCAATCCATCAAAATAAGATCAAAAGGTTTTTCAGATTCTCTTAAGGTACTATAAGCTTGTTTTGCACAGGCAACACTGGTCACTTTAAAAGACAAAGAAGCGAGTTGATCGCGCAGTATGTTGCGTGCTGTTGCGTTATCATCAACCACCAGCACGCGTAGACCTCGTAAATCAGGCTGAGGCAGTTGATAAGCTTTGTTGTGCAATGGATCAAGCCCAAACTCTGCAAAAAAGAAAAAATGGCTACCTTTGCCTGGCTCGCTATCAACACCGATTTTGCCGTTCATCATTGTGACCAATTTTTTACAGATGCTCAGCCCTAATCCAGTGCCACCATGTAGGCGTGTAGTCGAAGCATCCGCTTGAAAAAAGGACTCAAATAGCTGTTTTTTTTGATGGCTGGGAATGCCGCAGCCAGAATCTGTTACCGAAAACTTTAAAACTGCTTTATGTTCAGAAAGGTTAGCTGGAGTAACTGCCACGGAAATTTCTCCTTGATCAGTAAATTTAATGGCATTACTGCATAGATTAATTAAAATCTGGCCTAATCGAGTGGGGTCTCCTATCAATGTAGCCGGTATTTTAGGGCTTATATCAAAAATCAATTCCAGATTTTTTTCTTCACTAGAAAAACGGAATAAATCAGCCAAATTCTCAAAGACAGTATCTAGCTGGAAATCAACTGATTCTAGGTGCAATTTACCGGCTTCAATTTTAGAAAAATCCAAGATATCATTAATTATGCTTAATAATGAATGGCTAGCATTTTGAATTTTACTCACATAGTCGTGTTGCTGGGTATTCAAATCTGTTTTTAAAGCCAAGTAGCCCAAGCCAATAATGGCGTTCATTGGTGTTCGAATTTCATGACTCATATTAGATAAAAAGTCACTTTTAAATTGGTTTGCTTGCTCAGCAAGCTGCTTTGCTTTTTCTAATTCAATTTCTGCCTGTTTATTTTCAGTAATATCAAAAATAGCGCCTTGTAGATAAAGTGCTTGGTTTTGATCATCATAAATAGGCATGCCTTGTTCATGAATCCATCGAATCGACTGATCTTTATGGATAATGCGATAATCGATTGTATAAGGCTTATGCTGCTTAATTGCACCCATTATGGAATTTAGGACCGCTGGCATGTCATCAGGATGAGTGATTTTAAAAAAACTACACTTGTGATTGGTAAATTCTAGTGCAGAGTATCCGGTAATAGACTCGATAATATCGGTAATAAAAGAAAGCGACCATTCTTTTTCAAATACATATTGATAAAACGTCCCAGGAATATTGTGCACTAAGGAACTGAAACGCTGCTCACTTTCTTGTAGTTCATGTTCCGCCTTTTTGCGTTCAGTAATATCTGAGCGAATCGCAATATATTGCTCTAGTTCGCCTTGACTATTCAGTAGCCCAATAATGGTACTGTCTACCCAATAGAGCGAACCATTTTTAGCTCTATTGCATATCTCACCGCGCCAAGGCTTTCCTTTGGATGCTTGCTTGAAGATATCTGTCCAAAAAGATTTTGGGTGTAAGCCTGAATTTATAATTCGATGGTTCTCGCCTAATACTTCTTCGCGGCTATAGCCTGATATACGGCAAAAACTATCATTCACATAAGTGATTTTCCCCCGAAGGTCACACATAGTTACAAGAGATGCTGCATCCAAAGCAAATTTTTGTTGCTCCAGAGCCATTTGGATTTTTTTACGCTCAGTAATATTTTGTAATGTGCCAACAACTCGTGCCGGCTTGCCCTGCTCATTAGTCGCTACAACCGAGCCAATGAAATGAATATCAATATAATGCCCTAGCTTATGTTTTAATCTAAATTCGTGCTCATATTTTTTAGCCCTGTTAGTTATTGCTTTTTCTAATACACCAAGTGGTAACTCATCTTTTGGGTGTAAGAAATTTGTAAATTTTAATTGTGTTTGATCAAGTTCATTCGGCTCATAGCCCAACATTTCAGCATAAGCAGGACTAAAATAGGTTTCACCTTTGTCTTTATTCCAATCCCATATACCCTCGTTAGAAGCATTCATGGCCAATTGAAAGCGCTCTTCACTTATTCGGAGTGCTTCTTTTTGCTTGCCAAGCTGCCATAGCCAAAGACTGAATATTGCCATCACCAATAATGTAACGGCAATAATCCACCTGACCAAGGTGTAATCTACTGAATGATCGTAGCGAATAGAAAACCATTTTTTTTTAAATGCATTGGTTTCTCGTGGGCTAATTGCATCTAAAACTTGCTGTATCACTCCGATCAATTCAGGCCAGTCTTTACGCACGGCAAAAGCTAAGTCATTACTAAAAGGCGTCGGTGCAGCAACTTTTATATTAGTAGTTCCCGTTTGTAGCAGAATATGACTGGTTGCGGCTAAGTTACCTACATAAGCATCCGCCTGACCTAAAGACAAAGTTGATAAAGCCTGCTGAGTACTATCAACAAGCACTAACGCTATTTCTGGGTAATTATCTTTTAACAGCTCATGGTTCGCATAATTTCTTTCAACTACGACAGTTTTATCTATTAATTCATCTAAGCTAGTAATGAGCTCAGCATCATCTCGGGTAAAAATCACATAGGGAAAGACTAAATAAGGACGCGTAAAATTTAGATATTTCTCACGTTCGGGTGTTTTTGATACCGCAGGCAAGACATCAATTTCCCCTTGTTTGATTTTTTTAATAACTTGTGCCCACTTTAAATCAGAGTGATAAGGCATTTTTACGGATAAAGACTGCTCAATATAAGCAACGTACTCAGAAGCAATCCCTTGGTATTTTTTAGACTGAGGGTCTATATATTCAATAGGTGCCCAAGCGGGATCTATGCCAATGCGGAGAGTAGGGTGTGCGTTTAACCAATCTTTATCTTGCGCACTTAGTTCTAATGGTCGCGCCTTATCTTCTTGGCCATTGAAATGAATCCACTTCCTATTAATTTCATCATGGGTTTCTTTTGCTAAACTATGCAACACTTTATTCATTATAGAGTGCAGTAGTTCCCAGTCTTGACGAATTGCAAAAGCTAATTTAGATTTTTCAGCAGGAAGGCGGTTATCTATTCTAAGATTGGTCAATAAATCTTGTTCAATAAAATAACTAACCACAGCAAGGTTGCCTACATAGATATCTGCCTTACCGAGTGAAAGCGCCTGTAACGCTTCTTCATTCGATTTAACAAAGTTAAATTTAACGTCCTGCGCTTGATTTTTCAGTAACTCATGAATATACGTTCCTTTAGGTAAGGCAACTGTTTTTCCCTCCAGTTCAGCTAAGGAATTAATTACAGGTTCATTTTTGCGGCTGACGAATACAGTATCAATCTCAATATAGGGCTCAGTGAAGTTAAGGTATTTTTGTCGTTCTTGCGTATTAGAAGCGCACGCCAACATATCCAGTTCATGAGTTTTCACACCATTCAAAACATTGGCCCAAATATCAGCTGTTACTTTAAACTGAACTCCGAGTATGTCTGACATAATCTTCAGATAATCAGATGCAATACCTTGGTGTTTTTTAGCGCTATTAACGTAATCAAAAGGTGGCCAATTTTGATCAACACCTACTTTGATTATTGGGTGCTTAGTTAACCACGCTTGCTCTTCATTCGTTAGATTTAATGTTGGCTGTGGCGCAGCCCATAAAAGGCTAGAGAATAAAAAAACAAAAGGAAATATAACCCATCTTTTAAGTAGGAATAACAGCATGGCTAATCTGTTAATCCTTTATTACACTGCTGTGTAATATGTGAAAATTCTGCTTCAATCTGAACAAAGGCATCCACCATATCAGGGTCAAAATGCTTGCCTTTCTCTTGCGTAATATAATCAACGGCTTCTTGATGACTAAAAGCAGGCTTATAAACACGCTTATTAACGAGCGCATCATATACATCGGCAATAGCCATCAGTCGGGCACTAACAGGAATTTGATTGCCCTTTAAGCCTTTTGGATAACCACTTCCATCCCATTTTTCTTGATGTGAATAAGCAATTTCTCGAGCGAACTTTAGAAAGGAGGAGCTTCCAGAGCGCTTTTCTGCAATTTTCAGAGCATCCCCCCCGTAAATGGTGTGTTTTTGCATTTCTACCTGTTCTTTTGCCGTCAATTTGTCAGGTTTTTTAAGGATATAGTCAGGGACAGCAATTTTACCTATGTCATGTAAAGGGGCAGATTTATAGAGTAGTTCAATGGTTTTATCATCAAGGATGGCCGAAAATTTAGGGTGAGACTGCAGTTTTTTAGCCAAGTTTTGCACGAATAATTGAGTGCGTTGAATATGCTCTCCCGTTTCTTCGTCCCTTGCTTCTGCCAGCATGCTTAAACTATAAATAGCGGCATCTTGAGTTAATTCAATTTCGTGCGTGCGTTCGCGTACTTTTTCTTCAAGTAACAGGTTTTGTTTTTCTAGTGCTTGTCTAGTCTGCAAAAGAGATAAATGGGTTTTGATACGTGCTTTTACTGTCGAAGAAGCAATAGGTTTACTAATGAAATCGACAGCACCATAG
>Ga0209494_1000666_pt1 | contig 15298 bp, 10 predicted proteins | sample EN1Hudseemescosm_FD_184628 | JGI IMG/M metagenome (GOLD analysis project Ga0209494, IMG submission 184628) | Methane-oxidizing microbial communities from mesocosms in the Hudson Canyon - EN1B Hudson Canyon (SPAdes) (version 2) | ecosystem: Environmental > Aquatic > Marine > Cold seeps | place... | reverse complement strand
CCTAACTTCATACCCATGCGAAAAAATATTTACCCATGTTTCGAACCGCCCAAACAATTTGGTGATGACGGTACGTGCTCGTTATGCGTGGCCCATTCTTCGACTGTATATAAATGTAATGCTAAGGCGTGCAAGCCCTCCTCCATCAGTGAATTAGTTAAGGCATATACTTTCTGATGCCTAGCGACTTTACGAACACCGTCAAAATCATTAGATACTAGCACCAGCTTAAAGTGAGTTTCCGAATTTTCTGGCACACTATGCATATAACTTTCGTTCTCTAACACAATATGCTTTATCGAGAAGTTTTCTTCCAACAAGCGTTGTATTTTTTGCTGCCTAATCATGGGTAAGCCCTTTATTAGCCCAGTTAATCCGGGCAGATAGTAATGAACTTAGGCGCTAAATACCAATCTACATGGAAATCAAAGCAGTCGTTAATTAAGCTTTGAGTGTTATTGCGCTCACATAATGTAATACGCCTTTACAAAGCCTGACACTCTTGCACATGTATAAGCTCTAAATATGTGTCAGAGTAGAAATCAATAGTCGGCAAATCCGAAAAACCATCTACACTAAGTAGCAAAGAAAAAAGAAAATATTGAAAATAGAGCAAAACAGCACTTACGCTAACTTGCTCATGCTACGTATCTGGGGTTACGGAATGAAGATTGCCTTATTAGAGGACGAAATTGAACAAGCGAGAAATCTGGTTGAGCTACTAAAACAGCATGACCACTCGTGTGAGCACTTTGAAAATGGAAAATCATTTTTGTATGCAGTGTTACATAATAGCTTCGATCTTTTAATTCTAGACTGGCAGCTTCCCGACATAGAAGGAACCGAAGTATTAAAACAATTAAGAGCGGAACTCAATTGGCGAGTCCCCGTTTTATTTTTAACACAACGTGATAGTGAGAGCGACATTATTACTGCTCTCGATGCGGGTGCAGACGACTACCTTGTCAAACCAGCGCGCCCGGGTGAGCTAACAGCACGCATTAACGCACTCAGCCGCAGAACCGGCTCAGAAACTAGCGAACAAGAGGCATTGGAAATTGGGCCGTACAAAATTGACTTAGGTAAACGAGCAATCATAGCGTTTTCTGAAGAGGTATCACTGACAGACAAAGATTTCGATCTGGCCGTTTTCATGTTCCAAAACGTTGGCCGCCTGCTATCACGGGACTTTTTGTTAGAGAGAGTTTGGGGAATTTCCTCAAATATAAACACGCGGACAGTGGACACGCATGTTAGTCGTTTACGAAGAAAACTGAATATTAAACCGGAAAATGGGTTTCGAATTAAAACGATCTATCAACATGGTTACCGTTTAGAACGTGTGAGTGATTAACCATTAATGCTTCGTGATCTTCGTCCGCTTTTGACAAGATACGCGGGCGGAGAAAGACGTACAATGAATATGGTCAAAAATCGAGCACAAGACATTCTTTTGACGGTAGCTCTGCTTATTTGGTCCCTTATATTTTCGACCAACGTCCTCTCTCAATCACCTTCAATAGAAAAACAAAACCCTCAGGCTTCTGATTGGCATTATACACTCCGCCCAAATGACAAATTTAAATCGGTTGCCAGTCGCCTGCTCAATAACAAGCACAATTGGGAAGAACTAGCGCTCTATAACCGCATTGACGATGCAAATGTTTTACGCACCGGCTCTATCCTCAAAATTCCGCTTGCTTGGCTAAATAAACAACCACGTCCCGTTACCACAAATACTGTGAAAGGCGATGTATTTATTAAACGTGGCCAGACTACACATTACGAAAAACTCAAAGCAGATATGAAAATCAACGTCGGCGATACACTCATCAGCCGAAACGGTTCCGCGGAGCTTGAATTCGCAGACCAATCAACCTTAGAGCTCAATGCTCACTCTTTGCTTACATTCAACAAAATTAGCTATCATGGGAACGCTGGCATGGTGGACACGCGCATGCGTTTGGTGAAGGGTGGTTTACGCACTAAAGTAAGCCCATTGGTTAAAGGCGCCCGTTATGAAATCAATACTCCATCAGCCGTCGCAGCCGTTCGCGGTACAGAATTCCGTTTGCGTACGAATGTTGATGGGACGACGCTTGAGGTACTAGAGGGTAAAGTGAATTTCACTTATGCATACGGTTCAGAGTTAATCGAGCAGGGGCAAGGTGCGCGGGTCTTTGCCCAACGCGCAGGGTTAGAAAAGAAAAACCTCTATATTCCAACCAATCTAAACTCCACGTCAACCACTCGTATCATCGACGAACAAGAGGATTCATCTCTTGCTTGGCAAGGTATACCAGTACCCATTATTCCCCCCGAAACGAAAGGTAACAATCAGCGTCCAAATCAAACACTTACAAATAATAGTCAGAACGCTAACCTAGCGCTGCGTGATACAAACTCAGATTACGACAATCCGATTTTAAAAAATCGAAAAGATGAACGCTTGTCTGCCCCAGCGCTGGCCCTGCCTTTACCAGGTAGTATACTTGATACAATAAGCGCGCAATTTTCGTGGAATAGAACGCAGGAAAGTCAAAAAGTTAAACTACAGCTTGCCGCTGACGAAGCGTTTAAAAATATCGTGAGAGAAACCGACTGGTCTGTGAATGATAGCCAAACCCTAGGTGAAGATTTAGTGCCAGGAAACTATTATTGGCGAGTGAAAACGCGTGATCAAGATATGGTCGAGACCTTTTCTAAGTCTCGTAATGTGACAATCCGAGGCTTGTTGGAATCGGTCAATATATTGAGCGTTAATTACATTAATAATCAAGTCGGTATTTTTTGGCATAGCATTGATAATGTGGATGGCTACACCTTACAAATTGCTGATAATGAGAACTTCTTAAGCATCTTAAAAGAAGAAACGTTATCTAAAACAAGTGCTTACTTGAAGCTTCCCAAGGGACAGCGCTATTATGCACGCGTAAAAGGGCTTAATAGCTCGTTCTATAATTCTAACTTCGGTCCGATCAAGGAGCTTTATGTTGAAATGGACTAATGAGCAGCTATTTTCACCACCATCCAGTAGCATGAATGTTAAACTAAATAGTTTATTGTCGATAACACGATTTTTCGGGATATATGTCTAAGCGACCTCAGCACGATCTGCATCCATACGAGCAACATATTCTCACTATTGCACTCATATTGATTACGGCCCTTCTCGTTTACACACAGCTGGCGAAAAGGCTTGATCTATTAACATATGATGCCTTTGCCAATGCAACGACTGCGGCACTTGAACCCGACACTATTATTATTTCGATTGATGAGAAAAGCCTCAACAGTATTGGACAATGGCCGTGGCGCAGAGCAATTCACGCACAATTAATAGACAAACTGCGCGAATATAAAACATCACTTATCGCGTTTGATATTCTTTTTACTGAACCGGACACGCTCCATCCCGACGATGATGCGATTCTGGCACGCGCGATCCAACGCGCGGGCAACGTTGTTTTACCCCTGCATATTAACCCGCTCAGCTATGATAAGACCCTTTCCGAAATACTCCCATTACCAGAACTAACAAATGCAGTGCGAGCCCTCGGGCATGTCCACGTCGAACTCGATGAAGATGGTCTGGCGCGAGGCATTCATCTAAATGCGGGGGTAGGAGACAATTATTGGTCATCATTGTCTCTAGCAATGGCGTTAGAGGTAAACCCTATGATTGAATACCTCAAGCAGATAAAAGACCAAACCGGAGCACCCTATATCTCCGTCAATTCTGAATACCGTTTAATTCCGTTTGCAGGCCCACGAGGCAGCTATCCGACCTACAGTTTCCTTGACGTCATGGCGAACAAGGTACCAGCCGATATTTTCCGCAATAAAATCGTGTTGATAGGTGCCACGGCAGCGGGGCTTGGCGACATAATTCCCACACCGTTCTCTCATTTAAATAGCCCTATGTCAGGCGTCGAAATTCATGCGAATGCGTTTGCTTCGATCATGGCACAAAATAGTATAAAGCCGGTAGACATTCGTTGGGCTTACCTGCTCACTATCGCTTTTATACTTATACCTATACTTATGTTTCCACGGCTCACGCCAACATTAGTGATGCCAAGCACCCTATTACTCGTGGCTGCGATTCTCGGTTTCAGTTTTGTGTTGTTGGCATACGATCGCACTTGGTTCCCACCAATAAACAGCATATTAGGTATCATGCTCGCCTACCCCTTCTGGAGCTGGCAGAGGATGCGTCATCTCAACAGATTCTTCAAAGTAGAACTCGAGCGCTTGAACAAAGAGCCTGATTTGAGTTTCCGTAAACTCAATCAACACAGTTTAGAAAAAATATTTCTATCACTTATACCCTTACTAAAGCCCAAAGCCTACGCGTTCATCCAAAATGACCAAGTACTTCATGCCTACGAGCAGGAGGCAATGCCGACATTAACAGTCCAAGACCACGGTGTTTGGTTTCATGATCATGAGTGCAGTTGGATCAAACTCGAATATGGCCCTAATCGCTTTAAAATTGGTATGTCCTGGGCGGAGCATGGCGGACGTCGCCAAGTTAAAGAGTTTCTCGATAAGTTAGATTTAGATCATTCCGCGGACGAAAAGAAGGCACATTACGAACAAATTTCGATGCGTATTGATCAAGTCAGATCTGCTATCACCGCCATGCAAGATATGCGCATTTTCATCTCAAGAGGCTTTGAAGAAATGCCTGGCGCTGTAATTGTTACCGACCCTATTGGTTTAATCGTTTATGCAAACACCCGCGCCACTAATTGGTTACAACAGAGCGAAACAGGGCTAATTTCGAATTCAATTACTAAGGTGTTTGCTGACATAAGCAATCATAACGACAAACTCGACGAAGCCGCTGCTAACTGTCTTATTAACGGCAAGGGACAGTACTTTGAAATGTCGCTCGGCCAGAGGGATGTAATGGTGCATAGCTTACCGTTTGAAGTTGATCAAGACAGCGATGCAGGTTTGATGATCAGCATGTCAGACATTACTGAAATACGTCAAAAGCAGCGAGAAAAGAATCAACTTATTGACTTCTTATCACATGACTTACGTTCTCCATTGGTCTCACAACTCGCTATGCTTGAGGGCCTGAAGTCCGGCCGTATTGAATGGAACCAAGCGCTTATCCATGAGCTTTCAGGGCATGCGAAACGTAGCTTAAATCTTTCGGAGCAATTTCTACAAATCACACGAGCGGAGCAAGCAGTCGAAGAAGAGTTCTACACGTTTGAGGTGCTCAATGCGATTGAAAACGCGATTGATTCCGTTGACAGCCAAGCTCGTGCAAAAAATATCGCAATTGTCCTTAAAGGCGACGATGAGTGCTGGATGCAAGGTAATGCAGAGCTCGTTGAGCGCGCGCTGATAAACTTAATCAATAACGCCGTAAAGTACAGTGATAACGATCGCCAGATTAAAGTGTACCTCACACATACCGGTAGTGTGATAAAAATAAAGATTTCAGACCAAGGCTACGGCATCAACAAAGAGGAATTACCCTATATTTTTGATCGTTTTCGGCGTCAAAAAGTGTCCGAAACCAGTGGTAAGAAAGGTGCAGGGTTAGGGCTTAACTTTGTTAAAGTTGTAATCGACAAGCATAAAGGTGATATTCAGGTAACGAGCGAATTGACCCAGGGCTCTGAGTTCTGCGTATCATTCCCTGAAGTTGATGAACCCCAGTAACTTACTTTGACCCATTTAAGATTGAAACATCCAAGGCAAAAAATATGACTGCTCTCCCCTCTTTGAAATTATCCCTCTATTTAACGGGCGCTATGGCTTTCACCCTACTTTTGAGCGCTTGCTCCGGCACACGACCAATTACCATGGGCGACGCACGCACTAGCATAGACAGTTGCCCCGAGACACCAAATTGTGTCAGCAGTCTGTCCGACCCCACTGATGATGAGCACTTCATAAAGGCACTTGCTTCACCTGATGGCATCACCACCAATGCGCTACTTGCTCGTATTGCAAAACAAATCGACAAGGATCCAGACGCCGAATTAATTGTTAATACGCCGACCTACCTTTATGCCGAATATACGAGTGATTTAATGCAATTCATCGATGATGTCGAATTCCTCAGTGATACGGATTTAGGCATTGTTGAAGTACGCTCGGCCTCTCGCATTGGCCGCAGCGATTTCGGCGTTAATCGATCGCGCATCGAGATGATTAGACAGAGTGTAGACAAATAAATAGCAATTTCAGTCATACTAAAAATTTAAAGGGTCAAGAAAAGCAAGCGAGAAACACAATGACGAAACGCATATTATTTATCGGACTTGGCGTGATGGGTTATCATATGGCTGGTCATTTGAGTAAAACGCACCAAACCTTTGTCTACAACCGCAGCGTACAAAAGCGAGACGCGTGGTTGCAGAATTTCTCAGGTGAAGCGGTTGCAAACCTAACCCATTTACCTGATGACCTCGATGCAATTTTCACGTGTATTGGAAATGATGATGACCTCAGAGAGGTCTATCTTAGTAACAATGGTTTAGTGAGTCGAGCGAGTCCAGGCACCTTATTTGTGGACAACACGACTGCTTCCGCAGACGTAGCGAGGCTAATTTTTCAATCAGCGAAGGCGAATGGCCTCGGTTTTATCGATGCGCCTGTATCTGGCGGCGAACAGGGTGCGATCAATGGTCAGCTAACCATCATGTGTGGTGGAGATAAAGCGCATTTCCGTATAGCCGAACCACTTCTGAACTGCTTTGCAAAATCTGTAAAACTACTCGGCGAGAGTGGTGCGGGCCAACTTACAAAAATGTGTAATCAAATCGCAATCGCAGGTCTCGTTCAAGGCTTATCAGAATCAGTGCACTTTGCCGAACAAGCCGGCCTCAATCCGAAGCATGTTATTGATGTAATCTCGAAGGGTGCGGCTCAGTCGTGGCAGATGGAAAATCGTCATGAGACGATGATTGCCGGCGAATATGAACATGGTTTCGCGGTCGATTGGATGCGTAAGGACCTCGGTATTTGCCTCGATGAAGCACGCCGTATCTCAGCAAAGCTGCCGGTCACCGCTCTCGTAGACCAATTTTATGCTGATATTCAAGATATGGATGGTAACCGATGGGATACCTCTAGCTTACTAGAACGACTCCGAAAATAGCACGCGTAAAAATAAAGAAAAACCGACTATGAGTCGGTTTTTCTATTTCGCCTTGTCAAAGCACAAACGCTAAGCTTTCTGCTTTGCCTTCGGTTTGGCTTTAGATTTAGCTTTTGGTTTCGGTACTGTTTCTACCCACTTACTGCCTTGGTAGTAAGCAGTCCATCCCGTCGCTTTACCCTTATTTTCACTCATCACATACTGCTCTTTAGTCTTTCGACTATAGCGAACAATAGCTGCGTTGCCCTTATTGTCGGCGACCGGCGCATCAAAAAGAAAGGCATACTTCGGATCAATCTCTTCCTTATGAGGTAATAGCTCTGACACCAATGGCGCACGCGTCTCCCGATTCTTGGGAAATTTACTTGCCGCCAAAAACAGACCAGCCGCACCATCACGCAAAATGTACGTATCCTCGACTTTTTCACACACCAGCTCAGGCATCTGCACAGGATCCATCTTTGGCGGTGCAGGTTCTCCACTTCTAAGCAACTTCCGAGTGTTACTGCATGCATCGTTTGTACAACCGAAGTACTTCCCAAATCGACCTGTTTTGAGCTGCATTTCTGCACTACATTTGTCACAGTCAAGTACTGGGCCGTCATAGCCTTTAATCTTAAACTCACCCTGCTCTATTTCATAACCTGAGCAATCAGGGTTGTTACCGCAGACATGCAATTTGCGTTTTTCGTCTATCAGGTAGCTTTCCATCGCGGTTGAACAGATTGGGCATCGATGCTTTTGACGCAGAACTTTCGATTCACCCTCATCATCATCGGCGTTAGCAACTTCATCACCCGAAACGAGGTTAATTGTTGTCTTACACCGCTCTTTCGGCGGTAATGAGTATCCCGAGCAGCCTAAAAATACACCGGTACTCGCTGTACGAATCTGCATATTTCTGCCACAGGTTGGGCATGATATATCCGTTTCCACCGGATCGTTAGCTCGCATCCCATCATTTGCCGCTTCGGCTTTATCAAGCTGTACAACAAAACCTGAGTAGAATTGATTTAAAACGTCTTTCCACTCTTTCTGACCGACAGCAATTTCATCAAGCTGCTCTTCCATTTCCGCCGTGAAGCTATAATTCATTAATTCGGGGAATGACTCAGCAAGACGATCTGTAACAATATCGCCCATTTTTTCAGCATAAAACCGTCGATTCTCAACGCGTGCATAACCACGATCTTGAATGGTTGAAATAATTGCCGCATAGGTCGAGGGACGACCGATTCCACGTTTCTCTAGCTCCTTCACGAGAGCCGCCTCAGAATAACGGGGTGCTGGTTTAGTGAAATGTTGTTTGGGCTCAAGATCCTTCAGCGTAAGAGAATCGCCCACTTGAAAGTCAGGCAATAAAATATCATCGTCTTTCTTACTTGCAGACGGCAATACCGTCAAAAAGCCATCAAATTTCAAAACTCGGCCGCGTGTACGCAACACATACTCACCCGTTCGGACTTCTACAGACGAACTCAAAAATTGTGCATCCGTCATCTGACAAGCCACGAAGTTACGCCATATCAATTCATAAAGCCGCTCTGCGTCCCTCTCGAGGCCATTAATATTAACAGCTCGCACTGATACGTCTGACGGCCGAATCGCTTCGTGAGCTTCCTGTGCGCCGTCCTTACTACTATAGATGCGAGGATTCTCTGGCACATACTTAGCGCCAAAGTTATCGGCAATATAATCGCGACAATTACCGACGGCCTCCATGCTTAAGTTAGTTGAATCCGTCCGCATGTAAGTGATGTAACCCGCCTCGTATAAACGCTGCGCTAACATCATCGTTTTCTTTACGCTAAAGCTCAGACGCGTGCTCGCCGCCTGTTGCAATGTAGAGGTAATAAATGGCGCGCTAGGTTTGGAACGTGTCGGCTTATCATCACGATTTGAAATTAAGAAACTATGATCTTTCAAAGCCGCCAAGTGTTTGCTTGTCTCTTGTTCTGAGACTGGGCGAAAATTTTCACCCTGATATTTAGACACTTGAAACCGCGCTTTAGATTTCGCATCTAGCGCTAATTGCGCGAATACTTCCCAGTACTCTTCGGGGGTAAAGGCTCGTATTTCGCGCTCACGCTCAACGATCAAGCGCACGGCGACTGATTGAACGCGACCCGCTGATAAGCCTCTGGCAATTTTTGCCCACAAGATAGGCGACACCATAAAACCGACCACCCGATCGAGAAATCGGCGCGCTTGTTGCGCATTTACGCGGCTTTGGTCGAGTTCATCAGGTTTTTTGAAAGCCGCTTGAATAGCTTTTTTAGTAATCTCATTAAAAACAACTCGACGATAGCGAGAATCATCACCACCAATGGCTTCTTTTAGGTGCCAAGCAATGGCTTCACCTTCTCTATCCAAATCCGTTGCAAGATAAATCGTATCGGCATTTTTCGCGAGTTTCTTAAGCTCGGCAACGACTTTTTCCTTACCGGGCAATACTTCATATTGCGCTTTCCAGCCTTTTTCTGGATCAACCCCCATGCGAGCGACGAGCTGCTGCTTTGATTTTTTCTTTTTGTACACAGCCTTTTCTTCAGCACCCATCTTGCGTGTCGCAGCGGCTTGCTTTGCTCTCTCAGCAGGCGTTGAAGTCGACCCACCCCCGGAAGTTGGGAGATCACGAATATGGCCGACACTGGATTTCACAATGAAATCCGAGCCAAGATATTTATTAATCGTCTTAGCCTTAGCCGGCGACTCGACAATAACGAGGGACTTTCCCATAAGACTCCAAACAGTTTATTCGTTGTTCTCGTTTAACAATTTTCTTTATCGCAAAAAACAGTCCAGCGATGTGCTCTTTCAGGTACGCCCGCTACTGAAGGAACCTTAACAGGCGAACATATATATTGATTTGTAGCTGAGCGGTCAAGCAATTGTAAAGATTTTTTTTGCGATACCTAAAAAATAAACGTCATAAAAGCGATCTTTTATAACGATTTCGCTTGAACCATATGCCACTTTATATCAGGCAAAAAAAAGCACGGAATGACCGTGCTTTTCTCAAAACCTGCAACTGTTCATTTTGCTCTTTAAGCTCGCTTTTGACTGCAAAGAACGCCGTAAAGCTTCATAGCTTTGGTTCTCAACAAATTTCAAGCACACTTAAATGTGGCAAAATAAAGGACACCAAATTACAAGCGTTCCCATACAGTTGAGATACCCTGGCCTAACCCAATACACATCGTAGAGACGCCATATTTACCTTGGTTCTCTTCTAGCACATTAAGCAGAGTCGTCGAGATACGCGCACCTGAACAGCCCAGCGGATGCCCAAGAGCGATCGCTCCACCTTTCAGGTTCACTTTCTCATCTGCAACATTAAGCAACTTTAGGTCTTTCATTACCGGAAGAGATTGACCTGCGAATGCTTCGTTAAGCTCCCAGAAATCGATATCTTCAACGGTGAGACCAGCACGCTTGAGTGCCTTCTTAGTTGCTGGCACTGGCCCGTACCCCATAATAGCCGGATCACAACCTGCGACCGCCATCGAGACGATTCGAGCGCGAGGCTTCAAGCCAAGCTCTTCTGCTTTTTCTGCAGACATCAGCAGCATTGCCGCCGCACCATCAGTAAGCTGCGAAGACGTACCCGCTGTTACCGTACCACCTTTAGGGTTAAACGCAGGACGCAGTTGACCGAGTGATTCAACCGTTGTTTCTGGTCGGATCGTTTCGTCATTTTCGATTAACGTTTTAAAGCCATTATCATCATGACCCTCGATCGGGACAATTTCATTCTTGAATGTGCCGTCAACCGTCGCTTTCTGTGCAAGACGGTGCGAACGTGCACCAAACTCGTCTTGCATTTCACGTGAAATACCATGCATTTTCGCAAGCATTTCGGCCGTTAAACCCATCATATTCGACGCTTTCGCAGAATACTTCGATGCAGCAGGGTTGTGGTCAAAGCCTTCAGTCATTGGTACATGACCCATATGCTCAACACCACCGACGATGAACACATCACCGTTACCTGTTTGAATCGCCTGCGCCGCCGTATGAATTGCAGACATTGCTGAACCACATAGACGGTTAACCGTTTGAGCAGAAGACGTGTGTGGTAGACGAGTCAAAAGTGAAATTTGACGCGCTACGTTAAAGCCTTGCTCTTTCGTTTGGTTTACACAGCCCCAGATCACGTCTTCGACGTCATTAGGATTAACATTTTCGTTACGATCAAAAATAGCTTCTATCAACGCAGCTGAAAGAGTTTCAGCACGTACGTTGCGGAAACAGCCATTTTTAGCACGACCCATCGGGGTACGTACCGCATCGATTACGACGACATCTTTTGGATTAAGACTCATAGATATTCTCCGTTCGATTCTGTTTCAGCAATTAGCCGAAAAACTTCTTGCCAGTTTTAGCCATTTCTCTCATACCCGCTGTTGGGGTGTAAAGAGCACCTAGATCCGCATGCTTATCTGCGATCTTGTTAAATTCTTCGATGCCGATAGAATCTATGTATCGCAGTGCACCGCCACGGAATGGTGGGAAACCGATACCAAAAATGAGACCCATATCTGCTTCTGCCGCAGTCTCAACAATGCCATCCTCAAGACAACGAACCGTTTCGATACACAAAGGCACCATCATACGTTCAATAATCGCATCGTCCGTAAACTCGGTGCCGCCTTCAATAACAGGCTTCAGCAAGTCATAAGTGCCCGCGTCTTTAACCTTTTTCTGCTTTCCTTTCCGATCAAGCTCGTAAGTGTAAAACCCTTTATCGGTTTTCTGACCATAACGGCCTTCTTCAAACATCACATCAATAGCGGTGCGGAACTCATGCTTCATTCGATCAGGGAATCCATCAGCCATCACCTCACCGGCGTGTTTGCCCGTATCCATGCCCACCACGTCAAGCAGATAAGCAGGACCCATTGGCCAGCCAAACTTCTCCATGACTTTATCAACATGCTGAAAATCAGCACCGTCTCGGACAAGTGCACAAAAGCCACCGAAGTATGGGAATAGAATACGATTGACCAAAAAGCCTGGGCAATCATTTACGACAACCGGTGTTTTACCCATTGCTTTCGCATACGCAACGGTCGTCGCTATGGTTTCTTCACTCGTCTTCGCGCCGCGGATAACTTCAACCAATGGCATCATATGTACCGGGTTAAAGAAGTGCATGCCACAGAAATTTTCGGGTCTTTTCAGATTCTTAGCGAGCAGGTCAATAGAAATCGTAGACGTATTAGACGTTAAGATCACATCGTCGGCGACTTGATCTTCCACTTCACATAACACGATATCTTTCACTTTTGGGTTCTCGACAACCGCTTCAACGATCAGATCAACATCACCAAAATCGCCATAGCTGAGCGCTGGGTCGATAGCATTTAAAACGTCCGCCATCTTTTCCGCGGTCATCTTTCCTTTACTTACGCGCTTAGCAAGAAGCTTTTTCGCTTCATTTAAACCTAGATCGATGCCAGCTTGCGCAATATCTTTCATGACGATTGGCGTACCCTTAAGTGCAGATTGGTAAGCGATACCGCCACCCATAATACCTGCACCCAGAACAGCCGCTTTCTTGACTTCTGACGCTTTCGGCTCAAGTGCCTTAGCTTGCGCTTTCAGCGCTTGATCGTTCAGGAACAAACCAACCAACGAAGCAGCTACAGATGTTTTAGCCATCTTAGCAAAGCCTTTAGCTTCAACTTCGATTGCTTTGTCGCGCGTCATACCTGAATGCTTCTGCATCGCTTTAATTGCTTCTACAGGCGCTGGGTAGTTAGGACCCGCTTGCCCAGCAACGAAGCCTTTAGCCGTCTCGAACACCATCATACTTTCCATTGGGTTCAAGTTAAGCTTTCCTGTTTTCGCAGCGCGCACTGCTTGATAATTAAGCTTACCTTCGATCGCTTCTTTAACCAAAGCAATCGCTGCATCTTGCAATTTGTCAGGCGCTACCACTGCATCCACTGCACCAAATTTAAGCGCATCGTCTGCTTTATATTCTTTTGTACCCGCAATCCACTCTATAGCGTTATCCGCACCGATAACACGTGGAAGACGCACCGTCCCGCCGAAACCAGGGAAGATACCCAATTTAACTTCTGGTAGGCCTACTTTTGCTTTGGTAGACATAACGCGATAATCGGTAGACAGACACATTTCAAAACCACCCCCTAACGCGATTCCATTTATCGCAGTAACCGTTGGGAAAGGTAGATCTTCTATCGCATTAAATATTGAATTTGCTTTTAAGTTGTTGGCGATCAAATCTTCTTCAGAACCGGCAAACAACTCCGTAAATTCTGTGATATCAGCACCGACGATAAACACGTCTTTTGAGCTCGTTACGATGAGGCCCGTAACATTACTTGCGTTCTTTAACGCTTCGCCCGCGGCTGCAAGTTCTTCTATTGTTAGCCGGTTAAACTTGTTAACTGACTCACCTTCTAAATCGAAGTTAAGCTGGGCAATGCCACCTTCAACTTCTTTTACCGTGATGGCTTTACCTGCGTAAATCATCAACTGTTCTCCAAGTTATTTATCCGTGCTGGTCATACCTGCGTCCTCTAAAAGGTCGAGGCTCCAGCAAGTTTTTTTGGCCCAGAAAAAATGGGATTCTTCGCACATTCATACGACCGTTTGAATTGTGACGACGACACATTGTAGAATTAATTACCGTTTGTCAATTAGAAATACGGCAATTGCTTTGGTCGATGCGTAGATCAAAACTTACAACCTATCTACAACCAAATGATTTCCTTCACTTTTTCCTTCCATCAAATTGAAGACTGTTTGGCATCCTAGAACACCCTGTTTCATGGATGACCCTCTCAATCATCCTGTACACCGATTTCGCTTTGTAAATCGATCACAAACTAAACCAAACTGTTTAGTTTGTGATCGATTCAAGTGCGATATCCTGAAAGATGTATGCTGATAGAACTGCAGCAACGGTACACACCGAATCTAGGTTGTAACTTAGCAATTCATGACTAGACTAAACGCAGGTACGTTTAAAATAATCATAAGCTAATCAAGGCTTTCAGCTACGATGAAAACGATATTTGCCGAGGAAAACTGGAGACCCATCAATGCTCAACCCATCGCTTATTAAAAAGCTCAGCGCATTTGCTATTTTAGGACTCAGCGGTCTTTCCGCAAACGCAGAGCAATCCGCCCAAGACATCATCTACCAAGCAACAATTAATAGTTATTACTCAGTGAACAGCTTTTATAACTACAGCGCCAACCAAGCAGATCAGGAGCAAGGCTCGCAGATTCAATTTGCAGTAGGCACGATAGACGATTTAATACAAGCGCTCGTAAGAAACAACACTGCTAACGCAAGCAGCCTGATCGATACCGTCCAGAGCAATTGGCTCAGCTACGAGGATATCTTGAACCAGAATATTGAAGAAATCGAACTTAGCGGCTATCCAGATCTCCGGCTCGCTGGGGATATGGCAACAACGAACATCGCATTCAATCAGTCTTTGCAGGCGTTGTATTCCGCTGTTAACTCGGGCGAAACAGGTATTGATGACCGTTCAAACCTAAGCTATGAAGTGGCCGAAACGATGGCTTTGATGATGACCAAGTATTCCGCCCGAAGCACTTCAACCGTAAGCCAAGTTTATGCCGGCGGCGATGCAGAAGTGACCATAGACGATTTAGCAGGACAGTTTGAAAACCAATTAAGTGAGCTGACCGCAATGACTAAGGGTAAAAATGACGCACTCAAACTGCTCGATTCAGCGAAAACAAAATGGGAATTTATAAGATCATCGTACATAAACTACAATGAAAATCGCGTTAACTTTGTTATAAACCTTTATTCAAAAAAAATCATAAAGAATATCGAAGACGCGGCACAAATTTGAACACCTCGGCCCGAACAATTGTTCGGGCTGCCTCATCAGGGCAATCAAACAGCTCAGTTAACAACAAGCGGCGAGCGCTCACAGTTGCTGAGCAATCTTTCTTAGAAATGCATCAACTTCGGCCACCGCTTCCGTGCCGCCCTGCTCTCGCCAGAGCAATGATAAGCCTTTTGGATATATAATGAGTGCCTCCGCACTCTGCGGTATCTCATCTGCTAACGCACTCTCGAAAAATGCTTGTCTTAACACATTAAGTTTATCAAGCTCATGCATCTCTTCACCTTCATTCAAACGTAATACTTGA
>Ga0209494_1000663_pt1 | contig 15313 bp, 13 predicted proteins | sample EN1Hudseemescosm_FD_184628 | JGI IMG/M metagenome (GOLD analysis project Ga0209494, IMG submission 184628) | Methane-oxidizing microbial communities from mesocosms in the Hudson Canyon - EN1B Hudson Canyon (SPAdes) (version 2) | ecosystem: Environmental > Aquatic > Marine > Cold seeps | place... | reverse complement strand
TAAAACCACAGCTTTGGTCTGTTTTCATTTTATTGTTTTGCAGTGTTGCCACTGCAGCAGACTATGCCAATATCAATAGTGTTCGCCAGGGTGAGTTCTTATTCAATACTGATACCCCTAATAAATATAAGGTAGCACCCACGATTTCTACCCGGGTATTAATTGATGTCACAGGTCCCATTGCTCGAACTAAAGTTAGACAGCGTTTTAGTAACCCAAGTGATCAGTGGATTAGTGGAACTTATGCTTTTCCGTTGCCTGAAGATGCAGCCGTTGATCATATGAAGATCTTAGTGGGTGGGCGAATTATTGAAGGGGTTATCCGTGAAAAAGATCAAGCTAGAAAGATTTATGAACAAGCAAAAAATGAGGGTAAACGTACCAGTCTTGTAGAACAACTACGGCCTAACTTATTTACCACTTCTGTGGCCAATATTGCACCTGCTGGTGTAATTGATATTGAGATTGAATACCAAGAGTTATTGAGCTTAGATCAGGGTAACTTTAGTCTACGTTTCCCCATGGCTATGACGCCGCGTTATTCTCCAGATAATGAGTCGAGTTTTAATCAATATGACACCCCTGTTGTTGGGCGGTGGGTTCATGTTGTAGATAAGGTAGGTAAGACACCTGTTGAGGCTATTAATAGTTCCTCCGAATTATCCATTACCGTTAATCTTAATGCTGGGTTTCAGATTAAACACATAGACAGTACTTACCACCCCATTACGATTAATAACATAACGGATAGTAAGCAAGGTGAAGTTAAGCAGATAAAGTTAGGTTTGAGCGGTCATCGAGGTGAACATGACTTTGAATTGGTGTGGAAACCAAAAGCAGACATTATCCCTAAAGGAATGTTTTTTGTTGAGACTGGTAAAGATTGGCAACACGGTTTATTAATGGTAACGCCGCCGTTGGATAAAAGACTTTATGAAAAACGAGATAGAGATGTGACATTCATTATCGATACATCCGGTTCTATGGGTGGTGAGTCTATTACCCAGGCTAAAAAAGCCTTACGTCAGGCTTTAACTCGCCTATCGATTGCAGATAGGTTTAATATCATTGCGTTCAATAGCACGGCAAACAGTCTGTTTAAGAAATCCGTACCCGCAACAACACAGGTCATTGATGAAGCCGATGATTTTATAGCGGGTCTTGAAGCATATGGCGGCACTGAGATGATGCCGGCATTGGAAATGGCTTTGGACTCTACCAATGAAGTAAGTAATAAACGCTTACATCAGATTGTCTTTATTACTGACGGTGCTGTTGAACATGAAGAAAAGCTCTTTAAGTTGATCCATAACCAGCTTGGCGATCGTCGTTTGTTCACAGTAGCTATCGGGTCAGCACCTAATTCCTATTTTATGCGTAAAGCTGCACAGTTCGGTCGTGGTTCTTATACCTTTATTGGGGATACCCAAGAAGTTTCAGAAAAGATGGATCAATTATTTTCCAAGATGGAACAAGTGGTAATGACCGATTTACATCTGGAACTTGAAGGTATTGAAGGCGAGGTGGTACAAGTCTTACCCGATAAGTTACCGGATCTTTATTATGGTGAGCCCATAGTGCTGTCATTAAAAATGAAACAGATCCCTGAGCGAGCAGTAATAACTGGAAGTCTTAATGGTCATACTTGGGTCAATGCCGTTCGTCTTAAAAGAAGTGCGCACCAATCGGGGTTAAAAGTCTTGTTTGGGCGGCGAATGATTGAATCTTGGATGGATAACAAGGTGCTGGGTGTTGATCCGGACATCGTTCGTAAAGCGATTGTGGATTTAGGCTATTACTATCACTTAGTCAGTCAATACACTAGCTTGGTGGCTGTTGATGTAACCCCTGCTGACAAATTACGTGAGCTTGAGTTTAATCAGCAAGAACTCGTTAAAAATGGCTCTTATTTATCCTTAGCTCAAACAGCAACGAACTCACAGATTCAAATCATGATTGGATTTTTATTATTACTATTGTCATGTGCTATTTGGTTGTGGAAATGGAGAATTGAAAAACTTAAAGTTAGTAATAACCCTTGAAGGCTAGGATACTTGCCTTCCTTATCCTAGGGGTGGGTTTATGTTTTTTGGTTAGTGGTTCTTGGATACAAATAAAGGCGTTTGTTGCACAAGCGTTATTAGAGCGGTCATGGCAACAGACATTAGAGCATGGAAACCCTGTTCAACCATGGCCATGGGCTGATCATTGGCCTGTGGCGCAACTTAAACTTCACAAATCTAAGAGTGCATTTATCGTATTAAGTGGCGATAGCGGTTCTTCAATCGCCTTTGCGCCCGGGTGGAATACAAGAAGCGCAAAACCAGGGGAGGAGGGTGTGACGGTGATTAGCGGCCATCGTGATACCCATTTCAAGATATTAAAAGATACTGAGATAGGTGATTTAATCGATATTGTTACACCGCAGGGAGAAACCGTTAATTATCAGGTTAAGACAATTGAAGTTGTTGACTCAAGGGTAGCGACTATTAATACAGAACAATCAGGGCAGGTATTAGTGTTAGTGACTTGTTATCCATTTGATGCGGTGGTTGCTGGTGGTCCGCTGCGTTATGTGGTTACAACTGATGCAATAGAGGGACGTCAGATAGTAATAAATAATGCAACATAAGTAAGCAGGGAACTACCGTGGCAATAAGTCTTATTATAAATCCATATATTTGTCCAATATAAGCTACAAAACTAAATTTTTGTAGCTATGATGAAAGTAGTCTCTAAAATTTAGTTACTTGTTTTGGTAAAAGGATTGATATGTCTGAATATTTGGAATTTTTTTTAAGAAATTTTGATGCAAATGTTGTAACAGATGCATTTGTTATATTAATAATCGGTGCTTTTTTGGGAGCCCTATACTGCCGTGGCACAGGTCGAAGTAACGGCTATGTAAGTTACGCAGCGACCCTTTTGACTACTTTAGGTATTTTAGGAACTTTTATAGGAATTGTTGTTGGCCTTTTAGATTTTGATCCTAATAATTTAGATAAAAGTATTCCCAGTTTATTGGCAGGTTTAAAAACAGCATTTATAACCAGTTTAGTAGGAATGTTCTTTTCAATCTTGTTTAAATTCCTTGGGACAGTCGGTCTTTTTATAAAGAGTGAAGAGGATGTTGACGTTGGAGAAGTAGGGGCTAATGATATTCTTCATGCAATTGTTAATCAAGGGAAGTTAGCTAGGGAATCTGCTGATCTGCAACAAGAACTTCTAGCGGATTTAAAACAAGCAATTGTTGGCGGGGAGGACGATACGTTAATAACTCAGGTGAAGTTAATGCGTGCGGATATGAATGACAACTCCAGAGCATCACTTAAGGAAGTTAAATCAATGGAAGAGAATTTGGTAACTATGAAGGAAATAGTTACGGAGCAACAGCGTGATTTTAGCGAATTCTCAGATGTCTTATGGACTAAACTTCAAGATGTTGCTGATATGATCTCTAAGTCAGCATCAGAGCAAGTAATTAATGCATTAAAAGAAGTAATTACAGATTTTAATGATCACTTAGTTGAACAATTTGGTGATAATTTTAAAGCACTTGATGAATCGGTTAAAAAACTTGTGGTTTGGCAGGAAAATTATAGTAAACAAATTGAGCAAATGGTGGCGCAATATGCATTAGGTGTAACGGCAATAACGCAAACTAAAGAATCAGTCGGTATTATTAGTGAAAAGGCAGAACATATACCAAAAACTATGGCTGATCTACAAGAGGTTATGACCGTCAATCAACATCAAATTAAGGAATTAGAAAGTCATTTAGAGGCATTTAAAGATATGCGTGATAAAGCTGTAGCAGCAGTGCCTGAAATTCGCCAAGAAGTGGAGAGAACTGTAACAGATATTGCAAGCTCAGTTCAATTAGCCAATGATCATTATAAGACCCTACTTACTGACTCAGACCAATACATACAAAAGCATGTTGCAGCATCAAATGAAATATTAAATTCTTTTGTTCAAAACACTAAAGAAGGTATTGATGCAGTAAAAACAGGACTTGTTGAAAGTGGAAATGAAGTTCGGACGACGATGATAGAAAGTTCGACAAGTTTTAATACTATTGTACAAGAGACAAACCGAGGGTTGGATGAAACTAGTAAAAACATTAATAATCAGAACATAAAAATGCAAGAAGATTTAATTGCAACTAATGAGGCTTCTACAAAGCATTTTGAGAAATTATTAGGCGAATCAGGGGAAGCCATAGAAGAAGTTTTAAAGAGTTTTAATACTGCAACAAATGAGAGTATCCAATTAGTTAAAACGGGGTTTGATGAAGGTGCCAAGGCGATTGCTAAAGAAGTTAGTGATAGCTCTAAAGTATATTTGGATACGATAACAGAAGGGGCTAAGGGCTATAGGGATTCGGTTTCAGAAACTAATGATAGTTTGATAAACACATCAAATGAAATAAGTAGACAATCAGAGATTATTAAACAGCATTTAGAAGACACAGTATCTGAGTTAAATAATAATGTACGAGATATGGTTGCCAAGGTGGTTACAGAAACGACTTCTCTTGGTGAATCTTTACAAAGTTCTAATGAAAAGGTAGGCGAAAACATCAATGTCATAAATGAATTGGTTCTTGAGCAAATTAAAGATATGTCGCAGAGTATTAAGCTTGCCATGGATGAAGTATTTGCAATGCAAGTGACAGAGATAAAGAGAACATTCAGAGGACTTGAAGATGAGGTCAAGAATTCAGTTGGACTAACTGGTGAAGCAGTTACTAAGCAAATCAATATGATTGATGAAGCTCGGGATCGAGAGTTAGAAATAGTTATGAATTCGATGGGTTCTGCTTTAGGACAAATAACGGGTCAGTTTTCTAGAGATTATAAACGCCTTACTGATGCAATGCAGGCAATTGTTAGTAAAAATCAATAGGATTTGTTAATGAGTAAAAATAGACCTTTTCTGCGTTCTACAACCCATGATGAGTCTGAGGAATCTCATTGGCTTTCAGTTTCTGACTTGATGGCAGGGTTAATGATGGTCTTTTTATTCATTTCTGTAGCACTAATGCGGGAGGCGTTTCTAGAGCGTGATCAAATAAAAGAAATTGCAGTCGCTTATCAAGAGAATCAAGTTGCTATTTATAATTCACTAATGAGTGAGTTTGAGAAAGATTTGGATAAATGGCAAGCAGATATTGACGGGGAAACATTGTCTTTTGTTTTCAAATCACCTGACGTTCTTTTTGATAGAGGTGAGGCTTTAATAAAACCTAAATTTAAAGTTATCTTAGATGATTTTTTCCCAAGATACATGAGTGTTTTAAGAGGATATTTGGATTCTATTAATGAGGTTAGAATTGAAGGTCATACTAGTAGTGTTTGGAATCAATGGACGAATGATTCAGAAGCATATTTTAAGAATATGGAGTTATCTCAGGGACGTACAAGATCGGTTCTTAATTATGTTTATAATTTGAAGAATATAGAGAGCGAAAGGCAGTGGATTAAGAGAAATATTGCGGCTGTTGGGTTTTCCTCAGCAAAACTGATAATAGATAAGACTGGGAAAGAGGATAGGTCACGTTCACGGCGTGTGACATTTAGAGTTATAACTAATTCTGAAACACAAATAAGAAAAATATTACAAGGAACATAGTGTGAGTCTGAATGTTGATCTCAGTGAACTACTTTCGAATGCCAAAAGAATGTCGGGTGAGAATGTGGACTTTAGATTAGAACTAGATAAGGCAAAAATGGATCCTTTGGATATAACCTTAACCACCACCGGGGTGGATATTGAGTTATCGGAAATAAATTTTGAGCACGGTTTAGCAAGCCACGAAGGGCGGCAAATTTTACTCTATATAAGTGACCATTCGTTTAGAGATAAGATTGATAATGTATTAGAAGATGGGGCTCAAGGTAATAAGTTTCATATTGCAGATTGTAGAACTATCAAAGAATACCGTGCTCGAGATGAGAAACGGTTTGAGCGCTATAAAATTACAAATAACTTATCAGGGTCCTTCAATGTTTCTGGGACTAATCAATATACCAACGTATTTACCGAAGGCCAAGCTAACTTGAAGGTTTGTAAGAATTGTTTAACAAAACTGAATTATAAGGGTTATCAAAACGATAAAAGTATATTTAAGACATTTAGTATAGAAGAGTTTTTTAGTATTTATAGTTCTTTTTTTGAGTACCTACCAAATAGAAGTTTAAGTGGTTTGAAAGCGGACCGGTATACCGATGATTGGAAAAAGGTATCAAAGGAAATAAAAAAGGTAAGGGCTTATAAATGCGAACAATGTAGAGTGGATTTATCAAGTCATGAAAATTTATTGCATGTGCATCATAAGAATGGAATTAAAAATGATAATGCGAAATTGAATTTAGCTGTTTTTTGTGCGGATTGCCATCGAAAAGAACCTTATCATGCACACTTATTTGTACCAATTAATGAAACAAAAATAATCAATGCATTACGCAAAAAGCAATCGCTAAGTCATACAGATGGATGGGAAGGGATTTTTAAATATACAGACCCTTCGCTGGAAGGATTGTTGAAAATGTGTCAAAAAAAGAGTTTACCGGTACCTAAATTTTCTTACGAGTTATTAGATGATTATGACGAAATTTGCGCACAATTAGATCTCGCTTGGAAAAGAAGCAAGGTATGTGTTGTTATCAGGGGGGATGATAGAAATGAGGCTGAAAGAAAGGGTTGGGAAGTTTGGTCTATGACGGATGCTTTAGATGAGTTTATTCGGTTTAGTAGCAGACTTAGATGAATAGTATTTTAAGAGAAGACTTCTAAATGATGCCTAAGATAGCAGTCTCAGCTGATTTTTTTTCTAGTGTTTTTAAGCTCCCGCGTACTCAGCAAGATAAAGCAATTAAGTTTGTAGAGCAATTTAAGAATGACCCAACATCGTCAGGAATTAATTATGAGGTAATTCAGGTTGCTAGAGATAAGAAACTAAGATCAGTACGTATTGATCAAGCATATAGAGCAATTGTACTAGCTCCTAATAAAGGGAATGTTTATGTTCTTTTATGGGTTGATAAACATGATGATGCATATGCTTGGGCGCGAAATAAAATTTTTCAGATCAATCCGGAGAGCGGTGCATTACAATTCATGGACTCAGAGATTGTTGATGAGGCCAATTCTGTTAACTCTTCATTAAATAAAAATAACGTCATGTTATTTGACGGTGTAAGAGATCGTCATTTAATGCGTCTTGGCGTGCCAGAAGAATTAATTCCCTTAGTACGGGAGGTCGAATTCTCTTTAGAGGTGGATGATTTACAAAGTAAATTGCCTAGTGATGCTTATGAGTCGTTATGTTTATTGGCAGATGGGGAATCGTTAGAAGAGGTTTTATCAGCATATGGAATAATTTTTAATGATGAAACTGTAAACATTGATGATTTTGAGAAAGCGTTAGAACACCCTCAAACGAAGAGGAGTTTTATTTTAGTTTCTGATGATGACGCAATGCGAAATATGTTTAATGCGCCACTAGCAAGGTGGAGAGTTTTTTTACATCCAGTACAGCAGAAATTAATTTGTCGAAATTGGAATGGTGCTGTGCGGGTTCTAGGAGGTGCGGGTACTGGAAAAACAGTTGTAGCTATGCACAGAGCAAAGTGGATTGCTGAAAGTTTACTTAAAAAATCTGGAAAGAAGGTTTTATTTACAACTTACAGAAAAAACTTGGCTTTTGATATTGAACAAAATCTAAAAAATATTTGTTCAGCAGAGGTGATGGCTAAGATAGAGGTGGTAGATTTGGGTGCATGGGTTATACGTCTATTTAAACAGCAAGGTCAGAGTATAAATTTTTTATTTAGCATACAAAGAAAAAAAGATTTATGGAGAAAAGCATTTAAGTTAAAAGTTAAAAATTTAGAATATCCAGCATCTTTTTATTACGAAGAGTGGGATAAGGTTATTCAACCTCAAAATATAGAATCTTTAGAAAGTTATTTGAAAGTTAGGCGAATTGGCCGCGGGGTTAGACTTGATCATACCATGCGTGAAGCAGTCTGGCCTGTTTTTGAGAGATATCGTTTTGAATTAAGAAAATCTGGTTTAAAAGAAAGGGAAGATGTATACCGTGATGCTGCAGATATGATTTTAAGTGCAGATATTCAGTTGCCGTATCATTCGGTAATCGTTGATGAGTCACAGGATTTTGGTTTAAATGCTTTTAAATTAATGAGAGCGATTGTTCCTGAAGGTAGTAATGATTTATTTGTTGTTGGGGACAGTCACCAACGGATTTATGGTAGTAAAGTTGTATTAAGTAATTGCGGTATAAAAATTGTAGGACGTAGTCATAAACTTAGAGTTAATTATAGGACAACAGAACAAATCAGACGATTTGGAGTTAGTGTTCTTGGTGATTTTAAATTTGATGATTTGGATAATGGGCAAGATGATCATAAAGGGTATAGATCATTAATGAGTGGTGGCGAGCCCTTAGTTCGGTGTTTTGATAGTTTTGATGAAGAATTAAAATTTCTTGTTGATGAATTAGAGGCTTTAACGAAAGAAGATCTAAATAAGTCATGCATTGCTCTAAGAACCCCCAGTGATATTGATCGTTATTGCTTGGCTTTAAATAAGGCATCTGTTTCATATCATAAAGTTGATCACAATACTTTGGGTAAAGTTAAACCCGAGGGGGTCTCTGTGGCGACCATGCATAGAGTCAAAGGTCTTGAATATGATTATATGTTTGTAGCTTGTGTTAATAATAATAAGGTTCCTTTAGACATAATTGAGTCTGATGATCCTGCAATTATAAGGGAACATGAGCAGCGGGAACGATCATTACTCTATGTGGCTATAACTCGAGCTAAGAAATATTGCTCGGTTTCAGGGTTTGGTCGTTTATCAAGATTTTTAGATGAGTTGTAGTTTTGGCATACAACCTTTTTAGTGATAATTAAATTACAATTTATTCTTTAGTATTCCTGTAGATTAATAAGCAATTACTAGTAATAAAATTTTTTTATGAGTTAGTTAAAATAGTCAAGAAACGAGTAGCAAAACGCTAAGATCGTTCAAAGGATGTCTTAGACAGGAGGACTAATTTTTTCAGGCAATAGAGCCTGTAGTAAACTAGGTGAGAAATGATGGTAAGCGCTTTGACTATTACTTATTACATTGTATGTGGCATTAAGTTCAATGTATTAAAGTACTTATAAAATTTTCAAAATGGTGAAAATATGATTAATAAAGTAGAGCTTATTGGTAATTTAGGCGCTGATCCTGAAGTGAAAGCAATGCCCTCTGGTGGGAATGTGGTTAATTTACGATTGGCAACCACTAGGCGTTGGAAAGATAGAAATACTGGCGAGCGTAAAGATGCTACCGAATGGCATCGTGTGGTTTGTTTTAATCGAACCGCTGATATTGCAGCACAGTATTTAAAGAAAGGCTCCCAAGTTTATATTGAAGGACGGCTACAAACGCGTAAATGGCAGGCCCAAGATGGGACCGATCGTTACTCGACTGAAGTTGTTGCAAATTCATTAACCATGTTGGGTAGTAAAAGTGATTCTGATAGAGGGGGGTATGATGCGGCTTCAGATGATAAAGCAGGTGTTAATGGTGAGTCAGAGGATTTTTTGAAAGACGTACCATTTTAAATAAAACAGAGAGAGTGTGTGGGTATAGGTGAATCTATCATGAGTATTTTCCCGAGGTATAGAGTGAGGTTAACGATAGTTTTCTTTGTGCTGCTTATTTCAAATGTTAGTTTGGCTAACGCAAAACAGTTACAAGTATCTGCCATGCGCTTTTGGTCTTATTCTAACTATGTTCGTTTAATTTTAGATGTTAATGAATTACCTGACTACAAAGTTTTTGTTTTGGGAGAGCCTGATCGCTTAATCATAGATATAGCTGATACGAAACTGGGGAGTGATATTTTACAACCGAAATCTGACCATGTGCTATTTAGTAGGATCCGCAGTGGGATAAGTAGCGAAAACGGGTTAAGGGTTGTCGTTGATTTAAAGAAAAAGACTCGTTTCAAAAGTTTTGTTTCGAAGCCCAATGGTGGGCATGGTTTCAGCTTGGTAATTGACTTATTTGATAAGAATCAAGGTGCGATGAGCAGTAAAGAGCAAAAGGATTCTTTATTAAAATATTTTAGCCATCCATACCGGGGTGATATTTTAGACAGGCATAACCAGTTGTTAGCAACTACGAAGCGAGTTCGAACTGTTTGGATTAACCCAAGAGAAATGAGCGATATTTCAAAAGAGAAGTCTAAGCAGCTTGAAGAAATGATTAGCCTCAACGATGGAATGTTTTTACGTACGCTTGTAGAAAATAAAGAACGTGGGTTTGTATATTTAAAGCGTGACGTTAGCGCTGGTATCGCAGAAAAAGTAAATGCATTGGGAATGGATGGGGTTCATGTGGGCACAGAGTATGACCGGGTCTATCCATTGGGGAGGGCGGGTGGTTCCCTGCTGGGGTTGGTTGGATCATATGATAATGGGGAAGAAGGATTAGAACTGAGTTTTGATCATATTTTGAAGGGGCTGAACGGTGTGCCGGGTGCGGATGTATTACTAAGTATAGATTCACGTATTCAGAAGATTGCTTACCATGAATTACAGCTGGCCGTTGACAGGCACGAGGCGAAAGCGGGTTCGCTGGTAATGTTGAACGCAAGGACTGGTGAGGTTGTTGCTTTGGTAAACAGTCCAAGTTTTGATCCTAACGGCGCGCAGGAAGGGTGGGTGAGAAATCGAGCGGCAACTGATTCATTTGAACCGGGGTCGTCAGCAAAGCCATTGTTCTTGGCGGGAGCACTAGATGGTGGCTACGTTGATATTGACGGTAAAATAGACACTTCTCCTGGTTATCTCCGGATCGGAGATAATGTGGTTCGTGATTTTAGAAATTATGGCGTGCTTGATTTGACGGGTGTTTTGAAAAAATCAAGTCATGTTGCAGTGAGTAAGATTTCTGAGGAAATGTATTCAGGCGATATCCTTAAGGTCTACAAAAGTTTAGGGCTCGGTGCTAGAACTAAGTCGGGCTTTCCTGGGGAGGCTGCGGGAATTTTTCTGGATGATTACCCAATGAATGATTTTGAAAAGGCAACCTTGTCCTTTGGGTATGGGATTAGTTCCACGGTTTTACAATTGGCAAAAGCTTATACAGCGATTGCTGATGATGGTGTATTGCATACTGTGACATTCTTTAAACGGGGAGTTGATCAAGGTGCGCAACGTGTTTTTACGCATGAAACAGCAAAGCATATCCGCCGTATGTTGGTGCATGTTTTTGATGAAGACGGCACTGCATATAAGGCTAGGGTTGAAGGTTACTCAGCAGCAGGAAAAACGGCAACTGTTAAGAAGATTGTAGATGGTCGGTATTCCAAAGATAGGTATTTATCCGTATTTGTTGGGATGGTGCCGGCGGATAATCCAAAATATGTCACGGCAATCATGATTGATGAGCCTATGAAAGGCGGTTATTACGGCGGAGAGGTGGCAGGGCCTGTTTTTTCTAAGGTTATGACTCAGACGATGGGTGTTCCCAGTGTGAATACACCATTAACTATTATGGGCAGTCAACAGCAGTTGTAAACTGGTATACAGGAATCGAACCGAAGTCCTGTTACTCAGCATCCAATATTTTCCAGTTTCAGCGTTGGTCTTATCAGCCAATAAATTAATAAGATTATTTAAAACAATAGGGTATAAATTATTACTTGTAAAACAGGACGCTGTTTTTTAAATAAACTGCCAATATTTCGATGCTGATTAACATTTAAAATGCCCCTTATCAAAAAAATAATCCTGTTTATTGCAAGAATCATAGTGGCAAGTTTTGCTTCTTTTTGTGGGGCGTTTTTTGTTGTCATTGCATGGCTGGGACTTTTGTATATGTCAGATCGTTACCCGTTCTTTTACAATTTCTCAGACTCGGTATTTTGTTACGCTCTACACACTGTTCCAATGTGTGAAATTCATTTAAGACATCTGGGGCCATTTGTCACTTTTTTATCTGAGATAGACGTGGACCGAGAAAGTTTAAGGTCAATAGAAATATCAGTACTAAAAGTTTTATTCTATTTAAGCAAGTATGGGGTTGCTGATTTTTTTACTCTGATTTTTGAAGCTTGTCTTTATGTTTTAAAGCCTCTTTATCAATCTAGTTTTTATGCAGTTCCAGGGTTCATAGCAGCATTAGTTTTTAAGCTCATGTGGAATCATACTAGGGAAAAAGGTTGAAACACTTGTTCAAATTAGTTAGTAATTCTGGAGGATAGTGGTATAGCGTTGACTGATTATAATAAAAATTTGGTTGATCTTAATCGACAGCTCGAGCAATTAATTTTAATTTTTCACAAGAAGCCATCAAAGGTAAAGAAACTTATATTTCCAACAATAGGGATTCTTATAGCTTCTAACGGTTTCATGGCATTATCTTCAACATTGATTTCAACTTATGGTGTCGCTTCTACTGGCACTGCAATTGCCTCTCTAAGCGGTGCTGCAGAAGGAACAGCTGTATTGTATTGGCTAGGTTCTTTAGTTGGATTAGGTACTGTAGCTGGTGCGATTATGACTGGTGGTATAGGTCTTTTAGGCGGGTATGTCGCATATCGTATGTTAAATAATCGCCCCAGAAGCATGGATGATTTATCTAAGGAAGAAAAAATTATAGTAACTACTTGTGCTTCTTTGATTAAGACAGTGAAAGATGCGCAAGAGTCAAACGAAATTATTACTAAAGAGAAAGGTGACTTTTTAGACAAAGAAGTATTGGGTCCACTTATGAATAATCTTAAGAGCTATAAATCATCAGCGGCGGAAAAAGCTTTAGGGAATAAATATCTGGAGAAGTTAGATTCTAGTATAGATGATTTCTGTATGTTACTTAATAGACTAAGGAGTTGGTAATGTCAAATAACACCGCACGACAATCAACTGTAGCCATTGCAACCGTTTTTGTTAATTTAATAAATAAAGCAACATTTAAATTAGATGCGGATGGTGCGATGGTTTTGGAGGCGCTACAAAGGGCCAATCCTGAAGTTAAAGAAATGTCTGTAACTGAGATAGGTGATTATCTGTCAGGAATGTCAGAAGAGTCCCTGAGGGGGTTAGCGAATAATGTAAAAGGGATCTATCATGAATTACAGTTTGTTAATGACGAGAATACGGATGGCGATGATATAAGCGCTCGCCTTTATCCTGAGACAAATCATCCTGGAGCTGATGTTATTTTATCTCGTGATGGTTCTGATTTTGATGAGATTCAACTTAAAGCAACAGATAGTATTTCTACCATTCAAGAGCATTATAATCGGTACCCAGATGTATCGATTGTGGTGACCTCTGAGCTTGCGGATAAGCATAGTGGTATTGGTGATTCTGGTTTTTCAAATGACCAATTAGATGCAAGTGTTCTTAATACCTTTGAACATTTAGAGAATCAAGGCACTTTAGCGCAATATCAAAATGCGGGTGAAGTATCGGCTCTTATGTCTGGCGCTATTAATGCCGCGAATGTTATCTCTGGGAAAAAGGATGTAAGAGGGGCGTCAATTGAAACCTTAAAAGATGTCGGTATCGCTGTTTCAACTACTGCTTTAATTGATATTTTATTTTTTTAGTTAGACTGTTTAAAACTGTTCGACGTGGCTGATGTATATTTCAGTTGTATCTTTGTTTTTAGGCCAACAAACCTTGAAGGCTATTTTTTATGACAAAAATAAATAATTACGCAATTGATAGAAGCCTTCATCTTTTGGCTAATATTGGCAAAATATTCGCTTCTTTTATAGTCCTCTGTATTGTGTTTTTTCTTGTAGCATTAGTGGTCGAGATTATCACTGTTATGAATTCTACCCTTTACTGTCCTAATGGGTTTTCAATGGATACTGTATTTGACACTAGTGTTATGATTTGGATTGTTTTTAACGGAATTAGTCTGATTTGTGCGCTTGCCTGTGCATTTGATGCAGCTGAATACTTTTACACGAAAGCTCTTTTATGGGAGGTTAGAATGTTTTTTAGAGATCGAGTTGACTAAGGTATTGAACAGCATAAATGGGACTACTTTTTAGCTGAAAACAATTATCTTATTTTACGCAAAACTGGGGTATGTTTATGACAGAACTAACTAATTACTTGGTTAGTAAAATTGACCAGTTGTATATTAAAGCTTTTCGTCTTTGCATATTTCTTATCATTTATTGTCCAGTAGCTGCAGTTTTTGTTCTTATCACTTTTATTATCATGGGGTTCTCTCAAGATTTTTTCTTTCCTCAAGGGATTCTTGGATGGAGTCATCACGATTGGTCCTATGCCTATTTCGTTTTAAGTGGAATTGGTCTTTTAACCTCACTTATCTCTGCTTATATTGTGTCTAAACATTTTTTTATAAAACTTATGAGAGGTTCAGTTTAACGAAAAGGTGTGTTGAACATTAACCCTTATTACATCCTCGAGGAATCATCCATGAATGTTCGGGCTTTTCATATTTAAGATATTCATCAACAGATATTGATTCACCAGTCACTAATTCGAGTTCTTGAATGGTCACGATGTAATCATCAAGTCTATTTCTTTTAGCATCCATACTATTTGGAATAATCCACGCAATTGCTCGGTCATTACGAATAATGACTTTCCAAAAAGCATCAGGTGTTTTAACTCCATGTGATTCTGTGAAGAAATCATCATTAGGACTATCACCCCAGATAACACCACCAATGACTAGCAGTTCATCTATGTCTCGATAGCATTCGGTTATTTCTTCAGTGAGTAACCAAGCGCCACGATTCATATTAGCTGCTTGTGGCAGAATATTAGTCATGAAATTGGATTGTCTGATAGCGACTTTTGAGTAGTCCAGATGATTAGCTGGAACTAAATGCCCACGGTCATATCGTTGACCTTTTTTCTTATATGTTTTAGCTGAGAGTTGTTGGCATGATGAAGAAACATTGGGGTCAATGTGAAACGATTTGTGGCGTTTAAAGTTACCGTTATCATGTTGGGCATTGTATTGGAATTTCACAGCACCACGCCTGTTACAATCCACCCAAACGGTAAAACCCTCGTAGTCTATTTGTTTTATTTCTGAAGCGTGTGTTGAAAGACTTAAAAATATTGCTAATGCTGAAAATAGAAAGTTATTTATAAACGGCATATTCCTTGAGTCCTGCTATTAGTGATGAAAGTCCACCCCAACCATCGTTATAGGGGATCTTTCCCCTTGGACTATTAAGGCCTAATTCTTCTAGTGTATATCCTGATTTTCCATAATTACATGACCAGCA
>Ga0209494_1000661_pt1 | contig 15334 bp, 10 predicted proteins | sample EN1Hudseemescosm_FD_184628 | JGI IMG/M metagenome (GOLD analysis project Ga0209494, IMG submission 184628) | Methane-oxidizing microbial communities from mesocosms in the Hudson Canyon - EN1B Hudson Canyon (SPAdes) (version 2) | ecosystem: Environmental > Aquatic > Marine > Cold seeps | place... | reverse complement strand
GATTTAAGAGCTGATTTCGTAATCGCGAATCCGCCATTTAATCAAAAGGAGTGGGGAGGATCACAAGACGATAAGCGCTGGACTCATGGTATTCCACCAGACGGAAATGCAAATTTCGCATGGATACAACACATGCTGTATCACACTAATAATAATGGTTCTGTAGGACTTTTATTAGCTAATGGATCAATGAGTTCCATGACAAATAACGAAGGTGAAATTCGTAAGAATTTAATAGAAGATGATTTAATTGAATGTATGGTTGCGCTTCCAGGACAACTTTTTACAAACACTCAAATCCCTGCTTGTATCTGGTTTTTAACCAAAAACAAACAAGAAAAAAACAAAAAACGTAACCGAGAAGGTGAAGTTTTATTTATTGATGCTCGTAATTTAGGCTACATGAAAGAAAGAGTATTAAAAGATTTTTCTATTGATGATACTAAAAAAATATCAGAGACTTTTCATAACTGGCAACAAGGTAACGATTACGAAGATGAATTAGGTTTTTGTTATTCAGCAAAAGTTGAAGATATGAAAAAACATGATTTTGTACTTACTCCAGGACGTTATGTAGGTGCAGAAGAAATTGAAGATGATGGAATTTATATTAAAGAAAAGGTAGATGAATTAACGACTTTATTAGAAGAGCAGTTTAAAGACGGTAGGGACCTGGAGGATGAAATTCAGGATAGTCTTAAGGAGTTGAGATATGAGTAAAATAACAGAAATAATAAATTTCAACCCTCAAAGACCTTTAAAAAAAGGTTTAACATCCTCTTTTATTGAGATGGCTGCTTTAGAAACAAATTCTCGAAATATAAGTACAATAAAAAAACGTGAATTTAAAGGGGGGGGATCAAAATTTAAGAATGGAGATGTTCTTTTTGCTAGAATTACTCCTTGTTTAGAGAATGGTAAAACAGCCAAAGTTTCTGGTTTAAATGAAGGTGAAATTGCATTCGGATCTACTGAATTTATTGTTATGTCAGCTAAAGAGCCTGATTTTGATGAACACTTTATATATTATTTAGCAAGGTTGCCTGAATTTAGGTCATACGCTCAAGGAAGAATGGAAGGAACATCAGGTAGGCAGCGTGTATCTTGGCAGTCTTTATCAGAGTTTGAAATAAACTTTCCCGTTAAAGAAACTAGAAAAAAAATAGGTGAAACCCTTAATCGTTTAGATAAAAAAATCGCCCTCAACACCAAAACAAACGAAACCCTAGAAAAACTAGCCCAAGCTCTATTTAAATCATGGTTTGTCGATTTTGATCCTGTAAAAGCCAAAGCAAAGCTAAAACAAGAAGGTGGTAATTTAGACTCGATAGCTAAAGAATTAGGCATGTCTAAAGAAATATTGGAGTTGTTCCCTGATGAATTTGAAGAGTCAGAGTTGGGGCTGATTCCGAAGGGGTGGGAGGTTAAGCCTCTTGATGAAATTGCTCATTATCAAAATGGTTTAGCCTTACAAAAATTTAGACCAGAAGATGATGAAGCATCTTTACCTGTTTTAAAAATAGCTCAATTAAAAAAAGGCTTTGCTGATGGAAAAGAACGCGCAAGAGCTACTATTAAACCAGAATGTATAGTGAATAATGGAGATATAGTTTTTTCGTGGTCAGGCTCATTAATGGTAGATGTATGGTGTGGAGATAAAGTCGCTCTTAATCAACATTTATTTAAAGTGACTTCAAAAGATTATCCAAAATGGTTTTACTATAATTGGACTAAACACCATCTAAAAGAATTTCAACAAATAGCTGCTGATAAAGCTGTCACTATGGGGCATATAAAAAGAGAGCATCTTTCTCAAGCAAAATGCATCATTCCAAATAAAAATATAGGTAAATTGTTAAATAATTTATTAGAAAAGCAAATCCAGCAAAGAATTGAAAATATTACGTTAGAAAAAACAAGAGACACCTTACTTCCCAAGCTTCTTTCAGGTGAAATTCAGATAAATAACAAGGAATACGGCTAATGTCAAAATGGACAGATCAATTTGAAGCGCATGCTTTTCAAGCTGTATGGATAAACTTAAAAGAAAGCTTAGAAAAATCAACAATTGATGATGAGACGATAGTTACCTCCGTAAGTGAAATATCTCGATTAAAAAAGGTTATCGGATATTTAGATAGCATGATAGAAAATATTGATCCTGAGCTTGTTCCTATGAGTACATGGGATAACTTTAACGGCCAAGCAACCCCCTGTTTACAACAAATTGAAGGTTATAATAACAATAAAAATTTTGCACATATTACTAACGCTAATAATCATGCAGATAACTTATTAACCTATATAAGACCCTATATGGTTTTACCTGAAGATGCTGCTAACTCTGTAAAACAAGCATCAACAATATATTTGAAATCAGTTGAAGAAGCTATTGATAAGCTTCATAAACGAACAGATGATCTTGTTAAAGAAATTGAAGAAAACAACACTGAAGCGACTGTTTTTTTCTCTGAAATAGAAAAAACTAAAAATTCAATTGATGAATATGAAATTTCATTATTTGGTGAAGCTGGTGATGCAGGTATTCAAACTGAAATATCTAATTTTCAAATAGACATTGAAGAAAAGCATGACAAAATCAATGAAACATACAATGAAATATTAATAGGCAGTGAAACGGAAGATTCAACAAAAAAATCTATCCTAATGGTTAAAGAATCGGTCATTGAAGAGCAAAAAAAAATAGAAGAATTATTACAGTTAGCGAGTGATGAAGTTAATAATTTAAGTGAGTTTCACACGAAGATATTTGGTGCTTTAAATGAAAATGAAGAAAGAACCGGTGGATTATCACAAGAGTTAGGTCTGAGAACTAAACAGTTATCAGACTTTGAAACCATTCAAAAAACAAAATATGAAGCTTTAATTGAAGAAATTCAAACGCTTCTTCCTGGAGCTACAAACGCAGGATTAGCAGTCGCATACAAAGAAATGAAAGACTCTTTCATTTGGCCAATTAGAATATCAGGAGGAATTTTTTATATAACATTACTGTTACTTATAGGCGTGTCTTCATTCTCAGTTTTTTCAATTACTGATGATGGAATGCTTATTTTTAATCAACTAAAGGAATGGGAAGCTATATTTAAAAGCGTTGCTCAAAAAATACCACTATATATACCTATTTTATGGCTAACTTATTACTCTACTAAACGCCGAAGTGAGTACCACCGCTTACAACAAGAATATGCTCATAAAGAAGCGCTATCCAAATCGTATAGTTCATATAAAAAACAACTTGAAGCGTTAGACGGCACTGACCTATCTATGCAAAAAGAATTCATTATGAAGGCGATAGACGCTATCACATACAATGCATCTAAAACACTTGATGGTAAGCATGGGGAAAAGATGCCAGCACAAGAGGTTATGGATAAATTAATCGTAGAAGTTAAAGATTTAGCTAAAAATATGGGCGAAAAAGCTAAACCTTAAGGTCAATTGATTAAGCATAAAATTTTAAAAGGTGGCGATATCAATCAAAACAGGCCGACTTCAAGTAAAATAAAGTCATAATAAATAAAGGACTATCCAATGATCACAGAAGACCAACTAGAAGAACTTTGCTTAGAATGGTTCCGCGAACAAAATTATGATGTTATTTACGGGCCTGACATTGCCCCAGACTCAGCCAATGCTGAACGCAAGGATTACTCTGAAGTTGTTCTTCGTGATCGCTTAGAAAGTGCGCTTCAAAGGCTAAACAAAGACATTCCACCCTCTGCAATAGATGACGCTATTCATCAAATCCTCAAACCACAACACCCCTCACTAATAAGGAACAACCAAGATTTTCATAAAATGATGATCAACGGTGTTTCTGTTGAATACGAAAAAGACGGGGAAAAACGTGGAGATAAAGTTAAATTAATTGATTTTAATAATATAAATAACAATCAATTTTTAGCGGTTAATCAATACACGGTTAAAGGGATTAAACAGCCTAGGCGACCTGACATCGTTATTTTTATTAATGGCCTTCCTTTGTTTGTCATTGAACTTAAAAACCCAGCAGATGAAAAAGCCGATATTTGGGCTGCGTTTGATCAAATTCAAACTTACAAAGAAGAAATTGATGCATTATTTACTTTTAATGCTGCGACTATTATATCCGACGGAACATTGGCCAGAGTAGGCTCTTTGACAGCTGATACAGAGCGATACATGCACTGGCGAACCGTCAGTGACGAAAAGGACAAACCTCTCTTAGAATACGAATTAGAAACAATGGTAAAAGGATTTTTTAATCAAAAACTTTTACTAGAATACCTTCATGATTTTATTTTATTTGAAGATGATGGTTCAAAAACGATTAAAAAAATAGCCGGTTATCATCAATTTCACGGTGTTCGTAAAGCAATACAAGCAATCCTAACCGCCAGTAAAGAAGGTGGAGATCGTCGCGGTGGCGTATTCTGGCACACCCAAGGTTCAGGTAAAAGTATTTCAATGAGCTGCCTTGTTGGACAGTTAGTTCAACACTCAGACATGAAAAATCCAACCATCATTGTCATTACTGATAGAAATAATCTAGATGACCAATTATTCGAAACATTTTCTGGCTATAAAGAGTTAATTAAACAATATCCCGTTCAAGCGGATAACAGAATCGAATTACGAGAATTGTTAGAGTCAAGACAGTCCGGTGGTGTTATTTTTACAACGATTCAAAAGTTTGGCTTACTGAAAGGTGAAAAGAAACACCCTGTTTTATGCGCTAGGTCTAACTTGATTATTGTTACAGATGAAGCCCATCGAACCCAGTACGGGTTAAAAGCTAAATTTGATAAAGAAAATGACATATATAAGTATGGTTACGCTTATCATTTAAGAGAAGCCTTACCAGAAGCGACTTTTATCGGATTTACGGGAACACCCGTTGAAATGGATGATAAAGACACTCAAGCTGTCTTTGGTGAATATGTCAGTATTTATGACATCAACGATGCCGTTGAAGATGGAGCAACGGTACAAGTTTATTATGAAAGTCGATTAGCTAAACTTGAATTAAATAAAGAAGAAATACCTTATATTGATGAAGAAATAGACGAACTTTTAGAAGACGAAGAAGACCAAGTCAGCGAAGAAAAAGTTAAAAGTGAATGGTCATCTTTAGAAAAATTAGTCGGTGCAGATAAAAGATTAGATATTGTTGCGAAAGACCTGATTGATCATTGGGGAACTCGGCTAGAAGTCATGGACGGTAAAGCGATTATTGTTTGTATGAGTCGTGAAATTTGCACTCAAATGTATAAAAAACTAACGGAATTAAAACCAGAGTGGAAAGCTCCCCTACTTAAAAGAAAACAAGGAAAGGGTGAAATTGACTATGAAGATCCAGCGCAGGGAGCAATCAAAGTCATTATGACAGGTTCAGCTTCAGATAAGCTTCATTTTCAACCGCACATCTACAATAAAACCACTAAGAAATTAATTGAAAAACGCTTTAAAGATGAGAATGACCCTCTAAAAATCGTTATCGTAAGGGATATGTGGCTAACAGGGTTTGACGTACCTCCAGCACATACAATGTATATCGATAAGCCCATGAAAGGGCATAACCTAATGCAGGCGATCACTCGGGTTAATCGTGTATTTAAAGACAAACCTGGAGCGGTTGTTGTTGATTATATCGGTATCGCAAGTGAGCTAAAGAGTTCATTGAAAACCTATACGGATAGCAGCGGTAAAGGAAAACCAACGATTAACACAGCAGAAGCTTTCGCTAAATTATTAGAATTAATTGATGTCATTCAGGGAATGTATGACAAATTTGATTACAGTGATTACAAAAACAATGGATTAAAATTATTAATTCCAGCAGCTAATCATATATTAAGTTTAAAAGACGGGAAAAAACGCTATTTTGATACTGTATTAGCCTTAACCAAAGCATTTTCATTGTGCTCAACAATGGATGAAGCAAAAGAACTAAAAGAAGAAATAGCCTTTTTTCAGGCGATCAAAGCGGTTATTTCAAAAAGCATCAATAAAAATGGTAAAAAGAAAGAAGAGAAAAAAAATAATATATTAAAACAAATTTTAGACAATGCGGTGACACCTAACGGAATTGCAGATATTTTTGAGCTGGCAGGTCTTGATAAGCCCGATATTGGTATTCTTTCAGATGAATTCTTAGACGACATAAAACACATGCCAGAGCAAAATTTTGCCGTCGATCTTCTTGAGAAATTATTAAAAGATCAGATTCGCTCCAGGATTAAAACGAATATTGTTCAATCTAAAAAATACAGTGATCGTCTTGAAGCAACCTTAATAAAATACACCAATAGAAGTATTTTAACCGCGCAAGTCATCGAAGAACTTATTAAGAATGCTAAAGAGTTCAGAGAAGATGCTAAACGTCATGAAGATATGGGATTAAGCGCTGATGAAATCGCCTTCTATGATGCTATTGCAGATAATGAAAGTTCTGTTAGAGAGCTAAATGATGAAACCTTAAAAAAGATTGCGGTTGAACTCACCGAAAAACTAAGAAAAAGTGTAACTATTGATTGGCGCAACAAAGAGAGCGTTAAAGCAACGATTAGACGTGAAGTTAAGCGAGTGCTTAGAAAATATAAATACCCGCCCGATAGGGCAGCTAAAGCTGTTGAATTAGTCCTAGAGCAAGCAGCTGTACTGTCTGATAGCTGGGCAGTAGGGTGACAATATGGAAAACAACTCCAAAATAGCATTATTTATTGATGCAGATAATGCACCTGCAGCACATATAGAATCAATCCTATCCGAATTAGCCAGTTATGGTGTCGTAAATATTAGAAAAGCTTATGGAAACTGGAAAAACCCAAATCTATCACCTTGGGAAGAAAAGTTACACGATAACGCAATTCAACCCATTCAGCAATTTGACCTAACTAAAGGTAAAAACGCAACTGATATGGCACTTGTCATTGATGTAATGGATACCTTATATACAAAAAATGTTGATGTAATTTGTTTAGTTTCTTCTGACTGCGATTTTATGCCATTAGCAACTAGAGCATTAGCAGATGGAAAAATAGTTATTGGTTTTGGAGAAAGAAAAACACCTAAAGCTTTCGTTAATAGTTGTTCTAAATTTCTTTATATCGACTTGAAAGAACCAGAAAAACCTATCGTCAAATCTGATATATCTATAGCTAAAAAGACAATACATATTAAGTCTGATACAAAATTAATGAATCTTCTAAGAACAACAGTTGAAGCAGTTGAAGAAGATGATGGTTGGGCTCGTCTTGGAATGATAGGGCATCACATAGCAAACCACACATCATTTGACCCAAGAAATCATGGATTTAAAAAATTAAGCGATCTATTTGCTGCTATAGACCTTTTTGAAATAAAAATGACTAATAAATCTATGTGTTGGATTCGAGAAAAAAAACGCTGGAAATAATTATGTATAATTTTAACCCTCTATTTACATCTTTCCTTCAAAACAAAATTAACATTCCCCTGAAGACCTTCTATTATTTTATTTCTCTTACATTCAGCATTAGTAACAGAAAATTTCCTATCCCAGATTTCAAATAATTTACGTTGCGAATCACTTAAATTATATCTGCCATACGTTTCATCAAAATACAAAGAAACCCGCGCAACAATTCCTTTAGAAATATCAGGAGGAGTAACTCTTTTTTCTTTTGAGCTAATAATAATTTCACAACCACCTAAACCATACCCATTAGCCACAGCTGAATATCTATAATTGCTCCTAAGCGCATTAACAGCACCAATTGCAGGATATAAATTGTACATATCTGCTTGCATATAACGGTACTCTTTGTTCATCTTAGATGCGCAATTTCGCCCTTTAAACGACTTTCCTTTTCTTGTTACACACTCTTTATTCCCTTCTCGCCATTCAGCAAATGATCTACCAAAATTTTCTGCCGGAACAACATGCTCCCATTCAATTTTTTTAGCTCTTTTTTTATATTTATTTGAAGAAAACCCATTTTCATTAACGATAAACTTTCTTTCATCAAATGTTGCAGCACAATAAATTGTTTTTCTTTCAAGCTGACTATAAACCTTTTTTTCCAGCATTTTTTTTGCTTTACTAAAACTATCATTCTTTGTATTTCCAGACGAAAACACACTTCCTGAAAAAATTAAAAGCAAAATTAAGCTAATTTTATTCATAGCAACTTTCCCTCTCATAATAGAGACTAACGATAAGCAGTTACACAAAGTTTTTACAGACTCCATTAGAGTAATCCGTATTTTTATAAGCAATTTTGTATTATCTTAGATTGCATGTCCATGCCATACAGCTCGACCAATTATTTCAATATCTTTACTACGCCTCTCAGTTAATAACATTTCGTTATAAGCTTTGTTATCACTGATTAATGTTAATGACCGATCAATGTTCCGCTGAATTCTCTTTACCGATAATTGTTCATTAATAATAACTGCATAAATACCATCTCCATAAAACTTATTACTACGCGTATCAATTAAAATAATGTCATTACAATTGATTGTAGGCATCATACTATCCCCCTGCGCTTTCAAGCTAACCAGAGATTTATCATCTAATTGCATTTCTTTGATCCATTTTTTATGAAAAGCAATAGGACTTACTAGAGGTTGGTCGCCCAATAGGCCGGTACGCTGCGCAAGAGTTTCATTTCGATATTCAGGAATAAGGTCAAAAGCTGGATCACCAATCCAAAATGACTGCTGTGACTTTTCATTAAATAGCTCCTGAATCGCAGCTTTAACAATTGTCTTATGCTGATTAGACTGATTTGGAACTACCGAAAAACTATTTCCAGGCATTGTTAATAGCGTTTCAAACACCTTATATATCGTATCGCTAGGAGTGACCCCCATTTCATTAACAGTACTCTTAAGCCACGAAATATTATCAGTAGTATCCATTATTGATTCATTATTTGTAGATTTAACTTCCTGTTTGTTTCGATTCCTTTCTGTTGGTAAGGAGCTAGCTTTCTTAAGTTGAGCTTTATTTGATAGTTGACTACAGTGAGCCTTTTCTATCATCTCTCCCTTCCCAAATAGAACCCACATAGGGTTAATATCATGTTTAAAACATAAGAGCTTTAAAAAACATAAATCAGGCGTTCGCTCATCGTTCTCATACCTCTGCAATGTTCGCTTAGAAACTTCCAAAGATTCAGAAAACTCCTCCTTACTAATCGATATTTCTTTATGGATCTGAGTAATTCTAAGTCCAAATGTTCCAAAAACATTAGGTTTAATTTCATTCATAAAAGAATCATTACTTTCTGAGTCCGATCGGTCATTATTTTTCATACATACCCCCTATTTTAATGGCACTCACTAAAAATGACAAAAAAGTATTAATCTACACTTTACATTGAGACCGTTTGGTCTTACAGTGGTCCGTACAGTCCAATATCGTCCTTGGATATTTTACCCTTTAACCAATTAAATGGATAACGATGATAAATGTAAAGCAACTTGGTAAATACACAATCAACAGAATAGACCCAGCTGTCATCAATGCTATTAATGACAATCAAAAACTTCGGCCAACATGCCTGCATAAATCACTAGCTATTTTAAATGCATTTTGTGAGGCAACAGATACTAATTTAACTTATCTAGACTTAAATCGTTCAAGCTATGTACAAAATATAGTTGATGCAACAATTGGATTTATTTATATCGAAATTCAAGCGACTGAGTTACAAAAATATGGATATGCAAAAGACTTCAAAATAGCTATAAAAAACTTATTCGAGAAAGTATCGCTACCTCAACCAAAATTAGCAAAAATAGCAGTTCATAGAGTTACTAGTGAAGTTCAAAAATGTATTCAATGCTATAACCATGATTTTTGTCAAAATAAAGAACGCATCAGATATTATCAAGGTTGGCAAGTCAAAAGTAACTTAGGGGAAATATCGTGGGTCAATTTAAAGAATTGCTACACAACATATGGTGTTTCATTTACAAATGAAATACATAACAAATTAAAGATTTTAGCTACACGAGAAAACAAAGTAAATTTTGGGCAGAAATTAGTATGCTTTCATTATTTATTAGAGACATTCATTCATATGTTTAAAACACTAGACGATTTTAATAAAGGAATGACAGCACAAAATATACATTTTTCAGTGTCACAAGCTTTTAACATACAACTATTAAAGGCAAAACTAGAAAATCACTCTATAAAGTCTTTTCATAATAAGTGGCTAAAAGAAATAAATATGTTTAAACAGGTTTTTATTGGGACAGGATTAGTTGAAGAACCAATTATTGAATTATTTATACCAAAATATAAATCTAGCGGCGGTGAACAGATTACTGAAAAAACAAAATTGAAATATGATAAAAAAGGAAATGTGTTTAATACAAATTTAATTACACATGTACCATTATCCTATACTGATGATGAAACAAAAGAAGAAATTTTCAAAGCAATTCAAGATGATATAAAGCACGTAATATATCACTGCACAGAGTCAATGAATCATATAATGCAATATTACACTAGTTACGAAGAATTAAAAATTAAAGGTACTATCAGAAAAAAAACGATTGTAACTATCGGAAATAAAGTTTCAAGTAACTCAGTAAAATATACATTAGATGAAAATGTATGCGCTACTTTCGATCATTATCTATGGGACCCTCCGGTAATTGGTCAGGGCTATGAGCGTTTTATTAATAATAAAAACAGAACACTTAACGAGTTAAATAAATTAATTTGTTTACCCACAGTTGATATTCTTATTCCATTAATACTATTACTAATTAAAGAACACCCTGCTATTACAGTATCATGGTTAGAGAGCTGGAATTTATACGATAATAAGGATAGGCTAATTGGATATAGGACTACAAATAAAACTCAAATAATTCAAAGCTATAAAGCACGTAGGGGGCACCGAAAAGCTCAACAGATAATTACACTAAATGAAAAATCTAAAACTATCGTAGAAAACATAATTAAACTCACATCCACAGCAAGAAGATATTTAAAAGATAAAAAAAATAAAGATTATCAAGCTATGCTTATTTGTACTAAAAGTATTCGTGTACAGCCAAAACGTATATCAAATAAAGCTCTAATTATTCCAGAGTCATTAAAAGAAAAAATACTAACCCCTTCTACTTTTAGAAGTTCAGAACAAGCCTCAAGTATTGTTCAATCCCTAACATTGAGAAATATGAGGTCATCTTGCGCATTACAAGTTTATTTTAATACAAACTCTGTTCTTGCAATGTCCGAATCATTAGGGCATGACAAATACTCACCAGAACTAATTAACCATTATTTGCCTACGCAACTATGGAATTATTTTACACACCGTTGGATACGGATTTTCCAAAATTCTATTGTCTATGAAGCAATGCAAGAGTCTCCATATTTATTTGATGCTATTGATATTACAGAAGAAGAGTTAAACAGATTCCTTAAAAATCATGGCCTTGGGGAAATATCGAAATGTCTAACTGATGGTAAAAAACTGGTAGAAGAGAGCCCAGTAAATTACAACGAAAAATTTGATCAGTCTGTAGTTATGGTATCAACGACGCTCTTTAAAGTAATGTTTGCAATTATTGAAATAGTTGAAACTCACTCAACTGAAATAATAACAAAAACATCCAGGGAGTGGTATGAAATATCTAAATATGTCCTATCACAAATATCTTCTGAACTAAACAATAAAGATATTAATTGCAATCAATTAATATCTAAAGAAATAATAGATATGTACTGCAAAGCACAAAACGATCCTTTAAATTTAAAAACAATTGAAGGATCAATTATATGTTAAATTTGATAGAAAATAGTGAAGAAATATTATTAACTAATGAAATAATATCTGGAAAAAAAGACATCTTAAATATAGATAATAATGATATTAAAACTATACTAAACTTATCTACTAAGTTACCAATAAATAAATCATCAGAAATATTAAAAAAAGTTCTAGGGCCATTAGTTCCTTCTTATCAATATAGTGATAAACACCCTTATTGGTTTGATCAGGGCACAAGTTTCAGTTCAAATATCTGGAAAATAACCATAGGCTCATGGAAAAAGTGTATTGATTTTAATGTAAAAATAAATGGATCAGAGAAATTAACAGATAGACATAACAGGAAGTTACTTAATACATTTAAAAAATGGATCGTTATACAAGGAAACCCTTTTTATAATGGAGGAAAAATATTAAAACCAACTACAGTAAAAAGAAAAATAGTTATCACCATAAATTTAATTGATGTTATTTTAAGTATTTCTGATGAAATAGATTTGCCTTCTCGACATATGAAAGCAGTAAACAAAGATTTAGTAATCGATATACTTAGTCGGTTAGATGATGGGTTAGATATAGGTTTATTTAGGTTTAATGTAAAATTAACAAATTATTTATTATACAACATTAAAAATATTTCTGATGAAGAGGCTAGTATTTTCTTAAATAAGTATCCTTATTTGAAATATCCGTTAATTGATAGTGAAAAGAATCTAGAATTGACCCAAGATCAACGTATAAAATCTTGCTGTTTTCTCTTCAAAGTTGGTGCATACATTAAATCTAAAAATAATGAAATAAGAGTATCGCCTAGCTCTACATTTTTTTCAAAAATATTTTATAAAAATACACTTTTATCTAAAGAATTGGCTACAAATAGCATAATAAATGATCTTTGTATAACTCCTCCAGAAGTATTAAAAGAATATAAATCCATTCCAGTTAGAAATGAAAATGAAAATGCAGTTTCATGTGCTAACTTAAACGATTATTATCAATGCTTTAAATCAGTTTCAATAATTAGTGGAGATTCTTTCTCTGAAGTTCCTCCAGATACTTTTAGTAAATCGACTTTGCCTTTAATTAAGTCGCAATTAAATTTAAAACAAGCTGGTAGATTTACTACATTGCCAGCAAGGGTAGTATTTACAGAAATAAGAAATTCATTTGAATTCATTTTCAAATACATGGATGAAATATTGGACTCCATTTTTAATATAATTAATAATAAGCCAACAAAAAAACCAGGACAAAATAATAAAAAATATTTATCCTCATATAAAAAAATTGGATTTATGGAGTTTGTTCCAGAATCATTAAGTACTTTAGGTATTAAGAGGTGGGTAGTTAGTGACTATGCAGATAACCGCTTTGAATTACGCAGGGCAAATATTGGCCTACATGACCTGTACACTATTTTAATTAGCAGTATCATGATAATAATTGGTTCTACTGTAGCTCGCCGTCAAGCTGAAATTATTAACATTGACCCAATTGATTGCCTTTTGCCTAGACAAATAGAGCCCAGTAAAAATATTAATTTTGAAATAATTTTTGATAACTGTAAATCTGGTAGTGGAGGACCAAACCCTATACGAGAAACATTATCTAAACCTATCTTATCGAGTGTTGCTGGAATAATTTATAAATTACAATTGTTTAATAAAAAGTTATTAAAAAATAACTTAATTGCAAAAGAAAAATTATCTTTAATTTCCACTATTAATCCTCATAATTTAACTTTTAATAGGTTCTCTCCTCCAATGTATAATAAATATTTAAATATGTACTGCGATTACTTCCAAACAGAAACTGTGAAATATAATATTACAGATACCCGAAGGTATTATATAAGGCAACACCAGCTACGACGTTTTTTTGCAATTTTATTTTTTTGGTCTAAGGGTTACGATGGGCTTGATACACTAAGACAATTTCTTGCACACACTAACTCTGAACACCTATACCACTACATCACTGAGGCCACTCCTGGCGAAGTTTTATCTGAGGTAAAAGCAAAAAGAATCATTGATGGCGTGCATGATAATGATATTAAAAATATAGAAAAATTAAAAGATGTGCTTCTAGCAAGATATGGATCTAAATCCATTGTATTTAAAACATATTCTCAATTAATTAATGACTATGAAGAGGATATTGATGATAAATATATAGAGTCAGCACCTTGTTTTGACATTGTAAAAGAAAAATTCAAAGAAAACTCAATACTTCTTGAAGATGCCATTATTAGTTTATTTGAAAATAAATTAATAGATCTTAATCCTGAATTTTTCACAGTTAAAGATTCTTTAGGGGAAATAATAACCGACTATAGACTTATTATTAATATTACAGAGGTCAATAATGATGATACATGAAAGAAACATCAATTCATTAAAGTCAATTAACATATTACTAACAAAAATAATTAAAAACCCAAATAATCATATAAATGATACCTATATTAATAAATCTTTAAAATCTCAAGGTGGACTAGCAAGCTATAAAAATGATGAACTTAATATATTTCCTTGTTCTCTTAATTCTCAAAAATCTGTTGCCAATGAAACCTTAGACAATGGATATTCATCACTTAATGATTTAAGAATAAGCGCCCTTAATGCAATAAAAAATGCCTCTTCACCTTCTCCAAAAATAAATAAATCAACAAAAGAAGGTCTTAAAAATAAAGTTACTGAGTTAGAAAATGACATCACACTTCTAGAACAAAGAAATTTATTACTTTCTGAATTTGTCCTCGACTTAACACAAAAAATTAGACTTATTAGTACATGTAACAAGGAAGGGCTAGAATCTGAGTTAGGTTTTATTTTAAAAGAAGTTAAAGAGAAAAACAATTTCATCAATAGAGGATAATTATGTCTAAGCAACTTGTAAACATTATTAACAATAATTTTAAGATTCCGATAAGTTATAGTTTATTAGATAAAGAGATTAACTCTAAAGAAGTATCTGATATTCCATTTACTCGTTGGCCAAATAGAATGCCTTGCTTTGAAGTAAATTTATATATTATTTCTCAACTACGCGAGGGTCGTTCAAGAAGAGTTAAAGGGGGAACATTAAGAACATATGCATATAATATATCTCACCTTATACATTTTTGTTATAAAAATAACATTAATTTTAGCTCACTTAATGATAATTATTTTACTTTATTTATTAATAATCTAATTATGGATAAAGATGGTTTAGGTCAAAAAATTAGATCGAATAATCAAGTGAATACTATTGGTAGGCAGTGCATTAATTTTTTATTCTATTTTTCTTTTATATATGGTTTAGAAGATTTTATTGGCGAGGGTATAAAATTTAAAATTAAAGTCAAAGAACTAAAATATCACAAAACTATGGAAGGTAGGAAACCTTTAATTCTATACTATTGGTCTCACCCCAGGGCTGTTCAATGCTAAATTCCTTGGTAGCCTAAAACGCGATCTAAACTTAGTGCATTATCATATAAAGCCAAACTAATATTCTCTATTTTATTAAACCGCATCAAGTTAAGAGCAAAGGACCGA
>Ga0209494_1000658_pt1 | contig 15348 bp, 11 predicted proteins | sample EN1Hudseemescosm_FD_184628 | JGI IMG/M metagenome (GOLD analysis project Ga0209494, IMG submission 184628) | Methane-oxidizing microbial communities from mesocosms in the Hudson Canyon - EN1B Hudson Canyon (SPAdes) (version 2) | ecosystem: Environmental > Aquatic > Marine > Cold seeps | place... | reverse complement strand
TATCAAGCTGCGCTTTCACATCAACAAAAGTATCTTTCATCCCCTTCAGCATCGGAATATTATAGGGATCTACAATGACTAAAGATTTAATAAGGCGTTTATTTTCAAACGGAATAACCGAATTTAAGAAATCGATTAATATATCTTTCGACTCTTCACTACCAAATACTTTTTTAAAAGCAAAGTCTGTTTTTACATCTAAAAAATTCATTAATACCTCGAATATCTACACAAGTATTACAACAAATAACGATATTATACCAACCCCACTAAACAACCTAACTCATTCATCACTATGATTTGCGGGTACCCACGAGGAGCATCCCTACAACTGTACGGGCAACCCCTTGTGGTTGCCCTCAATTCGTACAAAAACCAGAAACAAGGTATTGTTTACATCGTAATTTGCGAGTACCCACGAGGGGCACCCCTACATCTGTACGGGCAATCCCTTGTGGTTGCCCTTGTTTGAAACTTTGCTGGGTTACGTTTTTTTGCTTCGCTAAAAAAATCTAACCCAGCCTACAGTATAATTTATTGATAATATAGCCGGCTAAAGACCTGCGCCCCAAGTAGTAATGTATCGCTTATTTATACTCTATCAAGCCACCAGACTGGCCTTTAATTTTATTAAACAAAAATTGCATCATGCCTAAAGCTTGTGGGAATTTCCCCAGTACATTAGAGACAGCATAATAAAAAGATAATTTTGAATTTAAAAAAGCCTTATTCTTAATAGATAACCTAAAAACCTGCGCAGGATAGATTAACCCCATAACAATCAATCGACAATCAACGATAGATAGCGCAATAAGCAACACAGGTAAAACCACCGCCCAAAAAACAATACTAAAAACCTGTTTTCTGCAAAACTTCTCACTTGATGCCCCATGCAAAAAATAATTTTCTGCAAAAGCATGTCCTGTCCGTTTTGCACGATTCCACCATTGCGACAGCTTATACATCGCAGCATCATGCGTCGCCATCTCAGCATCTAAACGGAAAACCTTCCAACCCTGCGCCCGCAAGCGAAAACACATCTCTGGCTCTTCTCCCGCAATTAAATCATCCCGATAACCCTCTGCCTGCCTAAAAGCACCCACCCTAATCATAGCAATACCACCGCAACTTAATACATCACCAACCGAAGTATTCCACTCCACATTACACAAGGCATTAAAAACAGACTGTTCAGGATAACGCTCACGAAGACGGCCACACGCAACCGCATATTCAGGATGAACCTCTAAAAACTCCTGTGCCTCAGCAACCCATTCAGGCTGCACCTCACAATCGCCATCCACAAATTGAATATAACTTAAATCAGGAAACATGCTTAATAAATACTCAGCACCCTCATTACGCGCCCTTGCAGCCGTAAAAGGAATAGACAAATCCAGCGACAAACAATGCACACCGCACCGACTCGCCTCATCTAAACTATTATCCGACGAGCCAGAATCCACATATACAACAACATCCAAACTTGCAAACAAAGACTCCAAGCAACTAACTAAACGCTCACCTTCATTACGACCAATGATGACAGCAGCACATTTCTTATTCATATCAAAAGATTCATTATTCATCTTGTTTTTTATTTTTAACTGAAGTTTTGAAGATTAAAATCAAGCAACCCATACTTAGTAGTAATCAAGGGATTACATTCAGGCTCCTCATAATCAGCCTTATTTATCAAAACTTAATTGATTTTTCCCCATTGCAACCTCTAACCATTCAGGATCATTTAATTCCACTCCATCTCTAACATTAAACACCTGCTCACTTCCTGTTGTAATGAAATTAGCTTCTGAATAAACAGTACTACATGGCAAATTACTAGCCGTTTCAATATACTCACCAATAACGACATTAACCTTCTGCAGTGCCGCTATCCTTTTAACCTCATTCAAAATAGCAACTTCAACCTTATAACCAAACACCCTGCAACTAAGAACAAAAACAGGAATTTTAATACTATTTTCATTTAGCCCAAGAACAATAATACTAACCACCCCCATATCACCAAACTTATCACTCATACTAGCTTGAAGTACTAAAAACTGTTCTGATTTAAGCCAAAGCTCAACCTCATTAAAGCTTACTCTACTCCCTCGCATATTAAACTGGTTCGTTCTGTTAACCAGCTCAACAGCTCGCTTTATCTCGCTTTTTTTCACCTCTCTCAATGATAAAACTAATTTTAAGTTATTAAATATTTCTGCTTCATCAATAACTCTATCATCTATCTTATTAAGAAAATCCCCCCGGTCTTCACGCTCTTTATACATCTGAGTACGATCCATACCCTTCGAATCATCCAGAAGAGTCTCCCATAATTCTAATTGTGTCCATACCTGCAGATTTAAAGCATCCAAGCATTTTATTAATGGATACACAGTACCAACTAAATCTAGCTCATCCTCCCTATCATCAATAAAAATAAAATCCTTTATTTTTAAATTTAATTTAGATTGCATTTTCGAAAATGCATTAACCTTAGGACTCCAACTAATTGCTTTATAAACAAAATCATCATTTGATAGCACACCACCTTCCCAGCGAACATTTTTAGAATCGTTTTTAGAGTTAATTGCTAATAACACACCCTTAGATTTTAACCTAAGAAGAATATTCTGCCTTTCAACAAAATGCTCAACTTGCCCTTCACCAATGACACCATCCCATAAAGTATTATCCAAATCACAAACAATTAATTTTTTACCATACAAGTTAGCCAATACAAATAATATATTGTTATATTCATGAGCAATGAGCATTCCAAATTTAGTAGGATGTTGTAGTGCACTTTTATAAATATACTTACCAAGGTCGTATAAACTATTTCGTTTTAATAAATCTAGTTCATCCAATAAAAACAATTGCTTAAACCTTGATGAATTACGAGATTTAATATATTTTCTTATGCGTTTATCAATATACTTTACAGCTTGCTGTCTTAATCGCATGCCTAAAATAAATTTAATAACTAGTTTAGAGCGAGATTCATCCCGAATAATACCCGCCGTATTATGAATAAAAACAGGGCAATCAAACTCTGAAATAATTCTATCTGCTACTATCTCAATATCCTTACAAATATTAGACAATGCTTCAGCAAAGTTAAACCCACTCATAAAGATATTACGATAGTGAATTAACCCTGAAAAATCCAAGTTATATTCATAACTAAGAGGGCTGTAAAAAACAACATCAAACTTACGATTTTTAAGTTCTTTTAACTCCCCATGTAATTGAAAAATATTTTTAGTTGAAATCATATGAGGTGCTAAAGCAACCCCATGCTGCATGATCAATACAGAAAGAGATCCCATCACATCTTGGTGAATGCAATCACCAATAAATAAAACGTGAAATTCCTTTTTTATTGGGGCTTTAAATTCTGTCATTATAGAATCGAAAAAACCTATTAAAGCATTAGTACATTCATTATTATCTTGCGCCAATGCTTGCGTGAATACCTGTTTGTCACGCCTCATAAACTCAATCAGCCTGTCACTTCTTTCCTGAGCTGAACAGCTCATGTCATATGACATTTTCAATCGTTCACCTACATAAAGGTGTTTGTATTCTTCTTTTTCCTCAGAAAAATATAAAACCATATAATCAACTAAACAACTAATTTCTCGCTCAACATACTCATCAAATTTATCAGAATGCGCCTCAATACTTTCTTTTATTCTCGGAATAAAAGAACCACACATTGCTAAGCTACTCGCAATATGTGGTTTTTCTTTTTTTAGCCAAAAAATAAGCTTTTGATTAGTTTTTTTCATAAAAATTTGATTACACCCTTTATTGCTTAGCTGCAAGATTGTAACTGTTCACAGACCCTCATAAAAATATCGTCATTCCCGAAGTGTTTAATCGGGAATCCATGCTAACAGCATGCAGGAATGACGGGGTATTTTGATGTTTTCTAAGGGGGGGATCTGAACGGTTACGCAAGATTAGCTATACAAGAATAAACATTGTGACACCAACGGCTTAAACCGCCCAATCGCCATGACAATTAACTAACTCATCACACAATATTACAAAACAGTCTACCCCTTAGCGTGTAGGTATCGTTGCAAAACGTGTCTTAAAATATAAAGACCAAACTAAATAACTATGCTTAACATAACCAAATAAAATAGCTTTACCTTTAAATTTAATCGCTTTTTTAGCTACGTTAATCATATCTGACAGTGTTATTAATAACACATGACAAAAAACCACTGCCCGCCCATGATTTTTACCAAAATACAATAACTCACTTTCAGTTTGCAACACATCTAATTGCCGCCCAGAAGTTAGACTACCGACTGATTTAGCACTTTCCCCGCCAATGTGTACCACGGAAGTATGCGGATAAAAATGCACTTCCCAACCTGCTTTTTTAGCTGCAAAACAATGATCGACTTCTTCATAATAAAGAAAATAACGTGGATCAAATAAGCCAATTTTCTCAACCAACTCACGACGAATTAAATAATAACAACCCGGCACCCAGTCACACTGCCTAGCCTCATCATGCGCCCAAGCCATATTATCTATTGCCTGATTTGCCTTAAAAAAACGATCAAGCCCCGTACTGCGTAAAAAGATATTCCAAATAGTAGGAAAATAACGGCAAGAAGGCTGCAATTCACCCTCACGCCCTAAAAGCTTAACCCCTAAAATACCACAGCTTTCATGCGCGTCCATATACTCAATCGTTTTTTCAATAGTCTCTTCAGAAACAAACGCATCGGTATTTAGCAGCAACACATAACGCCCACTAATAAAAGGAACACACTGATTATTAGCACGCCCAAAACCAATATTTTCATCATTAAAAATCAGCTTACAATCAGAAAAATCTTGCTTCAAAAGACTGACAGATTCATCTTTAGACGCATTATCTACAATTAAAACTTCATTGCTGATTGTCTGTGTTGCATCACGTAATGCACTAATACATTTATCTAATAAATTAGCCGTATTGTAATTTACGATGATTGTTGTTAGATCCATACTTTCCTCATATTCCTCCTCATACAAACTGGTAAACAGCACTCACTTTATGAAGCGTTACAGCCTACATAAATCTATTAAAAGCATTTAAGCTAAAAATTAACGGGCAAAGCTTGTCAATAATTGACGATAGTTTTTTTATTTGCAAATGATGTCAGCTAAATTTTACGATTAATCTGGTGCTTACTACTCCAGCACCTTAAAAACTTTGAAAACTGAAAATACCCCACCGACTTAAATTGATAAGAAAATGCACTAAATTAGCTTTGTTTCTCACCGACCTACCAAGAAAATTAATGAAAAAAATCAATCATCGGCATAAGAAAACTATACACTATGAGATTAGACATTTTTTCAAGAATTTTTTAATTTTTTTAGCAAGTGATTTTTTCTGCATACCACTAGACCAATGAGTAGATTTATTAATACTTCTATAATAAAAAGTATCATCTTCAGACAAAGATTTTCTATCTTCATACCAAGGTAAGTGCCTAGCAACATAAGGTTTTTGTACCCTTCCAGCCTTTAGCCACCATCCACCTTTTACGTTAGGGCGATAAAGAGCAAACGTTGTATCAATGGGAGCAAAATAAAACTTCTCGTCAATACCATAAAACCAGAATTTTATTTCATGATTAATAATATCTTCCGTTACTTTAAACTGTTTAGGTAAATCATTTAATTCCAACGAAAATCCCACTTTTTCTAAAAAATCATATTTGTTTAAAATGGAGGAAAAGTGCTCAACAAAATCACAAGGCACATCCACATTGGGAATTACATCAGAATCAGTATAAACATAATATTCATCTTTGAATAAATCAAATACACTTGTCTCCCATAATGCTAAGTACCCCATATTTTTTGATAAATAAAATACTCGTAAATTTTCGGTTTTATAAAATTCTATTAAAGGCAAATAACTACTATTATTATCAAGGATATAAATATTTTTATATCCCTTACTTTTTAAATAAGCTATCTGTTTTTCAATATATTGTTTTCTATTATAACTATTAATAATTATTGGAACCGTCTTCCAGTTTTCCGGTTCCATCTTTGTTATTATAAAATCATACTTTACTGAAATATGTTTATCATTTGCCTCAAACTTTAATTTTTCAAAATATTCAAATAAATCATTAGTTGAATTAATTTTCATATCATATTCACCACATCCCCACTACAACGAAAAAACTACCACTTCCATGCTTTAATTCTAAATAGATAATTAAATAACATTCTTCTTTTCTCACTCTTAAACTGACTAAATATTTATTTCACTATTTTATTCATTTTAAATTTTCATTAATTCGACCATTCCAGTCATACCCAAATTTACGTAATATATTCCAAGTATATCGCCAAACAATTAACTTCTGAAATATGTTTAATTCGCTCTTCCAAGAGTCTACTTTACCTTTTCTAAAAAAACCATTAGGCTCTTTTAAATCATTTCCTTTATAATCTTTAAATCCTGTCCCACCTGATAGTTTTTGCTTATGCATACTTTGCTTATCAACTATCTTTGCTAATAATTCTGAATTAAAGTTAACACCCAAATAACTGTATATCCTTGATAATTCATTATTAGTATTATTTAAAAGGTCTTCATAGCGGACTTCCAAATACCTTTCATCTGGCATATTATTACCCGATTTTTTAGCCGCTACAACTGAAGACCGCCATAACCACGCACATTTTTTTGCCGTCCCTGGCGCCCAGCTTTTCCCCCACCCTTTCTCCGCTGCAAGCATAGAGGAAACGACAGAGCGACTATCTCTAATAATATGTATAAACTTAGAATTAGGTAAAAACTTTGCTATTACGTCCATGTGGTGAGCATGCGAAGGCGTTTTTTCCGATAAAATTTTTGCTCCCGGCTTCTGGTTTAACATGGAAATAAATGTTTTCTGCCAAATATTCATGATTACCTTATTTAAATCTGACTCTGCCCAGTATACCGATAACCCTAGTTTTCTTGATATTTCATCATCTCGTTGCACACCACGTAAGCATGATGAAAAATGCAGAAAAAATTCTGACTCTTGCCCACCAGTTATTTCCGGGTGCTCTAATAAAAGACGCTGTAACCAAGTAGTACCACTTCGCCCAGAGCCAACAATAAAAACTGGGGCTAATAAAATATCCTTGTGGCTATCACTTATCTCTCCTTTAGCATGTTGCAACTCTTCAACTTTCATCTTAATTATTAGTTCCTTCACTTATTTTTATAAATTTATTACTACGCCTCATTAAGTTTTCATAAGACCCTTTATCAATAATTTTTGCCTGCTCTAATAAAATTATTTGATCACAAGATTTAATAGTAGAAATACGGTGCGCAATCATAATAATTGTTTTCTTATGTGCTAAATTATAAACTGCTTTCATAACTGCTTGTTCAGTCGGTGTATCTAATGCACTAGTTGCTTCATCTAAGACTAAAACACTAGGGTTATGATATAAAGCCCTTGCAATACCAATGCGTTGCCTTTGCCCTCCACTTAGCCGAATACCCCGTTCACCCACAATAGTTTGATAACTCTCATCCAAATCATTCACAATAAAATCATGCAAATCTGCCATCTTAGCGGCTCGTTCAACCGCTTTCTGATTAATCTGTGTATCTGGAATACCAAATGCAATGTTTGCACTTACACTCGCATCTGCCAAAAAAATAATTTGCGGCACATACCCTATATTATTCTGCCACGCACGAAGATTATTCTTCGTCAAGAGCACTCCATCGATTGAAATATCTCCTTTCTGTGGCTGTAATAAACCTAAAATAATGTCTACTAAAGTTGACTTGCCTGAGCCGCTAGCCCCAACAATCCCAATACTTGTATTAGCTTTTATGGTTAACGATAAGTTATTTACTGCCCGTGTATTCACATTAGGATAATGAAAGCCTACACCATTTAAAACTAACTCATTATTTAACGGCATTGCGGGCAAATTAATTAAATCAATTTCGTCTAAATCAAAGGGGAGTTTATCAGTACCTTTAATATCCTTATAAAATAAGTCAACCGCTGCTATATCGTGCTTTAAAGTGGCTGTACTTTGAAAGACCCCTTGCAATGCAGGCATTAAACGATACCCTGCTAACGCATATAATGAAATCATAGGTAGAACTGTTTGTGCATCGTTTTTTATTGCAACCAAGTACATTGTCATCGCTAAAATCCCACCAAAAGCAATGGTTTCCAATAAAAAACGAGGTAAATCAACTACTGCACGATTAAATACTTGATGCTTTATAATTTCTTCTGAGACCTGCCGAAACTGTTTCAAATAAAACTTTTCACGCCCTAATACTTTAAGCTCTTTTATTCCACCTAGCGATTCACTAATATAGCGCATTCGTTCTGAAAATAACTGCGTAACTATAATACCGGTACGCCCAAGCTTTAACCGTATGGACCAATAAACTATTAAATAAGAAAAACCTAAAACAACACCAACAATTAAAGCTATCATTGGATCGACAAAAATTAAAAAAACTAGTATGCATATTGCAGTAAAGCCTTTAGATATCACATTAATAGCACTAATAATACCTCCATTAACGACACGATTCGTTTCTAACGTTACATTTTTTAATAACTCAGCACTGTTTCTTTCTAAGTGGAATAAGTAATCTTCATTTAAATATCGCTGTAATAATCTTAAAGCCAGTGTATTATTGGTTGTAACCACAAACCGCATTGTTACCCAGGTGCTAAAAGCTAAAAATAAGTTTGTTAATACCAAACTCAGCAACACGACACCACCAAGTAACAATATAAAGTCTCTATTATTTGAGACATCTAAAAAAGCTTTAGCCATAGATAAATGCGTATTTCTATCTACAATACTGGGGTCTGAAGCGGTGGAGATAAAGGGAAATATAGAGGCTATACCAACTACTTGAAGTAACCCTGTTATTATTATTAGTAACGCCAACAATAATAATCGCCTTTTTTCTTGCGGTGAAAATTCTGAGTATAATTTTTTTAAACTGCTATACATTAACAACCCTCTTATTATCGACTATAATTTGCTCTGAACGGCCCAGTAATATTCCAGCTAATAACCAAAGCCAAGGTGCTAACGAGGCATTTGGCAGTTGATCAATCATTACAATACTAACCAATAGGGCATGCGCAGCTAGCAAACACAACTCTTTTTTTTCTTTAAGCCACTTAGATGCCGACCTCGCTTTAAGAATAGCGATCGCTAACAAACCAAATTCTGCGATGAAACCAATCATCCCAGATGTACCAAAAGTAATAGCCCAGCGCCCATCAGTTACAGTCAAGTCTTTTCCCGTTTCTTCATCAAAAACACGATTACGCCCCCAACCACCCCAGCCAAAGAAAAAACGTTTTTTAGCATGTTCTAGTAACCTCCTTTCATTATCAAAACGAAACACTAGAGACCTTGCTCTATCAGCTCCTAGATACGTCTCCGCCACATTGGCTAGTTGCTGGTGCGGAACAACCTTCATAATTGACATTGTTGGATAGAGCAGCGTCAGCATAGCCAAGAAAACTGCCAGTGTAAGTTGTTTATTATAGGATAATTTTTTAATGCAAACGATTGAAAATAGGCCATATAGCAAAGCAGCTTTACTTTTGCATAACACTAACACTATTAATAAATAATAGCCCAGTGTACTTGTTGATTGATTTTTGATTTTTGATTTTATCTCCCCTAAACTTACCATTACTATTAATACGCAGACAATGAAAAAAGACACCCACAAGCCATGCCCCATGAAAACAACGGGCCGAAAACCCCCACTTTTTACTTGCTGTGCAAAACTGTGGGGGAAATAACCATAAAACATGGTATGTAACTGCGGACTCATGCGTATCTCATAGAGTATAGGAATAGTGTATATCATCCCAACTATTGCCAAAAACCTAAACATTAACAACTGATCTTGGTACCCCCTAAAAAATTGCTTACCAATAAAAAAAGGTGTTACCGTTAAAAAAATACTGACCACTGCTGAACTAGCTTCATGTAACCCCAAGCCTGGTAAAAAAAAATCCACTAATATAATCCTGTCCGAATTAAGTTCAGTAGTAATAAATACCCCTATAAATAATGCAATAACAAAGACTTGCAGTAGCCCTTGATTGGCAAAGTATTTAATTTTTTGCTTCTTAATCAACCAACAACCAATTATAGCAGCCAAAACAGGCATAGAGTGTTTACCAAGCGGGGGGATTAATGGGAAATCCACGAATGTGCTAACTGGTAGAATCATAAACCCCCCGACAATTGTTACTAAGGTAGAAACTTGTAGACTTTTATGGTGATACATCCAAATAGTAAATAACGGCCAGATCAATAGCACTAAATAAGCGAACGCATTCCCTTGACTCATTGCGTCAGTCTCTCTATGGTTTATAAAACCTTTAATTTAAAGTGTATTAAAGTATAGCAGGAATTTTTTTTGAATATAAATTAATGTAGCCTCCCCAATATTCCAATAGTATTCACAACCCATTTAGCAGACTAAGAAAAACCTGCATTCTGCGATGAACTATGTAGTCTACGTGATTTATGTTGTTATAAATACTCGAAAGGAAACTTCGAAATTGACATATTGAAGTGACATAAAAGATGTCAAAAAAATGCGCCTTCGGACGAAGGCACACGGTGTAATTCTAAAAGCTGTGTTTCATCAAACTATCCACAACCTAGCGAATATTAATCAAATTGTGCTTTTAAATACTTATTAACAATCTCTGCTGTATATCTAATATCCCAATTATCTTTTGATAGCTCTCTTGCTTTAGCAATAAATCCTACCAAACTCTCCTCTTCTCCTTGTGTGGCCATATACGTAGTAATATCATGTCGGCTATAACTATTATCATAGATATAATCTATATAATTTTGCAGTATACTCACATCCGTTAAGCCTTCGTTATTTAGTACTACGATGTGCTTACCACCTTTAGCATTTGTTTTATATATAACATTTGAACCAACATTAATATCTTTACTCAACCCCTTGATCCTAATTCCTATAACATTGTCAACATTAAGGTTATCATTAAATAACATGTAATTACCTAAGATAGTGCCACTTGCCCAATCATTTGCATCAATTGACCATGCCAATGCACGATTAGTTGGCTGACTATGCCCTATATTTAAAAAAACATTATTTAAGACATTTATATTTTTCCAACGATACCCATTATTGAAGTCAGTATTTCCTCCTAATGAAAAACCAATTTCCCCTTCAATTACTAAGTTGTTATCAATAATTAAATTCTGTGCCTTAATTAAATTTATTCCATCTTCTCTACTGGAATTTGATGTAAACTTCATTCCAATACTAGAGGCACGAGATAAAATATTATTCCTAATAATGGAATTAAATATATTTTCAAAATAAGCATTATGATTAAAAAAAGTAGCTTGCCCTTCTAATGGTGAGTTTAACTTTATAAAACTTTTTTGAAACCAACCATTATGATCCATTAAATTTTCTTCAAATAACATATTTGTTTGTGTAGCAAACATACCCTGCGCATGACCACTTGTAGTATAAGCATTTAACATTTTATTTCTTCGCACCACAATATCCTTATGCCCCCCCTTACCAGTAAGCGCAATATTAATTGCGTAATAATTAAAGACATTATCTTCCAAAACAATCGCTTCAGTAATCTGCGACCTTTTTAAGCTAGAATAGCTAGTAAAGCCGCTTATTTTTTGCACTTTATCCCAGCCTACAAAGTCTACAGAATTAGGGTCCCTTTGGTAAGCGTAAAACTCCAAGCCAATAATAGAATAGAACCTATTATTTCTACCTACACCAAACCCATCCACACCCTTGCTCTTAATTAGAGGTCGTTTACTACTGTCACTAGAATAAGAACTGATTACCATCGGCTCACTTGCTGACCGACCGCTATAACTTTTTAACCTTTTATCAATAATCCATTCATCGCCTTTTTTCAATAAAATCCAATCAGGAAAGCCATCACGAGTTAATTTTTGTGCTGCCGCAAAGGTTTTAAACGCTGAAACATAGCTAGGATCAAATACATCGCTAACTTCACTCATATTATAAGCTTGTGCTGTGGCATCATCGCCCTCAGAACTACTTACATACATGATTCTTGAGTCTTCAGACGGCGTTAAAATAGTCCAGCCATTTTGATCTCGTGGTGGATATTTTAGTTGTATGCTACTAAGTTCATTAACCGGAAGTACCTCTAGTTTTTCATCACCTATATCACCGAATGCCGTTGGTGCCGTGGTCATTTCTTTATTTATTTGACTGATTAAATTCTCTTCTTTTTTTGAAGAAAATAAAGTACAAGACTGTATCAGTACCAATACAACCAGTATTGCTCCTAATTTTTTCATTTGTTTCACCTTTATTAAAGTTCACTCTATATAATTCAACGAACATGCTTTATTAATTTACAGCAAAACACTAAAAAATTAAACTGTACTTGAGTACAGTTTAATATAAACCTTATTATAGCGCAGTTTTGTTAGCTGTTTATAGGTTGTAACTAGCTTACAAAACCTGCCCATCAGACAACATACCATCCCCAGCGCCCTTATTAGGAGTTCATCATTCACTATGAAACCCATATTTCTAATTACCTCAGTACGTATTCAGCATTAGACACAGCGAGGCTTAATAAAAAAGCCATATAGCGAACAAGTAAGGCTTTGTAAGAGCCATATAGCGAACAAGTAAGGCTTTGTAAGAGCCTTTATTTTTCCCCCCATTTATTCTTTAAATTTAAAATTTGCTGGGGAGAATAAAAGTGTTTTATTAACTTAGTTGAATAAACTTTGTCACAGAACTCAGAACTAAACTTTAAATTTTGTTTTACGTATTTGTGTATGTCTTTGTAGTCATCATTACTGTGTAAGTTGGCATGTTGCAGCTCTACATCAGCGGGATTTATATCAAATAACTCTGCTACTCCATATTTGTATGCTTTCTTTATATCTTCAAATTTTATTATTAAAATATCGCACTCTTGTGCATTAATTATTGTGTAGCCTTTTTCATAATCAAACGGTGTTAAATAGACATCCACCCCAGTTTCATCTAGAAACACTTCATCGAACCATTTGCATATTTCCCAACCTGCTGGCTCATCATTTATAAATAAAGTTTCATAGTGTCTTAGCGCCATTTCATTATCTAACTGACCACCTTCACTGACAAATAACTTTTTATTACTCATATTTAGAAAGTGCAATGACAGCATAACCTCTAATGGGTCTCTAAAAATTGTAATGATTTTCCAGGGCGGTGCTTGGGGTTCTTTTCTTTTTTGAATTAGTGCTTGGCTTAAAAACTTTCCAACAAAAAAATGTCTATATATTTTCCCTTTTTTTTGTTTAAGCTTTTCAATTCCCTTTTGTGCTGTTTTGGCAGATATAGTATGCACATGGTAGAGCGGATAAGGTAATTTTATTGCCTTTATTGATTCATAGACGCTAGTTGAGGCAACTCGTCCTTGTTGGTAAATTAGTACGAATGGTATTTTTTTCTTTACCGCTTGGTTTATCTTACTTTTATCTATTAAGGATAGTATCGCCCTCACTACATTATAGAGGCCAGAACTTGAGTTAACAATATATATGAACGCTATTTTTTTGAGATTATCCATGTCATTCCTACCTTAATCTAACTTTAATTATTAGTAAACACACAAAACCGCTTACCTTCATAGCAATAAAAGGGGCAGACTCTGAACCAAAAGTGAGCCAAAAGGGTCAGACTCGATTGAAGCTAATTACAGCCCCCCCTTTTTTTGCCCCTTAAGTTATTTTATAATATTTATCAGCGTTCAATTTTATTTCTTTATATAAAGTATCTGGTGCTAAATCAAGTCCATTTTCCTAAACAATAGCCCCCTGTTTGATCTTTGCTTTAGTGATAACACTGTCATCTAATAGGAGGTTAAAAACACCCGTGCAAAACGACTTGCAAATCTTAATTGTTCCATTAACACCCTCATCAAATGTCACTGCAAGTTCACGACCTTTAAGCGGATACACATCTACAACATCCCAACACATAATAATGACCTACCTTAGTGGCTCTATTTTATTTGGTTGAATAGGAATAACGGGGAGTATAAATCTACTGGGATAATTAGGCTGCGAATAATTTTACGATATAGTCTTTGAAGAATATAGCTAGCATGCCTGCAAATAATGCCCATGTGAGTCGGTCGTGCTTTTTTCCTTGGCCTTGTATTTCTTCTGTTAATTTATTAAATCTTATATCCACTTGATCAAAACGCTGATTGTTATGTTTTTCTGCTTGCTCGAAGCGTTGATTGCTTTGCTCGAAGCGTTGGTTGTTGTGTTTTTCCGATTGCTCGATTTGTTTCTCTAATTGCTCGAAACTTTCTTTGTTTTGTTTTATCGCTTGCTCGAAGCGCTCTTTATTTATTACTTCAGCTTGTATAAATTGCGCTGCCATTTCTTCACGCGTGACTGTATGTTGGCTAGCATGCAGTAAATGCTGCATTAAGTCTTTTTGGGTGAATGTGTTGGGGTCTGTTTCTGGCTGCATTGCTTTCTTCTTGTTGATTTTAGGTCTTTATTTTGCGCTTTTGGAGAAGGGAAGTAAAGTTGTAAGAAAACATATTGATCTTAAGTTTTTCAGAAATTAATTACAGTTCCAAAAAACTAAACAACTACCTGCTAAAGACGGCTGGGTTAGAGGTTTTGGCGACTGAAAGTCGGGATACAGGGCAAATAGCCCTATTTTCTTATCTATTTACATTTGCTTTTTACTTTGTAAGCTGACGACTTCACTTCTTACAATCAAGCTAACTCATTCATCACTATAATTTGCGGGTACCCACGAGGGGCACCCCTACAATTGTACGGGCAATCCCTTGTGGTTGCCCTAAACCAAAAGTAAACCAACGGTATTGGGGTCAGACTCGATTGAAATCGATATAATCACGGGGCAACCAACATGGTTTACAGTACCCACTTGTATTACAAATACTTTAGTATTTATTTACAGCCGTCATGTGTGTGTTTATGCCATAACTCATATTCACTAATGTCAATTTCGCTGTTCCAAGACACGAAATAAGTAGAATCGTTAATGCCCATATATAGCATGATCACCAACATCAATAAGAACCAGCTTACCATCATCCATCAATTTTAATGTTAACAAAACTCTATACTGCATATTGATGGAGATTGAATGACAATATTTATTTTTTATTGGATGCAGCCTCAATGATGGATGTAATGGGTCTAATGATAGTAATTTTAAAACCTTAATATATTGCTTAATAAGCTCCGGATGCT
>Ga0209494_1000657_pt1 | contig 15348 bp, 10 predicted proteins | sample EN1Hudseemescosm_FD_184628 | JGI IMG/M metagenome (GOLD analysis project Ga0209494, IMG submission 184628) | Methane-oxidizing microbial communities from mesocosms in the Hudson Canyon - EN1B Hudson Canyon (SPAdes) (version 2) | ecosystem: Environmental > Aquatic > Marine > Cold seeps | place... | reverse complement strand
CGTAATTGTTGCTTTAGTTGCTAGTGTCATTGGTTCTTTTTTATTTCAGAAATTAGCTGGCGGTTTTCAAGGTCAAGCAGAAAAATTATTTGAAGGCTTTGTAATGATAATTGCTGCAATCATTCTAGGCACTATGATTGTTTGGATGGCAAAAAATAAAAATATTGCTGAAGACTTAAAGAATAAAGCAGATCATGCTTTAGCAAGTTCTAAAGTTAATTATGGAATATTTGCCTTAGCTTTTATTTCAGTATTTAGAGAAGGTATTGAAACAATACTTTTTCTTTATGGAGTAATGATGAAGGAAGGTAGTTTATCAATTTCGCTTTCATTATTAGGTGCAGTTATTGGTGTAGGGATTGGTATATTAATATTTGTTCAAGGTAAAAAAGTGCCTTTAAAAACTTTTTTCAATGTTAGTTCTGTTATACTCATTTTCGTAGCAGCTGGTATGCTTGCTTATGGTGTGCATGAATTAGAATCAGCTGGATTAATCCCAAACTATGGAAGAGTATGGGATATCAACCCAGCAAAGTTACTTGATGGGTCTTATCCATTATTTCATGATAAAGGTCATATTGGTAGTCTATTTAAAGGATTATTTGGCTACAATGGAGATCCAAGCCTAATAGAACTTGCTTCATGGTTGTTAACAATTAGTGTGTTAACAGTTATGTGGAAAAAAAATATAGATTAATTATTGACTAATGTATAATATCAATAGTAATATTGATAATGAGAATAAGTCTCAATTGCAATATAAGCAGGGGAAATTAAAAAATGAAAAAATTTTTAATATTAATTACAATTTTTCTTTCAGTATCAATATTAAGTGCTAGTGAAGTCATAATGGGCTATGTAATTAATAGCGCTAGTCAAGAACCATTATCTGATGTAAATGTTATAGTATTAAATCAAGAAGTAGGTTCTTCAACTGATAGTTATGGTTATTTTCAAATTCAATTACCTCAAGAATTTTCTGAAGTATTTATTGAAGCATCCGCAGTTGGTTTTTCAAAAGTCAAAAAAAAACTATCTAGAAAAGATTTAAAAAACACTCTTGTTTTTGAATTGCAATCAGAAGTTATCGAACTAGACCCTATAATGGTAATTAAGAATATCACTAGATTAGATAATGATTTTCTTAGACCTCCGGGTTCAATAGATTTAGTAAGCTTTTCAGATTTAAAGAGATATAATGATACAGATGTAAATAGAATTTTAGCAAGAATCCCTGGTGTTTATGTTCAAGAGGAAGATGGTTTTGGACTGCGTCCTAATATTGGAATGAGAGGTACAGGTGTTGAAAGAAGTTCTAAAATAAATATTATGGAAGATGGAATTCCAATTTCACCTGCTCCATATGCTTCACCTGCTGCTTATTATTCGCCAACAGCTGGTAGAATGCATTCACTAGAGGCAAGGAAGGGATCCTCTCAAATTAAGTATGGACCTCACTCAACTGGTGGTGCTATAAATTATGTTTCAACACCAATACCCTCAAATTATAAATCAAATTTAAACTTGTTAGGTGGAACAAATAATGCTTATACAATTAAAGCAAATATCGGAAAGTCTATTGGTTCATTTGGTTACTTATTTGAAATACTTCACGATGAAAATGATGGTTTTAAGCAATTAGATTTTTCAAATAATAAGACAGGTTACACTAAAACTGATTTTATGGGAAAACTAAGATATAAGTCAAACCTATTGAATCTCTTTCCAAACGCAATTGAATTAAAATTTAGTTCAACTAATGAATTAAGTGATGAAACGTATTTAGGATTAACAGAACAGGATTATTCAATAAATCCATATAGGAGATATTCATCATCTCAAAATGATCAAATGAAGGCAGACCACACGCAGTTTTCTTTAACTAATTCAATTCAGTTTAATAAAAATTCAAACGTGGCATTAGTTATTTATAGAAATGATTTTAAGCGAAATTGGTATAAGCTATCAAAGGTAAATGGAACTTCAATTGGCTCTCTGTTATCAGTGGGTAATTCTCATAAAAATTATTCATATCTATCGTCTAAAGAAACTGAAAATGACGCTTATCAAATTAAAGCAAACAATAGGAATTATTATTCTCAGGGAATTCAGATTGTATCTAATCTTAAACCAAATATTTCTAGTCATAATTTAATGATTGGATTGAGAATACATGAAGATCAAATGGATCGATTTCAAAAAGTAGATAAATATGGCATGCAGAATAGCATTCTTAAGCTAACTACAAATGGAATATGGGGTGTTGGATCGAAAAATAATCGTTTAGATAAGGCAACCTCATCTGCATTTTTTATTGAGGATCAACTTTCATTTAATAAATTTATAATTACTGCTGGTATAAGATACGAATCGATTGAACTTACGAGGAATGATTGGAAAGGTGACATATCTTTACAAAATTTAAGTTGGAATGATCCTGAAAGAACTTTAGACCCAACACAAAAAACAAAGAATATTAATATTCTAGTCCCTGGAGCTGGGTTTATTTACCAATTGAATTCAAACGTTGAGATTTTAGCAGGAATACATAAGGGCTATTCGCCTCCAGGTCCAGGGAAAGATGATTCACAAGATATCAAACCTGAAGAAAGTATTAATGTAGAGACTGGTTTTGTTATAAAAGATGGATTGAATAAAGTTAAAACAGTATTATTTAATAATAGTTATTCAAATCTTCTTGGTGATGATACACAATTTGCTGGAGAAGGGTCTTATGACCAGTTTAATGCTGGAAAAGTAAACATAAATGGATTAGAGTTTGCTATCAATAGAATTTTTAAAAGAGGGAATCTTTTGGTTCCAATTGAATTTAATTATACTTACACCTCTACAGAATTTCTTTCAACATTTGAAAGTAGTTTTGAAGCATGGGGATCTGTAAATAAGGGTGATGAATTACCTTATTTGCCAAAATATCAAATGTTTGCTGAGATTGGAATTATAGCTAGAGATACGCGTTTTTATATGAAATTAAATAATGTAAGTCAAATGAGGACTAAAGCTGGTAGTGGTGCTATTGATGATAAATCTGCTACTCAAAAGCTTACTCAAATTGATATATCTGGTGAATATAATTTAACGTCTCAATCAAATTTGTTTTTTTCTATTAAGAATTTAACAAATTCAAAAGCTATTGTATCTAGAAGACCTGCAGGCTTAAGGCCAACAATGCCTAAAACTTTTTCTGCAGGTATAAGGCTAAACTTTTAAATAAAAATAATTTTATTTGCTCATATATAAACATGTAGTTTAATTTTCGACTTAATATTCGAAACATAAAACGCTAAGTTGAAATGATATCTGATAGACAAACAAAAGAACGCGAATTTCGTAAAGAACAAATTATAAAAGCAGCTCTCAGTGTTTTTAAAAATAATGGCATTGAAAAAGCTACTATGGATGAAATTGCAAAAGAGGCAGATTTTGGTAAAGCTACTTTATATTATTATTTTAGTTCTAAAGAAGAAATCTTCATTGAAATATTAAATCGTGGATGGAAGATGATATGGGAATCCATTGAACCGGTTATTCATGATAGAGACAAACCAAAAGATACATTTATAGATGCTCTTAATATTATTGGTAGTCTAGTAAGAAATAACCAATCTCTTTTTGAATTTTTATTTACTGTTCCTCAAAAAATGCCAAATTCATTAAATGAAGATGCTCATGATTGGAAAGGTTTCCAAAGAAAAATGTATGGTGTTTTTCAGGGTTTGCTTGAAGATGGTATGGCTAAAAATCAATTTCCTCAAATGCGTTCTGATATTTTGATGCGGGCAATTGGTGGATTATTTCATGGCTTATTTTTTCTAGGTAATGAAAAAAAACCTATGTCTAGACAAACGATGGAAGAGTTTATAACAACATTTATTGGAAACTACGGTACTACATAGATTTTAATTTCGAGCGGGGGAACTAATTTTCTATAATATTTCATATATAATTCTAATTTTATTTTCTTTTCTTCATGCAACGCAGGATGTAAATAAAAATAAAATCTCAGGTTTGGTTATTGATGCAAACACTGGTCGTGGACTATATCAAGCTAATATTATTATTAATAAGACTGATGGTACATCTACAGATTTAGATGGGAAGTTTATTTTTTCAGGTGAATTTACTTTTCCAGTAGAATTAACTGTATCACATATTGGATTTAAAGCACAAACAAAACTTTTTGATAAAAAAAATATAGATGAAATCAAATTCATTTTGAAAAGAGAGTTTATCAAAATGAGTGAATTAGTTGTTACTGGAACGCGAACACAAAAATTACATGATAATGTACCTATAGCAACTGAGGTTATTTCACAAGATGATATTAATAATTCGGGTGCGCAAAATATTGCAGATCTATTATCTCAAAGAGCAGGAGTTAGTTTGCAAACCTCTGTTGAAGGAGGTTCTGTTTTGAACATTCTTGGAATGGATTCAAGATATATACTTATTTTAATGGATGGACAACCTATTACGGGTCGCTTTAACAATAGAGTTGCTCTTGATCAAATTTTAATTAACAGAGTAAAAAAGGTAGAGATTGTTAAAGGTCCAAATTCCTCGTTATATGGAAGTGAAGCTATGGCTGGAGTAGTTAATATAATTACTAAGGATACAGATAGCATAGAATATATTGATGTATCTGGCCAATATAATAATACACAAAATAAATTTCAAAATACTGGAATAAAAAATGGCTCTCAAAATTTAAGTATCAATGGATATAAACCGCTTAATAAAGTAAAAATAAAGTTCAATGCTAATTTAAATCAGATGAAAAATGATAAATCAATTCAATTAATAGAAATTGACAAAGTAGATAAACAAATTCTAGGAGGTGGTATTGATTGGGAATTTAATAAGAATCAGAAATTTGATTTAAATATTCAAATGTATAATCAAGATGAAACTGGTAAATCAAAATTGATGAATACAAACACAAAAATATTAAGGAACAATTTTTCTTTATCACATAATATTATTACTAAATCTAATTGGAATATTAAACAATCTATGAATTCAAATACTTACTCTCGTAATTATGTACAGATAAGACCATGGGGGGATGTAGAAAAAGATGATACCACAAATGAAGATTATTCAGAATATGAATTATTAGTAAATAAAAGTTTTGGTTCAAATGAAATTACTGCTGGTTTTGAGACATATAATGCTACTTACAAGAGTGACCGTATTCTTTCTGGAAAACAAAAGTTAAAGAATCAGAGTTTATTTGCGCAATATGATAAGGTTTTTTTAAATCAAATAAGTGCAATTATTGGTTTACGTATTGACAATTATAGTGAGTATAGTTCAGTCTTAAGTCCAAGAGTAGGATTTATGTATAGATTTAAAGAAAACTGGAAATTTAGAACTTCTTGGGGGCAAGGATTTCGAGCTCCAACATTTATGGAAAGGTTCATAGATTGGAATCATGTTCAATTCAATTATTTAGTTCAAGGAAACCCTGATCTTGAACCTGAAAAATCAGAAGGAATTAATATTGGCATTGAATATGTAAACACTTCAAAATATCAAATGAGTTTAATGTTCTATCAAACAAAATTTGAAAATTTGATAGAAGATTTTGCTATTAAACCTGGCTTATTAAGTTATCAAAATATTGATAAAGCAACTTTCTCAGGATTAGAATTAATGTGCCAATTAAGAATCTCAGATCAGCTAGATAGTAGGTGGGGAATTAACTGGGTAAATAATGTTGATGGTCAAAATAAAACTATCCCTAATACAATACCTTTATCATTAACTGGCTCTACCAATTATAAACACCCAAAAAAACCTGTTAATTTTTCTATTAATACAAAGTGGGTAGGCTCTTATAGACCTCAAGAATATGACCCAATAAAAGGATTATTTGTTTTTGCAGAAAAAAAACTAGCTGCTTACAGTTTGATTAGGCTAAAAAGTACAATCAAAATTAGTGATTATTTTAATTTAAGTATTGGCGTTAACAATGTGAATAATTACACAAATAATCGTTTTGGTCCGTTTGTAGGGAGATCAGCCTATATTGAAATTTCAAGTAAAATAAAAAAGGGGAACAAACAATGAAAAAACTACTAATTGGAGTATCAATGTTAATGATGCTACCATTTATTGCTTGTGAAGATAATAAAGAAGATGAAGCTCAAAAATCAGTAAATATCATTGAAATAACTACGGATAATGTTAATGATGGTCCGTACTATTTTAATTTTGCAGATGCAGAAAAAAATAGTACTAATTGGCATTTATCATATCAAAACTTGGATGCTGGCGGTGGTAATTATATGCCAAGTTTCTCACTTGCTAATACAGTGATGTTAAATGTAGATAAATCTTTAAGCTTTGAAGATATTAGTGAAATCCCAGAGACAAGCTTATTTGCTCCTTCAAATGGAAAGCTTGGATATATGGGAGAGCATGAAGTCTTAACGTATGATACGCAAGTGCATAAAATAAACGTTTCAGACAGCAACTATATCATTTATGATACCATCTCTCATAAAGTATTTAAAATTCATTTTGATGAGTATAGTTCAGGGGTTGTCATGTTTAGATTTGCTGAATTAGCATCAAATTAATTACTCATATATATTTGATACTCTTGTAGGCTCAAATATATATGAGTAAGTTTATTTTAGGTGCGGGAGCATTTGAAATCAGATTTGTAACCTCCTCATTAACCTCCTTCTTCAAATCAGGTTAGTTTCCGCACCAAATTATTATAAAAAAATAGGGCTAATTAATTAGCCCTATTTTTTTATAATCTATTTCAATAATATTTTATTCTTTTAAAATACCCAACTGGCGATATTTTTCCTGATATTTGTGATAAAGTATTTTATGTTTATCATTCATATCAACTTTTCTACCTTGTATATAAGCTTGTAGTATATTTGTTCTAATATCTAACGGATCACCATTTGAAATAAAAAGGGTTGCATCTTTACCTGGATCAAGCGATCCTACTTGTTTATCAATTCCTATAATTTCTGCAGCAGAAAGAGTAACTGACCTTAATGCAATTTCTTTTGGAAGGCCATAGGCAGCTGCCATTGCTGCATGATTTGGTAAATTTCTTACGCTATAAGCACCTCCAGCAGATCCTGATGATGCAATGCAGAACTGAACTCCAGCTTCATAAAGTAAGGCTGGAGATTTGTACGCTTGATCATAATCTTCAAATCGACGAGATGGCAGTGATGTAACATTTTCGTAAATAACTGGGATATTATTAGTTTTAAGTAATGTGGTTGTCCTCCATGCATCTCTGCCACCTACAATAATTATTTTTAAGTTATATCGTTTTGACCACGAGACAGCAGCTTCAATTTGCCTCACTTCATTTGCATGAATGTAGATTGGGAGTTTACCATTCACGTATTCCATAAGACTTTCAAAACGTAAATCTTCATTATGATATTCTTCTGCCTTTCGAGTCTTGGTTTGTCTGAGTTTAGAATATGCGCGACTGTCTTCTATCATTTTATCTAAACTATATAAAGCTGTTTTTCTTCTTTCAATTTGACGTTTAGATGACATTTGAAAGCGACCATTAGTTCTTATTCCCATATTAGGCCAATTTATATGAAGTCCACTTGGGTGAATGAGAGTAGCATCCTCCCATGTCCATCCATCCATCATCATAATTGAAGATTGACCTGAAACCAAACCAGATCCTGGAATTACATTTGCAACAAGGACACCATTTGATCTTGTTGTTGGAATTATTTTTGAATCAGGATTATAAGCAACATTTGCTCGAACGTTAGGATTGAAATCACCTCTTTCAGAATGATCATTGGTTACTGGAACTGCATTAATTTCAACAAGTCCAATTCCAGATACAGCTGCAATTAAACCTGGATAGACATGCTTACCCTTCAAATCAATAACTTTAGTATCTATTGATGGTGAAATATTTTCTGCTATTCGCATTATTTTTCCATTCTCAAATAAAATAGCACCTTTAATGATTCCATTAGAAACAGTGTGAATCAAACCATTTTTTAATAAAATAGGTTGTTTTTGCGTGGGGGCAGGAATCTGTTCATTTGCAAAAATGAATGATGAAAAGAAAAGTCCTAATAATAAATTTTTCATTTTTCTTCTCCTTCATAAGTATAAGAATCAAAAGCATCGCATGATTCAAAACGATTACCGCTTCTTCCATTCGCTTTCATCTTTTTTCCTCCAAGATCAGGTGATAATAATATCTTTTGAATCAGATCATTTCTTATTTTTGAATCCCTTCCCCTTAAGAACTTATCTTGTTCAAGAGAGAAGTATTGTTTACCGTCAAGCCACGTTTGTTCACATATAGAGTATGAAGATAATGGATGACCTGACCAAATAACAAAGTCAGCATCTTTACCTTCTTCTAAAGAACCAACATATTTATCTATTTTTAATTGTTTGGCTGGATTAATGGTGACAAACTTTAAGGCCTCAGATTCTTCTAATCCTCCATATTTTACAGCTTTAGCAGCTTCTAGATTCATACGTCTTGCTAATTCATCACTATCAGAATTAAATGAAACATTAACTCCAGCATTAGCCATAAGAGTACCATTATAACCAATAGCATCAACTACTTCATATTTATAGGCCCACCAATCAGAAAAGGTTGATGCACCAGCACCATGTTCAGCTAATCGTTCAGCAACTTTATATCCTTCAAGGACATGTTGAAAAGTAGCGATAGTAAATCCAAAGTCTTCAGCAATTCGAGTAAGCATGAGAATTTCATCTTGACGGTAAGAATGAGAATGAACAAGGCGAGTGCCTTCCATAATTTCAACTAAAGCATCAAGTTCAAGATCGCGTCTAGGAGGAAGAGATGATCTTTGTAGTTTTACATCTTTATTATACGTCTCCCAGCTTTTTTTGTAATCACGAGCAGCCGTAAAAGCATCTCGAATTACTTGTTCGACACCCATTCGAGTTTCAGGGTATCGACCATAAGAACGTTTGCGCTTTACGTTCTCACCTAAAGCAAATTTAATTCCTTGAGGAGCTTTATTAAAAATAAGTTTATCTGAAAAGTTACCCCATCGGAGTTTCATAATTACATTTTGTCCTCCAATTGGATTTGCTGATCCATGAAGTAAATTAATTGTAGTTAATCCACCTGCAAGAGCTCTATAAAGAGCAACGTCATTAGGGTCAATGACATCTCTCATTCGGACCTCAGCACTAACATTTTGAAACCCTTCATTAATTGATTCACCAGCCATATGACTATGGGCATCAATCAAACCTGGTGTTATATGCTTTCCTTTCCCTTCAATGATTAGAGCTTTTCCACGTGGTAATGAAATATTTTTTGCAATTTTTTTAACTTTACCATTCTGAAATAGTATATCCCATTCTTTTAATATTCCATTTGGTCCAGATGTCCAAATAGTAGCATCGTTTACTAAAATAGTATTTGGGCTTGGAACTGGACTATCTAAACCATAGGCTCCTTCAGGAAAAACTAAGGAAAGGTCACTGGCCTTATCTTTCTTTATTTTTTTAACTTTTTCTTTAATGATTGAATCAAACTTGGCTGACCATAATCCGTTTGTTCCATCGGCATAAGTTACACGACCAGATACACTTTTATTTTTTATAATACCTTGAAATCGTGTTACACCAGATTGTATTAAAGTATCAGTCTCAATTGAAAATCTAATTCGATCTTGATCTAAATTATAATTTGCTAATTTTATTGATTTACTATCAGTTTTAAGGGAACCGCCATTTGATGAAATAGTCAATTCCCAAGAATTAGTTCCTTCTATTAGTATCCATTTACCTTGAGCATTAATTATTGGATCTGGTGAGACTTCAAATTTTTCTCCATCTATCCAAACAGCATTAATTTTTGATTTACTTTCAAAATAATTACCATCAACAATAACAAGATTTGCAATAAATCCAGTTTCTACTTGTCCTAATCTTTTGGCTTGTCCAAACTTTTTTGCAGGGATTGTTGTTAATGCAGCTAAAGCTTTTGATTCATCCAATCCACGATCAATAGTTCGGGAAAGATTGTTTTTAAAATCTTGTCTATTTTTTAAACCATCGCTTGTTAATGAAAATTCAAATCCTGCTTTAGCAAGTTTTTTTGCATTGTCGGGAGCCATATCCCAATGTTTTAGTTGTTCTATTGAGTATTGCAGTGAATTATATGGATCAGCTACTTCAGGTTTTCCAGGAAAATTTACTGGAACAATCATGAATGAGGCTGGCATTTCATCAATCCGTCTATATTCATATCCATTACCTTTAATCCATAAGTTTATATCAAATTCTTCAGAAATATTATTTGAACGATCAATATATAATTCATTATTTGTTCGAAAAATGAAAGGTTGCTTATTCTTTTTTGCTAAAGCTAAGGATGATAAAGAACGATCCATTTGAATAGGTTCATTGCCATCAGGATATTTTTCTAATATTTCAAGACTCTTCTCATACCAACTTGCATCAATGAATCCTTGTCTAATAAATGATATAGTACCTAATAAGGAAGATGGATATTCTTTCCCTTGCCATCCACCTGAAACATATTCAATTACCTGTGCTACGTTATTTGAAAGAACTTTTGGTTTATCTCCAAGTTGTACTAACCCTGAAGCACCTTGAAATATTCCACCTTTAGGAACGATGTGAGCTGTAGTAAAGCCAAGCGCTCTCAGATTTTTCATCATTTTATCTTTTGGCTGAAATATATCAGTTGCATTTAAATATGCGCGCATATTTGAATTCCAATAAGCCTGTAGTGAGGTATCTATTGTAGCAGTTTGTACATCTAGCCAGCTTTCAATAAAACCCGCATATATATGTTTACCATTCATATCTAAGATTGTAGCTTGATTTGGAATTTTTATTTTTGAACCGACATTAGTAATCATTCCATTACGAATAATAACTGTTCCATCATTTATTGTTATAGTTGGAGAAGAATGGATAATTGCATTAGTTAATGCCCATACTCGAGGGGGGTTTCTATGTAGTTCTTTAGCTGGCTCAACTTGTCCAGTAAGAAAAGAAACTAAAACTATAAATAGGATTGTTTTGTATTTCATAAATCTCCTTAAAAATTTGGTCCACTTAAATGAGTGGCTCTTATTTTTTTGGTTAAATATTTATAGGCATCATCAACTGAATCACTAATATGAAATAAATCAAGATCAGATTTTGATATTACGCCTTTTTCAACTAGAAAGTCCCAATTGACAACTTTATTCCAAAAGTGACTATCAAAAAGAACAATAGGTATCTTTTTACGCAATTTTTTTGTTTGAATAAGAGTTAAAGCTTCCATTACCTCATCTAATGTTCCAACACCTCCTGGCCATACAACCATAGCTTTGGCTAAGTAAAGAAACCAAAACTTTCTCATAAAAAAGTAATGAAAATTTATTTCAAGATCATCAGAAATCCATTCATTCCCAGATTGCTCAAATGGAAGTGAAATAGATAATCCTACCGCTAGACCTTTTGCTTCTGTTGCGCCACGATTTGCCGCTTCCATTATTCCTGGACCACCACCTGAAGTAACAATAAATCTTTTTTTCTTATATTTGAGTTTTTTGCTCCATTTAGTCATTTTATAAGATAGCTCACGAGCTGATTCATAATAAAAACTCATATCTAAGTCTGTTTCTAATATTTTTTTCTTTTTCTTTGAAATATTTTTTGGGGCATTATTAAGAGCAGCTGTAGCATCTTCTTTTGATTTTAATCTTGCAGATCCAAAAAAAACAACTGTGTCTTGAATATTGTTGCGTTTAAATCTTTGAAAAGGTCCATAGTACTCTGATAATAATCTAACCGAACGACCATCGGGGCTTCCAAGGAATTCTTTATTATAATAAAAGCGATCTTTGTTCTCTTTATTCTGATCTTTATTGTCTTTATTCATTATTACACTCCTAGTGTATTTAGTTTATTCTTTATTATTTTGTTTACAAATTTATAATAAAAAAATAGTAAGTATATTAATAGAATAAAAAATAAGGTTTGTGAAATGAATAAGACATCAACAGTAGAATACCTAGGCGAACTTAGAACAAAATTAACGCATATTGAATCAGGTGATAAGATTTTTACTGATGCTCCAAAAGATAATGAAGGAAGAGGCGAAGCATTTGCTCCAACAGATTTAGTTGCAACTTCTTTAGCTAGTTGTATGATCTCTGTAATGGGAATAAAAGCCCGTAAAAACGATATTGATTTATTAGGAACTAAAGCTGAAATTTTAAAAGTAATGCAAGCTAATCCACGGCAAATTTCTAGAATAGAAGTCAAAGTTATTTTTCCTAAAAACTATAGCGATAAAAATAAAAATATTCTTGAGCGTACTGCTTTAACTTGCCCTGTTGGAAAAAGTCTTAGTAATGAAATTAATCAGGTCATATCATTTATTTATCCAGATGAATGAGATTCTATGTTGGATTCATTTTAGTCTAATACTAAGTTTTCATTATAATTATGACTTCGGAATTCAAGCTAGCCCCATCAATCTTATCCGCTGACTTTGCAGATCTGAAATCTGCACTAACTCAATGTGAGTCTGGTGGAGCACATTGGATTCATATTGATGTGATGGATAATCAGTTTGTTCCAAACTTAACAATAGGTCCACCTGTCGTTAAATCTTTAAGATCAAAAACAAACAAATTTTTTGATGTTCATATGATGGTAATCGACCCGGAAAACCTTGTTGAACCTTTTGCAAAAGCAGGAGCAGATATGATAAGCTTTCATGTCGAAGCAACTAATGACATCCAATCTGTTATTGATCTAATTAAAGCTACAGGAACTCAAGTAGGTTTATCTATTAAACCATCAACTGAACTTTCATCAATCGAGCCTTATTATGATCAATTAGATCTTATTCTAGTTATGAGTGTAGAACCTGGATTTGGTGGCCAAGGATATATCAAAAGTTCAACAGAGCGCGTTGTAAAAATAAAAAAAAGATTAACTGAATTATGCCTTCAAGATCAAGTTCTAATTGAAGTTGATGGAGGAATAAAATTACATAATGCTAAAGAAGTGATTGATGCAGGTGCTGATGTTTTAGTAGCCGGATCTGCTGTTTTTGGAACAAGTGATCCAGTGCAAACAATTAAAGATTTTTATAATTTATCAAATTAAAAATAAATGCGATCCTATCTAGATATTGATACGTTTTCTGAATGGACAAATGAAGAGCAAAACCAGTTTGCCTTATCAGTAACCAAAGGATTGATTATAGATATGGTGCGAAAAGCAAACTCTGGCCATAGCGGTGGACCAATGTCTTCTGCAGATTTTTCTCAAATACTTTTCACTGAATATTTAAATTTTGATCCAAGTGATCCTGAATGGTTTAATAGAGATAGATTCGTTTTGTCGGCGGGTCATGAATCAGCTTTAATTTATGCGATTTTAACTCAATTGGGTTGGCTAAACATTGATGATCTTCAAAAATTTAGACAACTTAACAGTCGTACACCAGGTCATCCTGAAGTAGAAATACCTGGTGTAGAAGCAACGACAGGCCCATTAGGTCAAGGATTTGGTATGGCAGTTGGGATGGCCACAGCAGAATCAATGCTAAGAGCAAGTGTCAGTGAACTAATTGATCATTTTACTTATGTTGTGGCAGGAGATGGCGATTTTCAGGAACCTGTAGTTTTAGGTGCAGCATCTATGGCGGGTCACTGGGGTTTATCCAAATTAATTGTGTTTTACGATTCAAACAATGCACAGATATCTGGAAAAGTTGATAGGTCTGATTCAACAAACTATGCTCAAGTATTTGAAGGATTTGGTTGGCATGTTCAAGAAATTGATGGACATAATCATGAAGAAATTCGTGAAGCTTTAGAAAAGGCCCAGGTTGTTGACAGACCTAGTCTTATAATAGGAAAGACTATTATGGCTATGGGCTCTGCAACAATGGAAGGTGATTATGAAACACATGGAGCTCCTTTACCTCTAGATGAGATTGCTAAGACAAAAGAAAAACTGGGATTACCTTCGGAACCATTTTATTTGCCAAATGAAGTTATTTCTCATTTTCAAAACAGATTTAATAGTTTAAAAGAAAAAGTGATTGATTGGAATGAATCTGTAAGTGAATCATGTAAAGATAAAAATTTCAAACTACTTTGGAATAATACGGTTAAAGAAGAATTAGATAATATTGACTTACCAGTATTTGAAAGGGGTGCATCAATAGCTACCCGTAAAGCTTTTGGTACAACTCTTGATGAATTTGCAAAACAATTACCTTCTCTTGTTGGAGGATCTGCAGATCTTGAACCATCAAATTATACAGGAAATTTTGCATCAACCTACGGTGATTTTAGTAAAGATAATCGTTTAGGTAGAAACTTAGCTTTTGGAGTTAGAGAATTTCCTATGGCAGCAGCAATGAATGGTATTGCTTTGCATGGTGGATTAATCCCTTTTGGTGGAACATTTCTTGTTTTTGCTGATTATGAGCGTCCTGCTCTAAGGTTAGGTGCGATTCAAAACTGTCGAGTGATTCATGAATTTACTCATGATTCCTTTTGGGTTGGAGAAGATGGGCCAACTCATCAACCTATTGAACATGCTATGGCTCTTAGAGCCATTCCAAACCTTAATGTTTTTAGACCTGCTGATGCACAAGAAACTACTGCTTGTTTTAAAATGTCAATTGAACAAAAAAGTTCACCGAACGCATTACTTTTAACTCGTCAAGGAGTAAAAGTCCTCGATCAAAGTATGGAAAAAACGATTGATGGAGTTTCAAAGGGTGCATACGATGTTACCAACTGTGATAACCCAGAGCTTATTTTATTAGCTACAGGCTCTGAAGTTGGTTTAGCAATGGAAGTTTCTCAATTAATGCAAGATAAAAAAGTACGAGTAGTTAGTATGCCATGTTGGGAAATTTATGAAAAGCAGCCAGAAGACTATAAAAGTTTATTAATTCCTAAAAGAGGTGCAATGAAAGTTTCAATAGAGGCTGGAATTACTATGGGTTGGGATAAATATATTGGTTCAAATGGTTTAAGTATTGGATTAGATCATTATGGCGCATCAGCGCCAGGTAAAGATCTGGCTGAAGAGTTTGGTTTTACTGCTACTAAAGTTGAAACTAAAATTCGTGAGCATCTAAAAAAGTTATTATGATCATTCATGTTGCGACAGATCATGCTGGATTAGAACTAAAAAACTCAATAAGAGATTATCTTATTAATAATGGGCACGATGTAACAGATCATGGAGCTCATGAGTATGATGCTTTAGATGACTACCCCGATTTTATTTTTCCTTGTGCACATGCAGTAGCTA
>Ga0209494_1000656_pt1 | contig 15353 bp, 14 predicted proteins | sample EN1Hudseemescosm_FD_184628 | JGI IMG/M metagenome (GOLD analysis project Ga0209494, IMG submission 184628) | Methane-oxidizing microbial communities from mesocosms in the Hudson Canyon - EN1B Hudson Canyon (SPAdes) (version 2) | ecosystem: Environmental > Aquatic > Marine > Cold seeps | place... | reverse complement strand
AATCAAAGACCTGACCCCGGAGTTTAACCCTTTTGCTTTTTTCTATTTTCGCTACGGACTTTGAAAATAAGTAGAGCAATACAGGAGCTATTTCCGAGGGACTGGGAGAGGAGAACTGCTTTGCAATTCAATACCTTGATTAACAAGAGAACCTTGAAGAAGAGAATTATTTAAATTCCTCATCACCCCGCCCTCTCCATCAGGAGAGGGCTTTAAGAGCTAGTTCATCTTATTGAATTCCATTTTTCAACCTTAACGGTGACATAGCCTATCTTAATGACAGTGCCCTTCACTAACAAGAGGGGGCTAACAGAAAACACTGCTATTTCTCTTATAGCCCTTGTCTGATTAAATCGTCCATGAATACAAAGCCTGGAGTAAAAGCTAAGCAAAATTCAGCATCTCACCTTGCTTATCAAAAGCCAGATATTTTGATAAGTCTCCACCATTTTGTACGGTCTGCACCATTATTTTCAGTGGTTGCTCTGCTTCTTCTGCCGAGGGAGGAACAGCATTTTTTCCTGAAAGACAGGCAACTAACACGATACTCCAGTCTTGCTCCATCTGCTTAGACTCTGTTACCAAATCGCTAAAATCTGTCAACTCTGCCAAATCCTTATCCACACACATTACCGCCTTTAGCTCACCGCCTTGCCCAGAATGAAAACGTTGTTTATCTTCATCTGTATGATCTTCGGGTAATGCTGCTTGTAAAAAAACAAATAAAAAACGTTGTGGCTCACTCTGCTGTCTTCCAACAGCTAACAAGGATGCATAATCCGTTATTTCAGTCATAATATTTTTCAATTCCCATCTTTATCTATTAAATTTTCATCCACAAGATTTCTCTTCTTTGCACCTCTGAGAATTTGTGTGAATTATTCTGTGTTAAATTATTTCTTCTATAGCTTCAACAGCCAATTTTACCGCATCATATTTAGCATAATCTGCTTGCAATTCAGTTGCTTTTGATTTGAACTCTGGTTGTAATAAAATACGCCGCACGGCATTTTTAATATCTAATGCCGAAGGGCTTTGCGTCCTAAGGTTAATCCCTGCCCCAGAATATTCTACTCTTGCAGCCACTTCCATTTTATCTTCGGTCGCCCCTGCAATAATAACTGGAATACCATGCGCTAAAGCATTCTGAACACCACCCAGGCCGCCATTTGAAATCATTATATCAACAAGCGGCAATAAATTTCCGAAAGGAATATAGGGCTCAGAATACATGTTTTCGGGCAACTTATTCAACGCTCCACTTTCTACAGGAACGATAATGACATTCACTGGCTCACCGCTTAAGGCTTCAATTGCTGGACGGATTAGCTCATCAGTATCTTTGGCAACAGTCCCCTGAGTTAGCAGAATAACAGGTAAACTTTTGTCCAGTTTAGACCACCAATCGGGCATCTTATATTCAGCATTAGCAGCAACCAGAACCGGCCCAATATAGCTAAAATTATCAGCTACTTTATGACGAGAATACTCAAATAGCGGGGTTGAGGTATGCAGTACCAGATCAGGAATTTCATAGCCTTTTATAAAAAAAGATTTATCAAAATTGGCTAAGCCTACTTTTTTCCTTATCCTATTTACATGCGACTGCACATCCTTAAAAAGTAGCTTTTCAAATAGAAAATTTAAAACATTGTTTCTCAATTTTGTTGCAATTGAGTTTCCAGGCAGCAGACCTAGCCCAAATGGCGCCATATCCTTTGCAGGCAAACTTAAAGGTAATACTGAAAGACGAACACTGGGAATTTCATCAAGCTCGCTAAGCCAATTACCCGCTACCATAAAGGTATCACAAAGCACTACATCTGCTGAAAAACCCTGCATTACAGCTTGTAAACTGGCTAATACATCGGGCACCTGATCATACATAATATGCTTCAAATAAAATTTGATCTGAGCCAGACCTTTTTTATTTTTTAATTCAGGAAAAAAATCATAGGCCTCTTGTTCGCCTGGGTCCCATTGCGCAGGTAGCGGAGAAAAATGAGCATCTAATAGCTCTACTTTCTGTTTAAATCGACTTCCCGTAATACAGACTATCTCATGTCCTCTGGCAACCAGACTTTTAATTATGGGAATAAATGGATTGAAATGCCCATCGGCAGGCTCAATAAGCATTATTATTTTACTCATACTCTCATTCCTTTCCTGCAATAAAAAAGCCACCTGTTACAGTGGCTTATTTACAATATTTTACATTTTGTTACGTAGCTACTTTTTAGAACGGTACATCATCAAAATCATCAATACTGCTTGGACCATTACTTGCCTGAGGAGCTGCCTGAGCCGGTGCCGGTGCCGGTGCTGCTTGCTGGTAACCTTGCTGTGGCGCTTGAGTTTGATCATTCCGTCTACCGACCAGATCAATAATCTGTGCATTTAGCTCTAAACTGGTTCTGGTGGTGCCATCATTTGCCTGATATTCACGGGTAGTCAATTCACCAGATATAAAGACCTGCTGGCCTTTTTTCAAATAATTTTGCAGCTGACCTTCTGCACGTCGGCCCCATAATGCGACTCTTACCCATAATGTTTGCTGTCTATCACCAAAACCAACATTATTTGCCACAGTTACATTTAAAACAGATTGTCCTGATGGTGTCGCTCGCACTTCTGCATCACGACCTACGGTTCCAGTAAAACTAAATACATTACTCATTACTTGTTATTCCTAAATCTAAATAAACTATCTTTAATTACTAGCAGCATCTCTACAGGCTGCCAAAGCTTCTTCATAATTGGGTTCATCTGCAACTTCTGCAACCAATTCGGTATAAACTACTTTATCATGCTCATCAATAATAACAATCGCACGTGTCATTAAACCAGCCAGGATGGTATCTACTATTTTTACACCATAGTCTTCAGCAAAGTTTGATCTAAATGAAGATAAAGGTAGTACATCCTTAAGCCCTTCAGATTCACAAAAACGGCCTTGAGCGAAAGGTAAATCCGCAGATACAATCAATACCACTGTATTTTCCAGATTACCTGCTTTTTGATTAAATATTCGAGTAGAAGCCGCACAAGTTGGAGTATCCAGACTAGGTACGATACTTAATACTTTTATCTTGCCTTTATATGTCGCTAATGAAACATCTTTTAACTGACCGCTAACCAATGAGAAGTCTGGGGCAATTGAACCTACAGAAGGAAGCTCACCTGATGTGTTGAGTGGTTTACCTTGAAATTTAATAGTAGCCATGATTATCCTATATATTTTTTGTTATCGTTCCAATGCTATCCATCAATTTCATTAAATTAGGCATTGGGGGCGCAAGTCTTTAGCCTGCTTAATATTTTTTTAACAGATGAAGGCTAAAGCCTTCGCCCCAACTTATAGCATTAATACTTTGTGTGGGAAATATTACTTCTTTTTATAATGCTTCATTAAGCGCTGACGCTTTTTAACCTGTCTATCTGTCAGTTTGTTCTTTTTATCCTTAAAAGGGTTTTCTGGTGATTTAAGTATAATTTTTACTGGGGTTCCTTTCAGCTCTAACTGGTCTCTAAAATAATTCATCAAATAGCGCTTATAGGCATTTGGCAAAGCATCTGTTTGAGTACCATGAATAACAACTGTCGGTGGATTTCTGCCCCCCTGATGGGCATATTTTAGCTTGATACGTCTACCGCTCACTAAAGGGGGTTGATGTGCAGCCAAAGCTTCTTTCAAAATTCTGGTTAATACAGGGGTAGACATATCGACCATTGCTGCATCATATAAATCATGCACAACATCAAATAACTTACCGACACCACTACCATGTAAAGCCGAAATAGGGTGTTTTTCTGCAAAATCCAAAAAGGGCAATTTAACCTCCAATTGCCTTTTTATCAGTTCTTTTTGATCGACACTGATACCATCCCATTTATTTAAACCAATAATTAATGCCCGACCTGCTTCCAGTACCATGCCTAATAAATGGGCATCCTGGTCGGTAATGCCTTCACTGGCATCGATTAAATAAATCACTACATTGGATTTTTCAACCGCTTGCAATGCCTTAATAATACTAAATTTTTCTACCACTAAGGAGACTTTGGCACGCCTGCGCATACCGGCAGTATCAATTAAAGTAAACTTCTGTTCATTGCGCTCAAAAGGGATATAAATACTGTCTCGCGTTGTGCCAGATTCATCAAACACCACAACCCGCTCTTCGCCTAATAAGCGGTTAACCAGTGTCGACTTCCCTACATTAGGCCTACCAACAACAGCAATGCTAATGCCTTTCTCTTGTTCTTCAATTTCGTCTTCATCTTCAGGGATTAAAGCATCTATATGTGCTAATAATTCGTTCACTCCACGTCCGTGCGTAGCAGCAATCTGAACAGGTTCACCTAAGGCCAGAGCATAGAAATCGACAGTTGCTACCGCAGCATTCAGGCCATCAATTTTATTGGTAACCAATACAATGGGTTTATTCAGTTTTCTTAATGAGTTTGCAATCGCTTCATCAGAGCTATTCATGCCTTCTCTGGCATCCACCATAAAGAACACAATATCGGCTTCTTCTAAGGCAAGTTGCACCTGCTTTTTAGCAACACTATCAATACCCTCATTGTCATCGGCTATACCGCCAGTATCAACAACCAGACAATCTCTTCCACCCCGCTTTACTCGACCATATTTTCTATCTCTGGTGAGCCCGGGGTAATCCGCCACCAATGCATCGCGGGTACGGGTTAAATAATTAAATAGTGTAGATTTCCCTACATTTGGACGCCCAACCAGGGCTATAACAGGTAACATTTAAGCTAAGAACCTCTATTGCAGTCTGTTTGTTTAAAAACAGACTTTAAAATGTAATATGCAACACTAAACTCAAGGAGTTTAGTGTTGCATTGTATTTCATGCCTCTGAACAAACCACAGCTTTCTCGTTCCCAGCGTATTCGGTGGGAACGCATACCGTGCTGTGACCCTAGGCAGGTATGTATTCCCACGCGGGAGCATGGGAACAAGATGGGCTAGTTTTTGCTAACCAGTGCTTTGTTAATAGTCATGTTGTATTTTGTACAGCGGATTTCAGCCCGCTATCGACAAGAATTAAGCAGTATATTAAGCATAAACTCTTAATCCAGCAGGAAAAAGCATAATTTTAAAACTCCTCACCCAACCCTCTCCAGCAGGAGAGGGCTTAAGTCAACAGCATTGCCTCGCCCTACCCTGTTTATTAATTATAACAATCTTGCCTTTAATGCTGTGAGCGTACCATCTTTTGAATAGATATAAACGATATTATTCACAACCACTGGTTTTGCATCAATTGCAGAACCAGACACTTTAACTCGCCCTAATTGTCTGCCATCACTGATGGCTAGCCAGTGTACATAGCCATCAAAATCTCCGGCTACCACGTAATCTTCATAAGCGACTGGCGTTGTTAATGTTCTATTATGTAGCTCATCTTGCTTCCATAATGAAGCGCCATTACGCTGATCTAATTGCCAGACATGGCTTTCGGTATCACTGGCATATAAATAACGCCAATCAAAACTAAGGCCTGAATATGAGGAAACATCCGGGTTTCTCCATAATACATCGCCATCTATATCCAACACAGCCGATGTTCCTCCCTGATAACTGGAAATAAAGATAACGCCATCTGTTTCGACCGGGTCTACATCCAGATCAACCAATCTTTCAATTTCAGAACGACCACTGGGAATTGCAATACTGCTTTCCCAACTATTCTTACCATCACTAAGTCTTAGAGCTAATAATTTACCATTGGCATAGCCAGCAACAATTTTGTCTTCAACCACAATTGGGGTTCCAGTTCCTCGAATACTTAAGGCCGGGACACTGCGTTCAAAACTCCAAAGCTCTGTACCGTCTTTTTCATCTAAGGCAAGCATTCTGCCATCGGTGGTTCTAATAACAACTTTATTAGTAGCTACCACAGGATTGGCTAGAACCTCACTAGAAACCCGAGTCAACCATAGCTGTTCCCCGGTATCTATATTAAATGCAACGACTTCGGCATTACTGGTAGCAAAAACAACAATACCATAGCCTGTTCCAGGGCCAGCAGAAAAGCTATATTCCGTTTCCGTTTCCCAAATTAAATCGCCACTGTTTACATCTCTGGCTTGAACTAATCCATTTCTGTCGGCGGCGATAACTTTGCCATAACTCACCGTCAAATCAAGACTTAGAAACTGCCCATCAGCACCTACACCAACATTTTCCGTCCATAAAACATCAAGCTCAATTTCGGCTTTATATTCGACGAGTTCCGCTGGCGGCTCCTTATTATCTTCACCACCCAAAAAATAACTGGTCACGCCAGTGACCAATTCATTGGTGGTTTCTAATGCAGCACATCCAGACAGTGATAGCAGAGCCGAGCTTGTTAAAAACAAAGCCAGTGTTTTTGTTTTATATTTTTTCATCACAATCTCATTTCTGCTATGTTGGATATGAACAGCTAATCTTACTGAGCCATTACAATTTCAGTAGAGGTAAGGTCATCTATCTTAAATTGTATTAAAGCTGACTGCGCACCTTCTCTTTGTGCAGTTTGATAGGCTGTTCGTGCTTCGCCCAAACGATCAAGCGCAACATATAAATCCCCCGTTAACTCATCATAACTGGCAGAAAATCCTTTGGTACTTGCCTGATCTGCTTCAGCAATCAACTGCAGGCCTTTTTCATATTCGCCTGTCGCATAAAATAATTTAACCAATCTTAATCTGGCGATATTTCTAATTTCATTAGAACCCGCTGTCTGCATTTGTTTTTCTAAGATAACTTTTGCTGCTGCTAAATCATTTTCCTGAACTTTAGTTTTAGCCTGCAATAATGCGGCATAAGATGCATAAGCACTTGATCCATGCTCAGCCGTCATCTTTTCAGCAAGTTTATTAACTGATTCAGTATTACCTTTACTCATACTGATCTGTAACTGATCATATAATGCAGAAGCCTGATTAGCCTGCTCTTTTTGCTGACTTTGCCAAGAATTAAAACCAAATATAATAGCACCACCAATGACTACACCTGCAATAGTCGATATACCATTCTCTTTCCACCATCTTTTTATTGCAGCAACCTGCTCTTCTTCTGTATCGTAAATTTCCACTTTATATTCCCAATTAAATTGATTCTTTAAAATATTGAATAAGTTCATCTTGAGCAATATTTTTTTGCTCATCCTGTGTTCTTAATGGTTTCAAACTGACTTCACCACGATTGACTTCGTCATCAGCAATAATAAGCGCGTATTCAGCACCACTTTTATCTGCTTTTTTAAACTGACTTTTAAAACTACCACCGCCACAATTGAGTTGTAATTTTATACCGTCAATTTCTGTTCTTATTTGTTCAGCCAGACGCATCCCTTGTTTTTCAGCTTCTGAACCGACCAGAATCATGTAAATATCGACATTAGCTGCTACAGGCACATCCTCTAACTGTTCTAACAATAACAACAGTCTCTCCATACCCATTGCAAAGCCAATGGCATGATTTGCTTTTCCGCCTAACTGTTCAATCAGGCTATCATATCGTCCGCCCGCACAAATAGTCCCTTGTGAACCTAAATCATCGGTCACCCATTCGAAAACAGTTTTTCCATAATAATCCAGACCACGTACCAGGCGACTATTTAATTGATACTCAACACCCAAATCATCCAAAGTCTGGGTTAATGTTTCAAAATGACTGCGGCTATCCTCGCCCATATATTCCATTAATTCAGGTGCATTTTGAATTAATTGCTGCATATCCCTATTTTTACTGTCTAGAATCCTTAATGGATTGGTCTCTAGTCTGCGTAAACTATCTTCGTCTAATAATTCAATATGTTGTTTAAAATACTCGACCAGTTTTTCCCTGTAAACCAGTCTTTCTTCAGTGGTTCCCAAGGTATTGAGTTCCAGCCTGACTTTATCTCTGATACCCAGTTTTTTCCACATCCGATCAGTCAATAGAATGATCTCAGCGTCTATATCAGGACCTGCTAGCCCGTAAGTTTCTACACCGAGCTGATAAAACTGTCTATAACGTCCTTTTTGTGGACGCTCATGCCTGAACATAGGGCCGTAATACCACAGCCTGTGCACTTGATTATGTAATAAACCATGTTCCAGGCAAGCCCTTAAACAGCCAGCCGTTCCTTCTGGTCTTAAGGTCAGAGAATCCTTATTACGATCATCAAAGGTATACATTTCCTTTTCAACGATATCGGTTACTTCGCCGATAGAACGTTTAAATAATTCTGTTTTTTCGACAATCGGTAATCTAATTTCCAGATAACAATAACTAGCTAAAACATCTTTTATTACTTTTTCTGCAGACTGCCAACGAGATGAGTGCTCTGGTAATATATCATGCATTCCACGTATAGCTTGAACCGACTGATTTTTCTTTGCCATTTATAATTTTTTTCTAAACGATGAGGTGAATTTCTTACTTAATTTATAAGCTTGATCTGTTGAGCCTCTTTTGAGGTTGGAAATAAGCTAAATAAGGTATCCTTATAACCCTCTGCCAACTTTTTATTTCCTAAGGCTCTTTCTGTCTGCACTGCGTACCACAAAGTTTTAGCATTATGTTTTGCTACCGCTAAATAACGCTGTAAAAACGCTCTGGCAGACATATATTTTGCAGAATGGTAACTTATTTTTTGCATTTCAAAAAGTGCAGGTGAGAATTTTTTATTTATCTGCAAGGCATTTCTAAAGTGTCCCTCTGCCAGCGACATTTGCCCATGCTTTAATTCACAGCGCCCAATATTGGTATAGACGAACCACTTTCTATTATTCAGAGGCATCTGCAAAGATTCATTTAACAGTGCCATACCCGCCTCATAATTACCTCTTTCACATAGAAAGCGGCCATAATTATTTCGCACACCGTAATTGTCTGGATCCAAAGCGATAGCAAGTTTATATTGCTCCCTGGCTTTTGGAAACATTCTTAATCGCTCATACAATGCCCCTAAGCTGTTGTGTACATCGGCATTATCTGAATCTATCTGCTCTGCTGCTTCAAGGTTCTGTTTTGCAATTTTTAGCATATCCATTTCCAGATAGCGCGTACCCATTTGCAAATAAAGCTTGGCTTCCTCCTCCTTTGAGAGGGAATCATGGTAATTATTAGTACTGGCACAAGCCGCCATAAAAAGACTTATGAAAATAATGACTGTATAGCTAACAATCTTTTTATCTGACATTAGAGCTACTCATCGTTTGTAATTTTAAATGCCGGCGACTTTTATCTTTTACTTTTCCAACCAATTGCCCACAAGCGGCATCAATATCTTCGCCTCGGGTTTTACGGATTGTGGTCACTAAGCCTGCTTTATATAAAACATCCTTAAATCGGCTAATAGTGTCTGCTGATGAACAGCCATAACCAGAGTTTGGAAAGGGATTAAAGGGAATAAGATTAATCTTCGCGGGTACATTTTTAAGTAACTTGACTAATGCTCTTGCATCCTGCAAAGAATCATTAATCCCATCTAACATCACATATTCAAAAGTAATGTATTTTCTAGGGCCTTGCGCAGCATAGTCTCGACAAGCCGCCATTAATTCTTTTAAAGGGTATTTCTGATTGATAGGTACTAATTCATCGCGCAATTCATCATTTGCCGCATGCAATGAGACAGCCATACTGACATCACATACATCATGCAATCTGTTCATTGCCGGAACAATACCCGAAGTGCTGACAGTCACTCGACGCTTGGATAAGCCAAAAGTAAAATCATCCATCATCAAGTTCATTGCTGCCACTACATTGTCAAAATTAAGCAAGGGTTCACCCATGCCCATCATCACAACATTGGTAATTCTTTTTTCATCTCCCAGGCGTTTTTGTGCCACATATAGCTGACCAATAATTTCTGCCACCGACAGGTTTCTATTAAAACCCTGTTTAGCAGTCGAACAAAAAGTACAAGCTAAAGCACAGCCAATTTGAGATGAGACACATAAGGTGCCACGTTTTTCTTCCGGAATAAAAACACTTTCAATTCTATTCCCCAGCCCCATTTCTACGATCCACTTGGTGGTTCCATCACTGGCAATTTGTTCTACAAGTATTTCGGGAGGCGTAATCGTACAATGCTGTTTTAAATAAGCACGCAGAGACTTACTCAGGTTAGTCATTTGATCAAAATCAGTGACATCTTCCTGGTATATCCATTTCAGCAACTGAGTCGCTCGAAATGATTTTTCACCGATCCCAACAAAAAAGGCCTGAAGACCTTTTCTGTCGAAATCAAGTAAATTGACTAACTTAGCGGATTCGGTCACAAAGCTCGTCTGCTGAGAAGAAATATGCAATTTCTCTAGCTGCTGATTCAGTTGCATCAGAACCGTGAACTGCATTTTCATCAATGCTTTCAGCAAAATCAGCACGGATAGTGCCAGCATCAGCTTCTTTAGGGTTAGTAGCGCCCATTAGATCACGGTTTTTTAATACTGCGCCTTCACCTTCAAGAACCTGTACAACAACAGGACCAGAAGTCATGAATGAAACCAGGTCATTAAAGAAAGGACGCTCTGAATGCTCTGCATAAAAGCCTTCCGCTTTTTCTTTAGAAAGTTGTTGCATTTTTGATGCTACAACGCGTAAACCATTTTTTTCAAAACGAGTAACAATTTCACCGATAACATTTTTTGCAACTGCATCAGGTTTAATAATTGAAAAAGTACGTTCTATTGCCATTTTTTAAAACTCCAAAAGTTTTGTTTAGTAAATTTTTTAAATTTGTAAAAAGTTACATGTCTGTGAACAAACTACAGGTTTCTCGTTCCCGCCGTATTCGGTGGGAATACATACCATGCTGTGATCCTATCCTAAGCAGGTATGTATTCCCACGCGGGAGCATGGGAACAAGATGGGCTAGTTTTTTACTAACCTGTGTTTTGTTAATAGCCATGAAAAGCTAGAAGATCAAGAGCGCCTGCTCTTGATCTTTTAACCTTTAGCCTTGAGCCTTTAACCTGCTCTTAAGGCATATCATCTATTTCTTCGCCTTCTTTAATCGGTAGCATTAAATCTTCTTTAGTAATACCTAAGGCTAATACGATTGGGCTTGCAACATAAATTGATGAATAGGTACCTATGCCAACACCAATTAATAGTGCAATCGAAAAGTTATGAATAATTTCGCCACCTAATAAAGCCAGTGCGACCAATACTATCGCGGTAGTAATCGATGTCATTAAGGTTCTGCTTAATGTCTGATTAAGCGAAATATTCATGATATGTTCAGAACTATCTTTTCTTAGCGTTCTGAAGTTTTCTCTGATTCGGTCATACACCACAATAGTATCGTTTAATGAATAACCAATCACCGCTAATACAGCCGCTAAAACGGTTAAATCAAACTCTATTTGGAATAGAGAAAACACACCCAAAGTAATAATCACATCATGAAACAATGCGGCAACCGAGCCTACTGAGAACTTATACTCAAAACGCCAGGCCACATAAATAAGAATACCGAACATGGAGTAAAGCATTGCTAATCCACCATCTTCAGCCAACTCGTCCCCCACCTGAGGACCCACAAACTCAACCCGACGTTTGTCAACGGTTTCAGTAGCCCCTTTATTTGCGGCTTCTAACACTTTGTCACTTAAGGCAGCATTACTCACACCATCTTGAGGTTTGATACGGATAAGTACATCTTTAGTGGTTCCAAAGTTTTGTACTGTGGCCTCTTCAAACCCTGCTTCAGTTAAAGCTTTGCGCAACACATTTAAGTCAGCTGATTCTTTGTAGCCTACTTCAACCAAGGTTCCGCCTGTAAAATCAATACCTAGCTTTAAGCCATTGACTGCTAACGAAACAATTGAAACAACAATTAACAAGCTGGAAAATATCAGCGCCAGTTTACGCTTCCCTAAAAAATCTATTTCTTGTTTAAACATTTTATTTCTTCCAATTAAGCATTCTTATACCGACAGCTTTTCAATATGGCGATTACCATAAACCCAGTTAACCAGCATCCGTGTACCCCATATCGCAGTAAACAGAGAAACTAGAATACCGATGGATAAAGTGACCGCAAAACCTTTTACAGGACCTGTACCAAAACCAAACAGAACCAAAGCCACAAGTAAGGTTGTAATGTTAGCATCCAGAATGGTCACAAAGGCTTTTTCATAACCAATAAAAATACTCGACTGAGGTGTATTGCCTATTTTAATTTCTTCTTTAATTCTTTCAAAGATAAGCACGTTAGCATCAACCGCCATACCAACGGTTAATACGATACCGGCAATACCAGGCAAGGTTAATGTCGCTTGCAATAAAGATAAAATAGCAACGATCACCACCAAATTAAATGCCAGAGCTACATTAGCGATTAAACCAAAGGTCTTGTAATACACAGCCATTAAAACTAACACCAGAACAAAACCTACAACAACAGACATTAAGCCTTTATCAATATTATCCTGCCCCAGGCTTGGCCCTACAGTCCGCTCTTCAACAATATCAACCGGTGCTGCAAGCGCGCCAGCTCTTAGTAACAAGGCCAGGTTACGTGCATCTTGTGGACTATCTAGCCCAGTCGTTTGAAAGCGTTTACTAAAAGTATCTCTAATGGTTGCAACACTGATGACTTTTTCTACTTTTTCTTTACGTCTGATTTTTTTACCATTAACCATACGTGAGCTGGTTTTATATTCTATAAACACCACAGCCATAGGTTTACCGATGTTCTTCTGGGTCATCTTGCCCATTTTCTTGGCACCGATACCATTTAAAGTAATGAATACCGCAGCAGAACCATTTTGATCCATACCTGAAGAGGCATCGACAATCTGATCACCCGTAACAATAACCCTACGTTTAAGCAAAATGGGATTACCATCTTTTTCATAAAACAAACGAGTTCCTACAGGTACACGTCCATTCACTGCTTTTTGCACATCGTGCTCTACATCAACTAAACGATATTCTAATGTTGCAGTTGTGCCCAAAATCTCTTTTGCTCGAGTAGTATCCTGAACACCAGGTAACTGCACAACAATACGACTATCACCTTGCTGTTGAATAACGGGTTCTGCTACACCGATTTCATTCACTCGATTACGCAAGGTTGTCATATTCTGCGCTAATGCAAATTTCTTGACTTCGTTTTGCTCGTTTTCAGACATAGACAGCAATAAAACTGTGGGGTCTTCAGCTTCTATCACCTTAAGTTCTCTAAAATCTTTAGCTAAAAGATCCAGGCTGGCCACTTTTGTCTGCTCTGATTTCAGCTTAATTTTAATCTTGCCGTTATCTTTAGAAACCGATTGATATCTGATTTTTGCTAATCTAAAACCTGAGCGAATATCATTGTAATATCTATCTTCAGCTTGTTTAATCGCTGCGTCCATATCCACTTGCAAAAGAAAATGCACACCACCACGAAGATCCAGCCCCAAATACATAGGGTTTGCACCAAACGAACGTAGCCATTGCGGTGTTGCAGGTGCCAGGTTTAAAGCAACAGTGGTATTATTCCCAGCCGTTTCTCTTAATAAATCAGCCGCTTTTAATTGCTCATCTGTATCATTAAAACGAGCTAAAATTTTTCCATCATCAAATTCAAAGGACTTTAAAGTCAGGCCTGCTTTTTTAATCCTGCTTTCAATTGCATCAGCATTCGCTTGCTCTAGCTTGGTTGTGGTAGATGATGATACTTGTACAGAGGGGTCATTACCAAACAAGTTTGGCAATGCGTAAATAATCCCAATGACTAATGTAATCAGAATTAACAGATTTTTCCAAAAGGGGAATCGATTTTGCATTTTTCTTCCAACGATTAAACACTTAGTCCTGAGTCCAGCTCATTTCTAATGTTATTTTGAGAGGGCACGTATAAATTTGCTTTGATTTACCGTTACCCTGTCATTCCTAAAAACCAACCTGGCTGGTTTTTTTACAATAAAATTAAGCCTTAGACTTTTTATTGACTGTTTTATATGTGCCTTTAGGCATCATATTAGCAATCGCATGTCTTTGGACCATTAAAAAACTGTTGTCAGCGACTTCAATTTTTACAAAATTATCATCAACTTCCGCAACTTTACCTAAAATTCCACCACTGGTAACCACTTCCGCACCTTTCGATAAAGCAGTCAGCATTTGCTTTTGCTCTTTAGTCCGTTTTGATTGTGGACGAATAAACAAAAAGTAAAAGAAAACTAAAATTGCTAATGGAAACAGCAAGCCTTCAATACCAGGCTGTGCTGCGGCTGGAGCAGCTTGAGCTGCTGCGTCAGATATAAAAAAACTCATTGTTATCCTCAATTATTATAATAATTATTACCCTGAACCACCCTTACAATGATAATTCAGACCAAAACGTTTTATTATGCCACAGTTGGTACAGTTTTACCCCTTAACTGATAAAATTGCTTAATAAAATCATCAAATTCATTTATTTCTATGGCATCTCGCATTTCCTGCATTAACTTCAGGTAATAATACAAGTTATGTATGGTATTAAGCCTTGAGCCTAGCATTTCTTTACACTTATCCAGATGCCTCAGATAAGCACGTGAATAATTCTGACAGGTGTAACAGTCACAGGATTCGTCTAATGGGCCAGTATCAAACTCATACTGACTATTTCTGATTTTAACCACTCCTGTAGTGGTAAATAAATGACCGTTTCTGGCATTTCGTGTGGGCATCACACAATCAAACATATCGATGCCTCGCCTTACCGCCTCGACCAAATCTTCTGGAGTACCTACCCCCATCAAATACCTGGGTTTATCGACCGGCATTTTTGGATGCACAACATCCAGCGCAGCCATCATCTCCTCTTTAGGCTCACCGACCGAAAGACCACCAATCGCATAACCATCAAAGCCAATATCAAGCAGGCCATCAATTGATTCCTGCCGCAAGTGCTCATACATTCCGCCCTGCACAATACCAAACAAAGCAGCAGGATTGTCCCCATGGGCTTTCTTGCTACGCTCTGCCCAACGTAAAGACAATCTCATCGAATCTGCCGCTTCCTGTACAGTTGCAGGATAAGGTGTGCATTCATCAAATATCATCACAATATCCGAACCCAAATCGCGCTGCACCTGCATAGACTCTTCAGGCCCCATAAAAATCTTGCTTCCACTAATAGGCGATTTAAAAGTCACCCCCTGTTCAGAGATTTTTCTCATTGCGCCTAAGCTAAACACCTGAAAACCGCCTGAATCGGTAAGAATCGGTTTATCCCAATGCATAAAGTCATGCAAATCACCATGCGCCTTCACCACTTCCATACCTGGCCGCAACATTAAATGAAAGGTGTTGCCTAATATGATCTGCGCCCCTACCCCCGTTAAATCTTCCGGCGTTAGTGACTT
>Ga0209494_1000649_pt1 | contig 15385 bp, 14 predicted proteins | sample EN1Hudseemescosm_FD_184628 | JGI IMG/M metagenome (GOLD analysis project Ga0209494, IMG submission 184628) | Methane-oxidizing microbial communities from mesocosms in the Hudson Canyon - EN1B Hudson Canyon (SPAdes) (version 2) | ecosystem: Environmental > Aquatic > Marine > Cold seeps | place... | reverse complement strand
TGTGTGATAATGCTTGCTTATCACACAGTATAAAATAATCAAGCTTCTAAAATATGTTATATAATGGTGTTATAAATAGATGTTAAGAGTGACGATATGAAAACCACAACTCAAAGTGAACAAGGTAAAGTTAGAACCACTTTATATTTAACCCCAGAAAACAAACAAGGCCTTGATCGAATTCCCAGAGGCCAAAAAACGGCTTTGATGAATCGAGCCATTGCCAATGCACTTAAGGAATTAGAAAAAAAAGAGAACGGTCAAAAATTTATTGAAATGATTACGCAGATTGAACCGGTTGCAATGGATCTATCCTCTGTAGAAATAGTGCGGCAGTTAAGAGAGGGGAAGGAATTACCATCAACCGCTGATCAGGACAATAATGGATAAGGTCGTTTTAGATTCCTGTGTGTTTAGTAAGTTATTTTTGCAAGAACCTGATCGCGATGAGGCGATTGCATTCATCACCGAATTGAACCGAAGAAATATTCAAGTTCTGGTACCGTCTTTGTTTTTATACGAGGTACTGAGTATTGCTGCGGCGAGTCCATTTGCTATTAAAAATGCTCATGCACTGATAAACCAGTATCGATCAGCTAACTTAGAAATAGTCGAATTAGACCAACAGACTATTTTAAAAGCCACTGAAATCTGTGAGCAAGGGCATAAGAAATCAGGATTTCCTTCTTTTTATGATGCCAGTTACCATGCGTTAGCTATTATCAATGAGTGCCAATTCATTACCGCAGATAAACGACATGTTGCTAAAGCAAAGAGCTTCGGTTATGTGGCCTTGTTAAGTGATTGGAGAAAGGGTTTTTAAATTAACTAAGTTCTTGCGTACGCTAATAGCGTACTTAAATCGCCTTTATCCGCTAATCGCAAGGCAGCTAAATACTTCACTCTGCTTTCTGACTGCAATGTCAGGTTTTCCTTATTTCCCCAAGTAAATAAAGGCAGCCCTAAAGCTTTCAGGAGTAGATCCGCCATAATACGGGAATGACGCCCATTACCATTGGGGAATGGGTGAATATACACCATGCGATGATGAAGCCGAATAGCGATTTCATCCATTGGATAGGTACTGAATTCAATCCATGCCTGTGCGTCATCACATAAATTTTTTAATTGAACCATCACTATTTCAGGCGGGGTATTACCGATATTAACCTCATACCGTCTAAACTGGCCAGCCCAATCCCAGGACTTATTAAACATCTTCTTGTGAAGCGTAAGACAAAAATCGAGACTTAAAATATCAGCTGGCTTCCGCTTGGTTTTTAAAGCCCACTGCAAGCCTTGCTGAATATTCCTAGATTCAAATTGATCCAGTTGCCTTCTTGTTGCTATATGTTTTGGTAGCAGGCCATTCGCATCATCAGCTGTTAATGGAGTCGCTCCCACTGGCAAATCATCATTGATCATAAGTCATCCCAAAAATCTCTAGGCCACTTCCGTAGTGCTTCATCAGCCATTATTTTAATGCTTTGTTCTTTAAAATCACCTTCCGTTTCCTGACCTTCCAGCCCCATGTGCAATTCAGTATATTCATTCATCTGTCGTGCTTTTTTCAACGCCTGTTTTTCCCGCATGACTTGTAAACTACCCTCCTCTGGCACTAAAGCATAAATCACTCGACAACCCAGTCCATGAGCTGCTTTTTCCAGCGTTTTAATTGAAATAGAGCCGTCTACTTCCCCTTTCTCCATTAACGATATTCTAGGCTGGCTGAGGCCAATACGTTCACCCAGCCCTCTAGCACTCATACCCAGAGCACTTCTTACCTCATTGATCCAACCTCTAGCAGGCCTAGCACCAAATGTTAACTGGTTAAGCTTGGCTACCGTTTCATCCAGTTGCTGAATAGTTAAGTCTTTTTCCCATGTCATAATAAAAACCTAATGAAATAAATTTCAATATATTTGTAAATACAAATACATAATAGGTAGTTGCATTTACAATTGCAACTATAACTGCAATTTTATACTTGGGGTTAATTAACTAAAACAACAGTTTGTGTACCTAATACAGTCTATTTGTCAGATACAAAATGAATGATATTTAACGTACATTATTACCTATACCGAAAACATGAAAACCAAGGGCTACAGAAGATTTCTGTGACAAGCGGTTCTTTTAGGCAATTAACCCCATTTAGGAAAGATGTCTAATAGATAAGGTTAATAAAGAGCGTAGAGAGTTCCATATCCCTATGCATAGAGCCATGAAAATTTATTCAACTATTCTCATCGTGTAATTTTTCTACTGTTAACCTAATTAATTCAGTTGCAGAGACATTTAGATTTTCTGAAACCTCAAGTATAGAGGTCAGTGATGGCTGACGTTTCCCTCTTTCTAGTAATGAAATAAAGGTTCGATCTAAACCACTTTGAAGTGCTAATTGCTCTTGTGATAAGCCTATTTCCTTTCTGGTGATTTTTAATACATGTCCAAATGCTTCGGCTGGCGTCATCGTCATAGAAATTCCTTTAAAAAGGAATTTTCATATTTATGCAGATTATAGTCGACGGACTATAGTCTTCATTTTTATTTTTTGTTATACTTTTAATTCGGTTAGAAACCAAGCAAACGTGATAGATTTAATCTATGAATTTTTGCTTTTCCTGATTCCTGAAGGTAATTCGATTGAAAGAGATCCTAAGATGATAATTACGGAATGGGCTATTTTTGATGTCATTTTTTCTGATGGTTCACAAAGCTCACACCTAGTTGGCCACGTACTAGTGAAAGGCGATAGAGTAAGTACTGAAATAACAGATTTTTTTCCTGAAACCAAAACTATCATTACGAATAGTGATAGAAAATATAAGCTAGTTGGCGGCTCAAGAACTAACTCCGATGGTGAGTTTTGGGAGCAGTGGAAAAATTTATATAATGTTGTAAGTTATAAAGATATTACAAATGAATACACACAACGAATTAAAGCAATATTTAATTAGTACCTATTTGTACGTTTTCACCCTGTTTTTGGATTTTATATTTATACATTATTTAAAAAAATAATATCGCCATCGAATGCGGGTTAATAGCATCGATGGGGAATTGATAAAATGAAACAAAGGTACTCCTGCTTACAACTCCACAAGGTGGTGTTGTCAGTCCTGTACTCAGTAACTTATTTCTACACTATGTATTCGACAAATGGTTGCAAAGTTACTATAGCCGCATGATGTCGATATCCTAGAAATCATATGTTGTATTAAATGTAGTATTTTTTGTAAATATTAAAAAGGACATTGAAAAAACCATGTTAATTTTTGCTATCTGTTTTGCTATCTACTTTGCTATCATTTTTGCTAGCAAAACCTATAAGGTATTTAAAATTAATAACTTAAAAAATCATGTTTTTATTAAATTTGATAAAAATTGGTTTTTTGTGATGCGTATTTTGCTAGCAAAAAAAGAGTGATAATTACAATTTATACTATTTTTTTGTAAAAAATTAGGTTGTCAGTTTAAGCGTTTTTTTAGTTAAAATAATAACCATAATTTTGGTAATAGCGCCTAGAATAGCTATCAAATCTAGTCCATTAGTAATACTAATAAATAAATATATTAAGTCACTCGGAATATTATTTTAATGTAGCGGGTTGCAGAAAGTAGAGAAAGTGCTAATCTAGTAGAATAAAATATAATTCCATTTTTAATGGAATTATATAGGCATTGCAAGGCAATGTCACAAGCGAGAGCTTGTAGCTAATTCATTTATGCAACCCTTACAATATATTAAAAAAATATGAGTGACAGTCAGGATAAAAATATTGCGTATTACCAAGATATCATTAATAAAGCGACAAACAGCATAAAAGGCATAGCAGATGATATTCAAGAAAAAACACTGCATGACTATTATTTAACTGTTAAACGGTTATTGATTAACAATCAGCTACCGATTACTGCAGCAAAATCAAAAGGAACATACTATAAATATAGAGCCGCCTGGATCGGTTATTTTGCTAATGATATTCGAAGTGAGCTAATAAGAATTGAAGATCATAGAGAGATTGATTTTGAGAGATGGAAAAAAGAAGTTGAAGCAATTAAAGCTACATTAGTTTTTTTTGAAAAAGTTAAACCCGATGCAGATAATAAAAACTTACAATTAGCGTTAGATTATGACGCTGCAATAAAAGCAGGTATTACACCTCACTTTGAATACTCGAATGAATGGCGAGAAAAAGCTAAGCGTGAAAAAATTAAAAATCAAAAAAGAGATTTAAAGACACGTACACGAAAATTACCAACCGGTTGGCGAAATAAGATATTCCAAGCCGCAATTGAGAAGGGCTCTAAACACCTCCTCGCTATTGCGGTAATGAGTTGTTCTGGGTGTCGACCTCAAGAATTCTATAATGGTATTAATATAAAATGGCTTTCTGAAAATAAAGCCATTCAATTTAAAATATTGAGTGCTAAAAGAAAAGGAGAGGCGGTTGAGTTTCGGGAATTCAGTATTCAAGATAAAGATAGTCTTGCTTTTCGATACATAGAATCTCAACTATTCTTTCAAAGAAGAAATGAAATTAAACTTGAGGGAATTAATCTAAAAGCAGTTGCCGCAGATATTGATCGAACTAGCAAAAAATATTTTAAGTTGAAAGAGCAAATTACGCCATACTGTTTTCGCCATGGATTTAGCGGTGATTTACATAAGGTGGGCTTATCAGCAGAAGGGGTAGCTCAAGCACTGGGGCATAGTAGTGATAGAACACAGGCTTATTACAGCCATTCCACAAAAAATAGTTCGGGGGGGTTTTCCATACAAGATATAGAATCAACTGAGCCAGTGCGATCCTATAGAAATGAACGGTTAGAAAAATTATTTGATAACCGGGGGCTGAGTATTGGGATGAATTGAATTAACCAATATTTCAAAATAACTGAAAATCATCTCACGCTCTTAAAAAGAGCGTCATTCGTCTATTTAACAAATTCCCTGAACTAGAGAATCAAAAAGACTTGATTACGCATTAGCGAAGCATAGGGATTATTTGAAGAAGATGATGGATAAAGCAGGGATTGATATAGAGGGTTAGCCGATATTCCGGTTATTTTCGCAGAAAGTTAGTTAACTATATGTAGGTGATATTGTAATTTATTGTTGCTTATTTTAAGGTTTAATCAGCATCTTTATGCAAAGCGGTCACTGGTAATTAGCAATTTTAGACTTATTGACTGACAGCTCGTGTTAAGGATTATCAGACAACTGCACCCATGCAGAACCATAGGTGGATGCTATCTTAACGGGCAGATGTCAGATAATCGTCGAGGGACGAAACCGCGGGGTAGTATGATGAGTTATGTGTAACTCACTGGCTATGGGGATTTGAGTATTGATTGCCTGCTGAAGCCTGAATAACTTGCTTCTGCCTGAAGTAATTCGACTGTTCATGGGTTCTCTGTTGTTTATATAAAGGCTGTTTTGCTGCTTTGCTGCTTAAAGTCGCTGTAATATCTAAAATGATCTCTGTATTCACTGGCTAGGCCAAGCTCAACTCTGACCCAGTTTGGCCAATAGCTATACATTAGATAGGGCAAGCTGCCCTCGATATGCTTTTTCATACCGTTACCGCCAATAAAGGTGGTCCTCTGGGCAGTTGCCCATGCGTAAAGATTTCAATAACAATTAAGGCGGCACCACAGTCTGGAAATATAAAGGTTGCTGTCGTTAATTCATCGCTTTCACTGTTCTCGGTTATCTCATTTTCTTCCTCGTCATCCTCGGGGGCAGTGCTGTTTTTATCGATCAGTAGTTTACGTGCTATCGCTATATTGTCTTTTCGCCCGCCATTGGCAAGTAACCCGTAATGACGAATACGATGAAAGCCTGAGGGTAAAACATGAAGTAAGAAGCGCCGTATAAATTCATCGGGAGACAGTGTCATGGTTCCATATTGTTTTTTTCCTTTGTTTCGGTAATCTTTCCATTTGAAAGTGATTCCTTGATCATCCATAGCCGCGAATGTCAGTTTTACAAATAAAGGTATAGGCTCCGCCCGCAATCCAGTTATGGGTTTGGCGTACGGTGGCTTTCCTTATCGCTCCCCAAACGACTCAGCTAGCGTTTTTCTAAGCGGCTTAAGCAAAAAATCCATTACCGTGCGCTCACCTGTTTTAATATCCACTTGTGCGGTCATACCGGGTAATATGTTGAGTACTTTGCCGGTTGTGGTGGTGACGGGGTTCGATAGTGATGAGACATGCACACGGTAATAAATATCGACACCGCGTGATGATTCTTCTTTTAAGGTGTCGGCACTGACATAAATAACTTCGGCTTTTACGCCGCCGAAGATGGTGTAATCAAAGGGATCAAAACGGATACTGGCATCTAAGCCGGAATGCACGCGTCCAATATCAGCTGGACTGACTTTCGCTTCGATGATTAAAGCTACATCGACTGGAATGATTTGCATGAGTTCTTCACCCGCACGTAATACTCCACCAACGGTGGTGACTCGGATGTTTTTGACGATACCCGCCACTTGTGCGGTAAAGACGCTGTCTTCTTGCTCTTGATTGCGTCGTGTTAGTATTTGCTCATTCTGAGCGATCCCATCTTCAGCTTTCGATAATTCAATTCGCGCATCCTCCATAAATTTATTTTTACGATTAACTAAACGAGCACTGGCTTCATTCACTGCTCTCTGCACCCGTAATAGCTCTGAACCACTGACATCACCTGATTTTAATAACTCATTTACTAAGTCCAGTTCTTTTCCTGCCAGATTAACGGCCACTCGTAATGTACGCAATTCTTCTCTCAACCCGATCCCGCGTTGCTTAAAAAGTGCGCGTTCGACAGTGACTAAATCTTTAAATTCAGTACGAATTTTCTTAGGGAACTTCAACCTCCTAATACCGGATACTTCTGCTCTTAGGCGTATGCTTTTAGCTTTTAGGGCAAATAACCGTGCTTCCACTTCGCCTACCGTTGCACCAACGCGGGTTTGGTCGAGTCTTGCAAGTACTTGTCCGGCCTCTACTCGATCACCTTCTTTCACCAGCATTTTAGAGATAACACCGCCATCGACTGCTTGGATGATTTGTACACGACTACTGGCAATCACTTCACCAGTGGCTCTGGCAACTTCATTAATATGAAAGGTGTTGGCCCAAGCAATAAAACCCACAAAACCAAATAACAATACGCTTAATAATAAGCCATGACTACGGCGGTGATAACTTTCTAATCGGGCGATTTTAGCTTGCATGGCTAAGCTATCTTCTTTACCTTCTTGATTAAACCACATCAAGTGCACCTCTTTTTTGTCTGTTTGATGGATTGGCTGTTTGACGTGTTACGCCTTGTCCTACCAGTTGGGGCAAGACATTTTCAGGCTGGCCATCTTTGATAATTTCTCCTTGCTGCATGGCAATCACCCGCGTAGCGAGTTTGATCGCTTGCATTGGGCGATGCGTGGAAACAATTAAAATATCATTTGGCGCTAAATTTTCTTCCAAGACCGCCCAAACCTTGGCTTCACTCTCTGCATCAAGTGAAGAGGTCGGCTCGTCTAATAACCAGATACGCGGTTGATCAATCACTACCCGTGCTAAAGCAACTAATTGGCGTTGACCACCTGAAAGCCCTTCGCCACCTTCACTAATAGCTAAATCCATCCCTAATGGACTACTCGCTGCAATTGCATCAACCCCTAAATCACGGGTTACTTTCAATAAGCGCGAATCCCCAGCAGTGCCTGATAAAGAAAGATTACTGCGTAAAGTCCCTTTAAACAGATGCACAGCTTGCGGTAAATAGCCTAATTGGCTGGCGACTAGCTGGGGATCTATCTCCCATAAATCGGCATTACCTAAGCGTATGCGTCCTTCACTCGGGCGATACATACCCGCCATCACTTTTAATAGCGTTGATTTACCACAGCCAACAGGCCCTACCAATAAAACTCGCTCACCTGCTTTAAAAGACAGTGCAGGAATATTGATTTGCTGTACCGGAGATTCTGGATAAGCAAAACGAATTTTTTCCAGCCCAATCGTTTCAGGTAGCTCATCGGGTAATAATAAGGTTTGATCAGGACGACGCTCTAAATCTAAATTGAGCACTTGATCGACCATGCGTAAGGATTGACTCACATTCTGCCATTGCGTGAGATATTGCACGCCTTGTGCAACAGGCGCAATCACTCGCCCGCCTAAAATACTACACGCAATCAAGCCACCCATCGTTAAGAGCCCAGCTTCAATCTGCCAAACCCCGACGACAACGGCCGAAACATAAGCAAGACTGGATAAACTCCCCGTGGTTACGGTAGAGAAGTTATTAATCGCTTTTTGCTGAATATTATAACCATCGATCGAGGCGGTAATCGCCTGCCATTCTTCTGAAAAACGCCAAGTCGCATTATTCGCCCGAATCGATTCAGCGCCCCTAATCGCATCCACTAAGACGCCTTGGCGTTCATTACTACGCATCAGTTGTTTGCGTAATAAGTGTCTTAAACGCATCTGTGTGACTAAACCTAAAGTCAGCGCAATAGGCAGTAATAAGGCATACACCCAGCCCACTTGACCGCCAATCACGCCGATAAAAGCAATAAACATCAATGCAAACGGTAAATCAATCAAACTAAAAACCACGCCTGAAGAAAAAAATTGGCGTACTGAATCCAAACCACCAACCTGAGCCGCAAGCGTTCCTAAGCTTTTAGGTTGCACATCCAAGCGAAGATGCAATAAATGATCGAACACTTGTTGAGAGACTCGTTTATCAACTGCGACAGAGACACTATCTAAAATACGTGCGCGTAAGGTCTTGAGTAACCAGTCTAGGGTAACAATAAAAAACATTCCAACCACTAAAGTAGTAAAGGTCGCATACGCCAATGTAGGCACCACGCGATCATAGACTTGCATTGCAAACAAAGAAGTTGCCACAGCCATCACATTAATAATCATAGTGGCAATCAACACTTTGGCTATCCAGCCCGGTTCGCGCAGCAATTCACGCAACACTAATTTTGCAGCAATACTACCTTTCAGTGTCGCCGATGCGGTGTTATTTTGTTGTGCGGCACCGCGTACCCAAAGCACCAATGCATTTTGTAATTCAGTTTCACTAATGCTTTTTGTCTCACCTTCGGTATCAGTCAGGTTAATCATTTCTGACTCTGCACGTTCGGCCATATACCAAGTCTCTTCATGTAATACCAGTGCGGGCAAACGGCGTAAATCAAAGCGTCTCCAAGTGAGTTGCACAGGCTGTACAGATTTCAATTTGGCTTGGGTGAAGATATAACGCGCTTGATCAACCGCGTTAATCTCTTCAGGTAAATTTTGTTCAGCTTGTTCGCAGGCAGCTTGTAGTTCCGTCAATTGAACGGGAATATGAATGGCACATAAAAGTTTGTGCAATAAAGAGGCAGTCAATACGGGCGGTATATTCAGTGTTGGTTCGGTCATGTTAGTCAAATCTGTTTTGGATTATTTCAATGGCTATTTCAATAGTCGCTTGCGCTAGCGTATCAATCCTCTTTATTTTTCTTCTTGCTCTTGAACTTCTGTTTGATCGATTTCACCCGCTAACGTGTCAAGGCTGCCTGTCATTGCCAGCAACTTTAGCGTGTAGATCAGCCAGTCATTTTTTGATTGAGCGAGTTGATTTAACTGTTCATTCAATTCTCTTTGCATGTTCAGTACATCTAACCAAGACTTTTGTCCGGCATCATACTGTCGTTGATACGAATCTAAAATCTCAGACAACTCAGCGACCGAATGGATTTGTGAAGCCACAATTGTTTCTTGCGCTTGCCGGTTAGTATATAAGCTATTCACATTACGTCTCACTTCAGTCAGTGTTGCTTTAAGATCCGCATTAACCGCTTGAAGTCTTGCGCCTGCGGCATTATTACGACCATACGCAGCAAACCCCATGCCCTCTAAATTCGCCTCAATCGCAACCCCTACCCGAAAATCACTCGTGCCTGCGGCTTGGTCGTTATAAAAGTAATCCCCTTGTAAATAAATAGTCGGCATCGGGGCCGAGCGCTCACGATCTACATCAGCTTTAGCTAAAGCAATTTTTTCGCTTTTAAATCGTACATCAGCACTGCGTTCTTGAGCCAAAAACATGACCTCTTCTTGGCTGGGTAATTGAGTCAATACTGCTGAAACCATTTGCGTAGAAGCAACGGGGGATTGAGTTAAAGCCAATAACTCATTTTCAGCAACGAGCACATCACTATTCAGGCGACTTTTACGCGCTTGCGCTTGTAGTTTGCGCGCTAATGCTAAACGCACATCAGCAGTAGAAGCTAACTGCCCCACTTCACGTCGTTTGATTTGCTGGTAAAACACCTCTAACGCTAGTTCATTATTAACCGCCACTTCAAGACGCTCACGAGTACCTAGTACACGGGCATAAGCGACTGCCGTCTCATCAATTAATTGGCGTTTCATTTTCAATAAAGCAACCGTTTCTACTTTCATATCCGCATCGGCATAAGCAATGCCGTTATCAATACGCCCAAAAGCCCATAAAGGTTGACGAGCACGAATACCGATGGGGTAATTACTGGTATGCTGAGCGCTAGCTTGTGCCGTAATAGACGGATAACGCATGGCACGCGCACTGTCACCCATAAAGCCTTTCCCTTCAATATTAGCACGCTCACCGGTAAGTGCAGGATGCTGACTTAAGGTTGCACGCAAAGCCGCTTTTATGCCGCTTGAATGCATTTCTGCTGCAAAACTCATGCTAGGCAGTGCTAAAAAAAGCAGAGGGATTGCGCAAAGGCAGGAGCGTTTTCGGCGTGTTAGCACGGCGGATGGTTTTTTCATTTTAGGCTTCATAATGACGGTTAATAGTTTGTATTGATTATTTTGTGCTGATGACTTATAAATTCGTCGCAAAATCTGGTGCATCAGTCATTACTGATTCATGGCTTAATCCATTGCTCTCTGCGCTTTCCGCATCATCTGGATTCCCACGCCCTTTCTGTTTTAGAGCCTCTGCCTTCTCGACATCACCAACCATTTCATACGCTTGAATCAAATCTTTACGCCATTCAGGATTCCACGGGCATTTTTTATGAGCGATTTCCATTAACTCAATCGCATCCGGCAGATGGTTTTTACGTGCGTAGATAATACCCAACATAAAATTAGCAGCGGCATAATCAGGAATATGATGCAGTAATTTCTTAAAACACACTTCGGCTTCATCCAGTTTGTCTTCTTTGTATAAGCCCACGCCTTCATTCAGCCAACCCGGTTCGGGTAGCGTAATCATCTCAATCGCATCCCATTCCAACTTTTTATTCGTGCCTTGAATCAAGGGTGCAAGATGGTCTTGATAACGCATCCACTTGGCGGTAGAGGTTTTATAAATCGGCTGACGTACTTGCCAAACACTGGCGGTTTTAACCGGACGCTCGAGTTCGTTAAACGCTAACACCTCAGCTTCCCAGTCCACACCGATATAATCCAGCATTTTGCGAGCCGAGCCTTCTAAATCATTCACCACATCTTCATAACGCATTTCCAATATTTCACCCGAAAACACTTGGTCCCAGTGATATAACAATTGGTTATGGTCGGCTAACTGCTCACCAATCTGGTTTAAGTCATAGGCAAAGCCCATACCACCGTGCTTGGCTTGATAATCAGTAAAATAATTGGACAAGGCAATATCACGTGGGTCGCGGCGCACCGAAATGATTTTAGCCTTAGGAAATAAAAACTTAATAAAACCGATATTCTCAAAGTTATGCGGCAGTTTATCCACCACAAATTGAGCATCGGGTTTATCTTCAGCCGCTAATTCACGCAGTTCATCCAAAATACCGTTGGCAATCCCTTCGGTCACATACGGCCCTAAATCATCAATGCAATCAGGGTAAGTTCGCCCTGACCCGGTATGTCGTTCCCAACGGTTCAAACCTTGAATACGGCTAGGTATTACGCCTAACTCACCTGCCCCATAAATTTGGCTATGCCCAGCAAGAATTTGTTCGACTAAGGTCGTGCCTGAACGCGGCATACCCAGTACATACACAGGCAGGGATTCATTTTCACCACGATAACCACAGTCTTTACGGTGCTCATACAGCGGTTTGCTAAACGCATGACGAATACGCGCACAGCGATTGCGGTGTTCCTTGGCATCATAATGCAAGTGTTGTTTACTAGAGTCATTGGCTTCAACCGCCAGCGCAAAGGCTTTATCGTAATCTTTGCGTTTTTCCCATGCAGTCGCCAGTTGTAATAATAAACCCGCACGCACAGGGCCTTCCATACTGCGTTGGCGAGCGGCTTTTTCCATACGGGTGAGCGTGATCTCATCGTCTGGAAATTGTCGTGCATTAATCAGAGATGAATAACCTTTAGCAGGATCAATTTCTTTAATACGTTCAAACAAGGCAATCGCCTCATCAATCTTACCGCATTGCATTTGTTGCTGACCTAAACCTTGCAGGGCAGGTAAAAAATAAGGGTTATCGGTTAGCACTTCATTAAATAAGTTTTCGGCAATGTCAAAGTGTTGTTCTTGGCTTTCCACCTGTGCCAGTGCGTTTTTAGCTTGTAGGCGGTATTGGCGAATCATTAGTTCTGGCACGTCGTCGCTAATTTCCAGCCCGTCCGCTATTTCCACAGCTTTCTCTGCGGCGGTACGCGCTTGTTCTTCCCTATTATGCAAACAAGCGTTTGATAAACGCACCCACAAGCCGACTTCCGGTTTCTCTTGCTCTTTAGACAAAGTAATCGCACGGCGCAGTAAATGAATCACTTGCTGAGTGCGGCCTTGCATTTGTGCCAGTTCGGCCAGTTGTGAGATTAACGCTAGATTGCTTGAATAATGCTTTAAGGCATCACGTAACGCTTCATCCGCCGCCGCATGATTACTCTGCCCTGCTAATAAAGTCGCATAACCGGTGATTAACCCAACCCAATCCGCTTCGCTCAATGTTTCACGGCGTTCAGTTAGCCATTGCTCAGCTTGTGCCAGCTTATCACTGGCTATCCAAAGCTCTAATTGCAACCCGCGAAATTGAGCGGTAAATTGCTCTACCGCTAATTCGGGTAAGTCTGTATATAGCTCTCCCAGTTGGAAAATGGCGGTCTCTAAAGCTTGTTGGGCGGCAACATGATCGCCATCCTCCAAGCAAAGTCGCGTTAAGGCACTCCATACCGGCAAGCGTTCAGGTACTAATTCGGCAGCTTGTTCATAAAGACAACGAGCCTCAGGTAGCTTGCCTTCTGCCATGCGACACCAAGCCAAACGGGCTAAAGCCAAAGGATGTTCAGGCTCAACCCTTAACGCTACTTCAAGTAAAGCAATTGCATCGTCAAGCCGTTGCATTAAACAATACACCGCTGCTAAATCGATTCGGGCATCAAGCTCAAGTGAATTCAACTGAGCTTCTGCCTGCTGGCTTACCGTAACCGCTTCTGTGCGTTCGCCTAAATGGGCATGGGCGAGTGCCAATAAGGGTAAAGCTTGGCAATCTGCTGTTTCAGCCAAATAGCGTTGGGCATTCGCTTTAAGCTCATTAAACTGTTGCAAATCAACTAATCGGTGTAATATCTTTTTGTAAGGCAAGGGATTTCCCTGGGGTTGTTAATTATGTTACTCATTAATGAATTAATCAGGTCTGAAAATGTTAATACCGCATGGCAGTGGCTTCGCGACAGTCGCAAACATTTTCCGGCCAATGCGGACATCTGGCACCTGCGTTTTCACCACGCAACCTTATTGCCACATATCCTTGATAAACTTAAATCGGGGCGCTTCCGATTCACACCAATGCAAATCGTCACCAAAGCCAATGGCGAGACTATTGCACTCTGGCCAGCCGCGGATGCGTTTGTGCTTAAACTCATCACCCTCGCTTTGCAAGACATCTTGCCCGTGCACAAAAGCTGTACCCACGTTAAAGGGCATGGCGGCCATAAAGCCACCGTGCGCCAAACCCATAACTGGATTGCGGGCGGAGCCTATACCTTTATTTGTAAAACTGACATTCGCGGCTATTACGCCAACATCAATAAAATGCAATTGCTTAACTTACTCGCCAAGCACATTGATTGTCCAATCCTATTGAACTTGCTCGCTCAGTTTCTTAATTATTCGGTGGAAAACGGCGGTAATTTTCATACCCCACGTAAAGGCATACCACGCGGCTGTCCACTCAGCCCACTCTTGGCTGGGTTTCATTTATATGAACTTGATCATGACCTCGCCCATCGCAAGGGTGTTCGTTACCTACGCTTTATGGATGACCTGCTTATTATTAGCAAAACCCGTTGGCAACTCCGCCGAGCCATTGTCACCATGAATCAATGGTTTGAAATGTCTGAGCTAGAACAACACCCAGACAAAACCTATATTGGCCGAATTGCACATGGCTTTGATTGGTTGGGTTATCAATACGACCGTTTTGGTTTATGCGACCTATCCGCAAAAACCAAAGCGCATGCAAAAATAAAAATCCGCCGGCTTTATGAGCAGGCTTGCAAGTGCGACACAGATAGAGTCAGTGCACACAAGCAAGTGGCGAATTATCTCAGGCGCTGGCATCGTTGGACGAGTGCTGGTTTAGGTCAGCTACTTTCGGCGCATTCTAATCCGTTTATGCGATTGAGGGCTCTGACGCTAACGCTAACCCTTGCGTCACCAATATGCTAGCTGGCATTGCAGGTTGGACAGTGGTGTGAATTCGTTGCGTAACGATCGTCGTATTTACGGTGTCCGTCCATAATTCCGCAACACCGTCCAGCATGCCCCAATATGCCCTAGTGACATTTCCCGTTATATGCAATGCAATAGCGGGCGCATTGTGCACCATGAAAATACCTGTATTAGTATTATAACCGTTGAAGACTAATGTCGACATTCCTGCGAAAACGTTCACGTTGCTTCCGTTGCCCACTAAATAAATGACATCGTCAGCATCGAGACTACTGGCCCCTTTCCATGTGTTCCAAACCTCGCCGACTAAATTTTCATCTGCGTGGGCTCCATCGGTACTCAACTGCGCTGATGTGCTAAGTACTCGGATATAAATTTTGTACGCTACACTAGCTCCTGTAAAAGTATGGCCGCTATGGTCGGATGAAATACCCTCAACCAAATCAAAAACCACGATGGTAGGGTCTGGTTCAACTAAATTGTTAATAGCTAACGTAACCGCTTGCTGGCTAGCATTGTTGTCGGCATCGGTGGCAACCACGGTAAAGCTATAGCTCGACTTGGTTTCAAAGTCAGGATCGCCAGTGAGTGTCACTGCGCCCGTACTGCTGTTGATACTAAAATCGGCTACATCACCCGTGGCAGCTTTGAGGCTATAAACCGTAGAGCCCGTTGCAGTGTCTGCAACATCTGTCGAAGTGGCGGTGTAAA
>Ga0209494_1000644_pt1 | contig 15402 bp, 16 predicted proteins | sample EN1Hudseemescosm_FD_184628 | JGI IMG/M metagenome (GOLD analysis project Ga0209494, IMG submission 184628) | Methane-oxidizing microbial communities from mesocosms in the Hudson Canyon - EN1B Hudson Canyon (SPAdes) (version 2) | ecosystem: Environmental > Aquatic > Marine > Cold seeps | place... | reverse complement strand
ATCCTTCATTGGATTTGCTTGCAACATAAAGTGAAACCCCCGCCTTCTGCACTAAGGTATCAACATCTTCACCATGTTCAGGGAAAATCACAATACCAATATTAGCGTGCACAGCAAAAGTTAATCGCTCAATAATAAACGCGGGGTCTAACGCTTTTTGAATATGCTTTGCTAACAATTCAACTTCCATTGTGTCGGTCAGTTCAGTTAGTAAAATACTAAATATATTGCCGTCTATCCTGGCAACACTATCCACCCCCAACACCACACCCTGCAACCTTGATGAAACCTGCTTGAGTATCTGATCACTACTACTACGCCCTAAGGTGTCATAGACCTCATTAAAGTTAGCAATTTCTATTAATAAGATGGCTAATAATTCATTTTTATTATTAGCGGATAAAATAGCCCGCCCTACTCTGTCATAGAACAAACTTCTATTGGGTAAGTCAGTAACATCATCATGAGTGGCGGTGTAATTCGCCTGCTTTTCCAGATCTTCGGCTCGATTTCGTAACTCGAGTGTTTGATCAAAAATCAGTGCGCTTGCTTGATAAGCAACGACCGAGCTGGAATATTGCCCCCAGAAACCAAAAAGAAAAGGAATGCAGTCCAACACCCATAATGCAAAATTAGTCTGCTGAGCATGCATGATTCCAGCACTGCTAATTTCACCATTTTGATACCAACACACAGACAGAGTTGCAATAATAATAGTCCCTATGGCTATTGCAACGCCTTGATAAGCCGCTTTAGACACTTCGCTTTTTAATAAGCGAGCATTATCACTCAACAAATTATTTGCAATCGCTATTACCATACATAACCTCTTTTACAGTCCTCTAGATAGATCCCTCTTAATATCCTCAACATTTTCCAGGCCTACAGAAATTCTTACCAGACTATCTGTAATGCCAGCCTCAATCCTAAGCTCAGGTGTTAGTCTACCATGTGTTGTCGTTGCCGGGTGAGTAATGGTTGTTTTTACATCCCCCAGATTAGCCGTGATAGACAACATTTGCGTAGCATCAATTAATTGCCAGGCATGCTCTTTACCACCCGTCAGCTCAAAACTAACCACACCGCCAAAATGAGTCTGCTGTTGTTTGGCCAGCTCATGCTGAGCATGTGATTCCAGCCCTGGATAATGAACCTTGGCCACCGCATCTTGTTTTTCCAGCCACTTCGCAAGTTCAAAAGCATTATCGCAATGCGCTTTCATCCGTACAGCCAGTGTTTCCAAGCCAGACAAAAATACCCAGGCATTAAAGGCACTCATGGTCGCGCCACCTGTACGCAAATAGGGGTAGATATATTTATCAATTATTTCATCACTGGCAATCACCGCCCCACCTACACAACGGCCTTGGCCATCGATATATTTGGTGGCTGAATGGACAATAATATCAGCGCCTAATTCCAATGGTTTTTGCAATACAGGGGTACAGAAAACATTATCAACAATTAATAAACAACCATGTTTATGCGCAATATCTGCAAGCGCCTGAATATCGGCTATTTCAATCATCGGGTTGGAGGGTGTTTCTAAAAATAGAAAACGGGTATTAGGTTTTATCGCTGCTTCCCATGCCGCAAGATCTGTTAATTTAACAAAATCAGTTTCTACACCAAATTTTCCAAAATAATTCTGGAACATTAAAATAGTGTTACCAAACACGCTACGCGATGAAACCACATGATCACCCGCTTTTAACAAGCCCATTCCGACAGCCATAATAGCCGCCATACCAGAAGCAAAGGCCAGACAACGCTCACCTTTTTCCATTAACGCCAGGCGTTTTTGAAAGGTATCAACCGTAGGATTGGTAAAACGAGAATAGATATTACCCGGAATCTGCCCAGTAAATTTTAATGAGGCTTCTTCAGCACTTTTAAACACATAGCTGGAGGTCGCAAAAATAGGCATGCTATGTTCACTTTCATGGGTTCTATTATGCCCAGCTCTAATCGCTTGTGTTTCTAATGAATAGTCGTTCCAGTCAAAATCTGTCATTTGTTTTTTTTATAATTAAATCGAGTCGATCAGCTGGCTAGTGCTACACACTCAGGCAAGCAACAAACTCCGACTCTAATACCTTTATAGTTTGATGAGGCTTCAAAAAGCGGGAAAAGTTTGATTTAAATCTTCTAACCCACCCCCAATACTGTTGATTTAGGAAGTGAGGCTTTAGCCTCGTAAACTCAGGCGAGGCTAAAGCCTCACTTCCTACCATGCCTGACTTAGGCAAGAAATGCTGTTTTTCCTTAACTCGACAGCATTGTCACCCAACCCAGCTAGAGAGAAGGCTTTAAAGAAAAATCAACATATTAGGGACACTGGCTTTAGCCTGCATTTGTAATACGAAAAAAGCAGGCTAAAGCCAGCGCCCCAGACCTTACGATTGAGCCTTTAAGATTTGTTACTTAAACGCTATTTCTTTATCAAACAGCATTTTGTATATCAATAATAAAATTATCGGCCTTACGGTCTGTTTGTGCATCATCATTTCTTAAATTATTGATTCGTTCTAAATAGGCTTCATCAATATCGCCAGTAATGTATTCATGATTAAAACATGAAGTATCAAAATGGGTGATTTTTGAATTACCTTTTTTTACAGCATCAATTAAATCATCTAAATCCTGATAAATCATTTTATCAGCACCAATCGCTTCACCTACTTCGTCTTCTGTGCGGTTATGAGCAATTAACTCTTCGACTGCTGGCATATCAATACCATAAACATTAGGGTACCTAACGGGTGGCGCAGCAGAGGCAAAATAGACTTTTTTAGCACCTGCATCTCTGGCCATTTGAATAATCTGTTCAGAGGTTGTCCCTCTAACCACCGAATCATCAACCAGCAATACATTTTTACCTTCAAATTCCAAATCAATCGCATTTAACTTTTGCTTAACTGACTTTTTGCGCATTTGCTGACCAGGCATAATAAAGGTTCGCCCGATATAACGGTTCTTCATAAAACCTTCGCGAAACTTTACACCCAATCTATTTGCCATTTGTAGCGCAGATGTCCGGCTGGTATCTGGGATAGGAATAACCACATCAATATCATGCTCAGGCCAATCTCTTAATACTTTATCGGCTAATTTTTCACCCATTCTTAAACGCGCTTTATAAACCGAAATATCATCAATAATTGAATCAGGTCTGGCAAAATAAACATATTCAAAAATACAAGGACAATGATCAACTACATCCGAACATTGCTTGGTATGTAGCTTTCCAGTTGATTCAATAAAAACGGCTTCACCTGGTTCTACATCTCTAATCAGCTCAAAATCAAGCACACTCAACGCTACATTTTCCGAAGCGACCATAAAGTCAGAGCTGCCTTCATTTTTCCGCTCACCAAACACCAAAGGTCTAATACCATGAGGGTCTCTAAAAGCTAAAACCCCATACCCTGCTATCATAACAACGGCTGCATAAGCCCCTTTACACCGCTTGTGCACAGCAGAAACAGCCTGAAAAATATCATTTTCATCTATTCTCAATTTACCTAAGGCTTGTAACTCATGAGCAAAAACATTAAGTAAAATTTCAGAATCAGAATTGGTATTTAGATGACGCTGGTCGTCTTTAAACAATTGTTTTTTTAATTCTGCTGTATTGGTCAAGTTTCCATTATGAGCCAATGTCAAACCAAAAGGCGAATTCACATAAAACGGTTGCGCTTCAGCCGAACTAGAACACCCTGCTGTCGGATATCTGACATGGGCAATTCCCATTGATCCACGCAATTTGATCATTTGCTCATCTGAAAACACATCTCGAGTTAAACCATTATCTTTCCGTAAATAAAATCGGCCATCCTCACAAGTTACAATGCCAGCAGCATCCTGCCCCCTGTGTTGCAATACTGTAAGTGCATCATACAGCTCCTGATTGACATTCTGGTGAGAAACGATACCTGCAATACCACACATGTTTATAGACCTTCGTATTTAATATTTTACATATCCCGCCAAACCTGACGGGATATGGTCATGCAACCAAACGGCTAATGATTGAAAAGGTGGGATCAATACAGACTCTTTCCACCATGAATCTTCGGGCAAAGGTGTTAACCCTGCCAACATAATAATAATAGCAACGACAACTAAGCCCCGTGCTATACCAAAAATCATCCCTGCAAATCGATCTGAACCTGTTAAGCCAGTTTTCTTGACTAACTCGCCCAGTAAATAACTAATCATTGCTCCTAAAATCAAGGTAACAAAGAATAAAACTGCAAATGCAGCCGCAATTCTAGCCGACGGATAACTGATAACACCTTCAAGAAAACTTGAAAACTCTCTGCTAAACGTTAAGCCTACCCAAATAGCAACCATCCAGATAGCTAAAGAAAACGCTTCTCTAATAAAACCACGAAACAAACCAATAATAGATGAAATGGCTATCAAACCAATAATTGCGTAATCTATCCAGATCATTGAGTTCTCCAAAACACAGTGCTAATAAAAATATATCTTAATCGCAAATTTATTCATCCGCACTAAGAATGGCATTCATATTATTTAATTTATCTACTTTTACTTTCAATAACTCAGCTCTTTTTCTATCAAGCTCTGGACCCACCCTAACTCGATACAACAATCCTTTAGCTGATGATTTCCTTGTTATTCTGACAGGAAAACCTTGCTTTCTTATTTTGTTCTGTAAACTGATGGCATTTTTTTCTTCACCAAAAGTACCTACCTGTACAAACCAGCGCTGCATGACAGGAATGGATTGTTTATCCGCTAAAGCTCTTATTGCTTCAGGCTTAGGTAGGCTAATAACATCAGCAGTACTTCTCGCCAATTTAACTGAACCAGGGTTTAATGAATTAGCGGGTGCTTGCGGTATTTTCAGCTCATTAATCATTTGTCCTGTTTCATCAATAGGGTCGTCAAACAACATAGGAATAAAAATTGCTGCTAACGATGTAATAACTATAGCTCCAACTAAACGCTGTTTTAAATCTTGGTCCATAAAATCACCTCAATTATTTTCTGCTTCAGCCAAATACTCCGAAACTAAAAAGAAAGACCCAAATACAACAATCAAATTACCTGGCTCAGCCTTATTTTCTGCTGCTGCATAAGCCTCGGTAAAATCCTGAAAGTCGAAATTAACCTCAGTAACGCCACACTGTTCAAAACTTTTCAATATTGATGATTCAGTCGCGGTTCTAGGATTATCTAATGGTGCGATAAACCAGTCTGTAATAACAGGTTTAATAATTTCAATAACACCTGCAATATCTTTATCGTTCATCATCGCAAAAACAGCATGAATTTTTGTTTCTGAAAACTCACTATGTAAATAATGCAATAAGGTAGTGACTGCTTGAGGATTATGAGCAACATCAAGTAATACAGGAATATCCCCTGAAATCAACTGAAACCGCCCCTTTAGTTGAACAGTTTGCAGACCTTGATGAATTGATTGCTCAGTGACTGGCAACAAATTCTGCATTTCTGTTACCGCCATTAACACAGAAGCTGCATTTCGAAATTGATGCTCACCTTTTAATGCAGGCTCAGGAAGCGACTGATAACCCTCTTGTTTTTTACTTAAACAATTCCAATCCCAAGCATTGTCTTTATGCTGAAAGGTAAAATCGTCATTAATTTTTAATAATGGCGTCTGTTTTTTAACGGCCTGCTCAGATAATGATTCAGGTGGGTTAATATCACCAATAACAGCCGAGATATTTTCTCTAAAAATCCCCGCCTTCTCATAAGCAATTGCTTCTCTGGTTTCACCAAGCCAATCGACATGGTCAATGCAAATACTGGTAATTAAAGAGACATCTGAATCAATAATATTGACCGCATCTAATCGCCCTCCTAAACCTACTTCAAGCAATTGAATATCTAAATCAGAACGCCAAAAAATATCTAATGCTGCCAGCGTACCAAATTCAAAATAACTTAAAGAAACATCATTACGTGCGCCATCTATACGATCAAAAGCCTGGCAAATAAGATCGTCAGAAACAGGCTGACCATCAATTTTAATTCGTTCGTTATATTTTAATATATGAGGAGAAGTATAAGCCCCCACACGATAGCCTTGTGCCCTATAAATGGCTTCCAGATAAGCAATACACGAACCTTTTCCATTGGTTCCAGCAACAATAATTGTTGCTGGTTTAATCGCCTCAGGATTGAGCACTCCAAATACTCGGGCCGCCCTATCCAGTCCCAGGTCTATAGATCTGGGGTGAAACCCTTCTTGCCAACTCAGCCACTCGGAAAGCGAATTAAAGCGTGCCATTTAATAAGGTTTATTTCTCTGCATCATTGACTGTTCAGTGGTTTCAAGAGATGTTCAAATTTTTCTCTGTTTCACCAATATAAGATGCCATCAGCATAGATAAGATACTGTTAATTTTTTCCCGCATTTCACGACGGTCAACAATCATATCGATAGCGCCATGTTCTTGTAAGAACTCACTACGCTGAAAGCCTTCTGGTAATTTTTCTCTAACTGTCTGTTCAATCACTCGAGGACCTGCAAAACCGATTAATGCTTTTGGCTCTGCAACATTGATATCACCTAACATAGCCAAACTTGCAGAAACTCCGCCCATGGTTGGATCAGTCATAAATGAAATATAAGGTAGCCTTGCTTCTGATAACTTTGTCAATGCAGCACTGGTTTTAGTCATCTGAAACAGTGAAAACAGAGACTCTTGCATACGTGCACCGCCACTGGCTGTAAAGACGATAAAAGGCACGCCTAATTCCAGGCTTTTATTAACGCCCCGCACAAATTTCTCACCAACAACCGAGCCCATAGAGCCGCCCATAAAGCCAAAATCAAAAGCCGCAGCAACAATACTCTGCCCATGCAATGTACCTTGCATAACAACTAAAGCATCATTTTCTTTACTGGCTTTTTGAGCTTGCGTTAAACGGTCTTTATATTTTTTAGAATCTTTAAATTTCAGAGGATCGTTAGCTTTTAACCCCGTACCTATTTCAATCGTTTCTGCATCATCCAGAAACATATTTAGACGGGTTCTTGCCGAAATCCGCATATGGTGATCGCACTTAGGACAAACACTGTAGTTTTTTTCTAATTCTGCATTGTATAAAATTGCATCACAGCTAGGACATTTATTCCATAAACCTTCTGGTACAGTCGTCTTTTTAAGAGAAGACTCTGTTCTGATTGTTGTCGGGATTAATTTTTCAAACCAATTCATCGTGTACTCCGAGTCTATTCCTAACTATCCATTGCTAAACGCATGGATTTAATTAATTCAATGATTTCTGTTTTAGCTTGCTCAGGATTATCGAGATTCGCTTCAATCTTGCTGATAAAAGCACTCCCCACAACCACGCCATCGGCCAAGTTTGCAACCGTTTGAGCTGTTTCAGCACTTTTAACACCAAAACCAACACCTACAGGTAACTGAGTATATTGTTTAATTTCAGCTATTTTACGCTCTACATCAGCGGTATCTAAATGCCCCGCACCTGTTACACCTTTAACAGAAACATAATAAAGATAGCCGCTACCCACAGCATCCATTTTTTTAATTCTATCTACCGGACTATTCGGTGCAAGCAGGAATATTTGATCAATATCTCTTGCACTTAATAAGGCCACACACTCTTCAGCTTCTTCTGGTGGCAAATCCACCGTTAACACACCATCAATTTCGGCACGTTGAGCGGCGTTGGCAAAATCCTCATACCCCATAATCTCGATAGGGTTTAAATAGCCCATCAAAACCACTGGCGTAGTCTGATCATTTTTTCTAAATTCTGTTGCTAAACTTAAAACCTTTCTTAAGCCCATATGATGTTCAAGCGCACGTTCACTGGCTCTTTGAATAACAGGTCCATCGGCCATCGGATCAGAAAAAGGCACACCTAGTTCAATCACATCAGCCCCTGCTTCCACCATGGCATGCATCATCGGCACGGTAAATTCTGGATTAGGATCACCGGCAGTAATAAATGGAATCAGTGCTTTACGCCCTGTTTTGGCTAATTCATCAAAGCGCGTTTTTAAGCGGCTCATAATTCAATCCCCTCTTTCATCCTGATGGTATGCATATCTTTATCACCACGCCCAGACAAGTTAACAATAATGATCTTATCTTTAGCCATAGTAGGGGCTAATTTAATGGCATAAGCCAAAGCATGACTAGACTCTAGTGCAGGAATAATCCCTTCCAGCTTTGTTAAGGCATAAAAACCACCTAAGGCTTCATCATCAGTAATATTGACATATTCTACTCTACCTATATCTTTCAACCAGGCATGTTCTGGGCCGACACCAGGATAATCAAGACCTGCTGAAATGGAATGGGTTTCTATAATTTCTCCATCATCATCAGCCATTAAATAGGTTCTATTACCATGTAATACACCCGGTCTGCCTGCACATAAAGGGGCAGAATGGTGACCTGTTTCCACACCCTCTCCAGCTGCTTCTACACCATAAATTTTAACCGACTCATCATCGATAAAAGGATGAAATAAACCGATAGCATTTGAACCACCGCCAACACAAGCAACCAAAGCATCAGGTAATCGACCTGTTTGCTCCTGGCATTGCTGCTTGGCTTCGCGCCCGATGATGGTTTGGAAATCACGCACCATGGCTGGATAAGGGTGAGGGCCTGCGACGGTGCCAATAATATAGAAAGTATCATCAATATTGGTTACCCAGTCTCTCATCGCTTCGTTTAAAGCGTCTTTCAAGGTGCTGGAACCTGAATGCACAGGCACCACTTTTGCACCCAATAGATTCATTCTATAGACATTTTGCTTTTGTCTTTCAACATCCACAGCGCCCATATAAACCACACATTCCAGACCTAATCGTGCGGCTACTGTTGCAGTAGCGACACCATGCTGGCCCGCACCGGTTTCGGCAATAATACGGGTTTTTCCCATACGCTTAGCCAATAATGCCTGGCCAATCGTGTTATTGACTTTATGTGCACCCGTATGATTAAGGTCTTCACGTTTTAAATAAATTTGCGCACCGCCTAATTCTCTACTCCAGCGTTGAGCATGATAAAGCGGGGACGGTCGTCCAACATAATGCTGTAGATCAGCATCCAGTTCAGCGATAAACTCAGGGTCCTTCATATAACGCTGATACGCTTCATTCAATTCTGTAATAGCAGGCATTAAAGTTTCTGCTACAAAAATCCCGCCATAAGGGCCAAAGTGACCTCGTTCATCCGGCATGTTATACATTTATTTACCTGTCGCCTTCATTAATCGCTTGAATAAATGCAGCCATTTTAGCCACATCCTTAATACCTTTACTACTTTCAACCCCGCTACTGATATCCAGCGCATAAGGTCTGACTGATTCCACAGCCTGTTTTGCATTATCTACCTGCAAACCACCCGCCAATACAACAGGTAATGAACAGTTTTGTGGAATTAAATTCCAGTCAAACTGACTACCACTGCCGCCTTTAATCCCTGGATGATACGCATCCAGCAATAGAGCAGCCGCATTTTGATATTCTTTGGCAATCGCCATAATATCCAGCTCAGGTTTCACCCTGATTGCTTTCATATAGGGTTTATTATAAAGCTCACAAGCTGCAACTGACTCATCACCATGAAACTGCAAACAGTCAATTGACACTTTATCTAATACTTCTCGTATTTGTGCTTCCTGCTCATCAACAAATAACGCCACCACAGTAACAAAAGCAGGCAAAGCATTAACAATTTCTATCGCTTGCTCAATACTGACATTTCGTGGACTAGGCGGGTAAAAAACCAAACCAATGGCATCAACACCTAAGTTAGCCGCAGCTACAGCATCTTGCACCTGAGTAAAGCCACAAATTTTAACCCGAGTACGCATAAACAGCCTCATAAAATCAAGCCGATTAGGATAACATAAAAGAGCGGGTTAAAGGTTAAAGGTGCAAGGTAAAAAAGAAAGAGCTTTAATTTATTTATGACTCATAAGTAAGTAGCAAAAATTAATTTAACAAAATGGTAGGGTGGGCAAAGGAGGTACGACGTGCCCACCTTTATCTGTATTGCATTTTTGATGGGCACGAGATAAAGCCTCTTTGTCCATCCTACAGGAAACGTTAAAATCAAAAATGTTAAAATGATTAGTCACAAGTACTTTGCTGTCACTACCTTGATATTCAGAAGGGTAGCTAATGCCCACTCTTAACATATTAATGCGAATGTGTATGTTCGTGAAAATAATCCATACTGGTGAGTTTTACGGCTTCGACTGCTACGCCATGTTTGTAGACCATTAATCCACCCAGATCAGCACCTAACATTAGCAAAATATTCAATAAAGCTGCCAACATTATAAAAACAATATTGGAAACACCATTAACAATACCACCACTTAACAAGCGCCAGACTGATAACAGTACTGACAGACATAAAACTGAAATACCGAATAATTCATGTCGCCCCATAACTAAATGGACATTTTCACCATGCTCAATGGAACCCTCTGCTGCCAAGCCGGCTGCTACCGCTGCCGCTGCCGCCAAAGTACCCAGATACAGCAAGCCTGTCGCTAATTGCCGCCAGCTTTCTTTCTGTATTAAAGAGCCAAGCAAATCCATCACAAAAAAAGCCACTAAAAAGGCAATGGGGAAATGTACTACGATGGGATGAATATTTGCCATTGCTGAAACACCCGGCATAATCGCCGAAAACATTTCAACAGGCGAAAGACCAATCAGGCTTTCTAAAAAAGTCAGTAGGGTCTCAACCCCACCAGCAACACCATCACTTGCTTTATGCCCTCCAGCTGCACCATGCACCTGAAAAGATAAAAAATTATTTATATCAAACATCATTAAATGTAAAACCTTAACTTAATAACAATAACGAAAAGTTGAATCATACAGGGAAAATGTAACAATAAGTATTTATCAGCCGAAAAAACAGGCTGATCGGCATACATCGTGACAGTCATAACTTTGGGGCGCAGGCTTCAGCCTGCTTTTTCGCAGACCCCATGCAGGCTGAAGCCTGCGCCCCAATGCCAACAGACTACTTAATATTCAAAGCGACTGGCATTGGCTGGCAACAAATCAAACACAGGGTTTTTCTCAAGCCCATATTTTTCGGGATAATACACTCCACCCAGATACAAACCATAAGGGGCCGCAGTTACCCCAGCCTGTTGCCTGTCTTTTTTCTCCAGCAGCTCTTCGGTCCAGCTAACGGGCTTATCCCCCGTTCCAATCGCCATCAATACACCGGCAATATTTCTTACCATATGATGCAAAAAAGCATTGGCCGATAAATCGATAATGACATTGTCCCCTTCCCTGTAAACATTAATAAAATGCATTATTCTATTTGGACTTACAGACTGACATCCTTTGGCCCTAAACGAAGAAAAATCATGAGTACCAATCAAAGCTTGTGCCGCCTGATGCATTTTAGCTTCATCCAAAGACTCATAACACCAGGTAACCTGACTACGAGACAAAGCCGATTTAACAGGCCTGTTCAATATAATGTAGCGATAAAAACGAGCAATAGCACTGTAACGGGCATGAAAATCATCTACCGCATGTTTTGCCCAGATAATTCTGACATCATCAGGTAAATTTACATTTGCCCCCATCACCCAGCTTTTTAGCTCTCGCCTGACATCTGTATCAAAATGCACAACTTGCTCTAATGCGTGCACACCAGAATCAGTTCTCCCTGTACATCGAACACCGACTGTTTCATTTGCAACTTTTGACAAGGCTTTTTCGACCTCATCCTGCACAGTACGCTTATCTTTTTGACATTGCCAGCCAGAAAAAAGACTGCCATCATACTCTATGCCTAAAACAATTCTAGACATGCTTTAAATACTCACTCATTCTTCTATTAATACTTTTAAGCCAACTTCAATACTGTCAAATAGATCAATAACATCTGCATTCTTCATGCGGACACAACCATGAGATTCAGGCTTACCTTGCATCAGCTCATCGGGACAACCATGAATATAAATATAACGCCAACTGGAATCAACCTGACCATAGCGGTTCTTTCCTGCTTCCAGACCACCCAGCCAAAGTATGCGCGACAATATCCAGTCTCTTTGTGGATATTGCATCGCTAATGCAGGTTTATAAACCTCACCTGTCGGCCTGCGTCCTATAAACACTGCATTCGATGGCTGTTTATCACCAATTTTAGCGCGCACTTTATGCCAACCTGTCGGCGTACATTCACTGCCCATTTTCTCACCCGCGCCATTTTTAGCAGTTGAGATTACATAGTTTTTTTCCAATTCAGTATTTGTAATCAACGTTAACTGCTGATTAGCAATGGAAATATGTATATAAGACTGTGGGATATTCATTATTTTAGCAATACTTTGGCGAGGCTGAAGCCTCACTTCCAAAGAAATTCAGGCTTTTTCAAACAATGCGATAGATTCCACATGCCCTGTTTGAGGAAACATATCCATCACACCCGCTTTGACCAGTTTATAGCCTAATTCATTAACTAAGATCCCGGCGTCTCTAGCTAAAGTAGACGGATTACAGGATACATACATAATCTGATCAGGGTTCCAGTGTTTTAAATTATGCAATACTTCTGAAGCACCCGCTCTGGAAGGATCTAACATCACTTTGTTAAACTTTTGCTTTGCCCAGGCATGAACACTGACATCTTTAGTTAAATCAGCGGCATGAAACTCAACATTGTCTATATTATTTAATTTTGCATTTTCTTTGGCATGATTGACCAAAGGTTGATCACCCTCAACCCCCACAACATGCCCTGCTTTTGTTGCCATCGGTAAAGTAAAATTACCCAGGCCACAAAATAAATCCAGCACATTGTCATTTTCGTTTAAATCCAGAGCCTCAATAACTCGCGTGATCATTTTTTTGTTTATCTCATAATTTACCTGAGTAAACATGGCTGGCTTGAATTTAAATTCCACACCCTGGTCTGGTAAAGCATAAGACGGCGTAATTTCTGGCTCACCTTCAATCGGCACGATGGTATCCGGACCTTTAGATTGCAAACAAATACTCATATTGTGCTGATGACCAAAAGCACGCATGCGCTCTTTATCTTCGTCTGTGGGCGGCTCCAGAACTCTAAAAGCCAACACGCAATCCTCATCACCAATCGCCACTTCAATCTGCGGAATTTTATCTTTAATCGTTAATCCACCGATCATTTCAGATAAATCCATCAGCTTCTCACCCACGATAGGATGCATCACTTTACAGCTTTCAATTTCTGCCAAAAATGGATTTCTACGCTCTCTAAAGCCGACTAATACCCGGCCTTTTTTAGCTACATATTTAACACCCATCCGCGCTTTTCTTCGATAACCCCAATGAGGCCCCGTTAAAGGCTCCCAAATTTGCGGAATTTCGACTTTGCCAATGCGACTAAACTGTTCTTTTAGCAAGCCTTCTTTAATCCTGATTTGCTGTTCATCTTTTACATGTTGAAAACTACAGCCACCACACGAACCAAAATGCACACATTTTGGCTCAGTACGATGTTCAGAGCGGCTTATTAGCTTATCAACTTTACCTTCCGCATAGTCTCTACGGCTATCGGTATAAATAAACTCGACCTCTTCTCCCGGCAAAGCCTCATCTATAAAAATCACTTTGCCATCGACATGTGCAACCCCTCTGCCATCATGAGCCAATGACTCAATGGTGGCAGCCACTGCTGCTTCAGGTAACTTTTTCTTTCTACTTCGTCTACGTGCCATGTTTATTTTTGTTTCCAACTACCATTTGAAGATTGATACCACCAACCCGATTGCGCATTGCTCACCCAGCGAGCAGCAAAGGTTGATTTAATTTGTGCGAACCATTCAGGATGACCATTTGCATTGGCTATCGCCTGATACAAAGCTTGTCTGTCCGCATTTTCTGCTGCCACCAGTTTATTGACTTTATTCCTGTCTTTAAGCGCAACAGAACCTTTAACAACGATAAAGCCATCCGCTTTAACCCCTACAGCGCCACTAGAATAAAAGGGTTTTAACACTGAAAAGCGCGAACTCATGCTCGCCCTCAATTGCCGTATTCCAGCCGTATTAACTGACAAATTGGCTCCAGCCGCATGTGCCGATGGGAATACAAATTCAATTGCGGCCTCAGCCCATTGATAAACAGGGGATTGAATCCCTTCACTTTTAGTCTGAGGTGGTAATAATTCTTTAATCTCTGAATCTACACTGCTTTCAGACTGAATACCCTTGATAATTTCATCAGCCACTTGCTCTGCGGCGGCGGCTGGAAAATATATATTGATTGTGACGCACGCGGTTAAAAACAACGCACTAAACACTGAAACTGTTCGCATTTTACTCTCCCCGTTTTAATAATTTCTGCTGTAGCACAATAGCCCCACCCATTAGCGAGCTATTATAACTGACACTGCAAACAGTTTTTTATTCATTATTCAAACAACAGGCTAAAGCAAAGCGCATGATTAATAACGACATAGCAATAGGGAACAACATAAACTGTTGAGGGACAGCCAGACTAACAATAACCAAGAGCATAACAATCACCGGGTTAAACCGGCCACTATCAGACAACCACTGCAACCAGAGCAATGCATCTTTATCTATATGCTCGCGTTTTCGTATAAAAGACAAAGAAAATAAAGCGGTAATCAAGGAAAAATATAGGGGGTAAAGATCAAATACGGGTGAGCCTTGTCTAAAAAAAGCAGGCCAATAGGAAAACCATACCAATAATGCGCCAACAGCAAACAAATCATAGCGAAATTTATACGCTAATACTTTATATTTCAAGCAACTATCAAGCAGGTTAAACAAGAGTAAACAGGCCCCTAGTGTAAAAGCATAGGTCGACGAAAAAACAACAGCAAGCGTCGAATCATCCTTTAACAAAAAAGCCATACAAAGATTGAGTAGAATAAATAAAAACATAAAAAAATTAAATAATGAAAGTGTAATTCACAACAACAAAAACCTCGTAATTCATACGGTTAAAATAACTTCTTTATACACACTCTTTTTTAAGCCCTCCATTATCCCACCACCTAGCCATTGACTTTTTAAACAACACCCCCCAAAAAACCATATGTCATTGTTTTATATAAAAACACAAGCTATGCCTAAAAATAACGCAATTTAATAACAAGCTAGAAAACATCAATATTAGAGGTAGTTATCAGACAGTTATTCACAGAGTTATCCACAGCTTTTGTGCATAAGAAATATAAGTCATTGATTGTTACATTTACTACAAAAATCTGCAGAGAAAATGGTTTACTTAGTCAAAAAATGTCCGCAATACTTACAATATTCAGCATCAGTATCATGGCCTATTTTTCCACAATCATCACAGGCTATATTAGTCATTTTTTCTGGTTGAAAAGACTTAATTAATTCTGCAC
>Ga0209494_1000640_pt1 | contig 15481 bp, 12 predicted proteins | sample EN1Hudseemescosm_FD_184628 | JGI IMG/M metagenome (GOLD analysis project Ga0209494, IMG submission 184628) | Methane-oxidizing microbial communities from mesocosms in the Hudson Canyon - EN1B Hudson Canyon (SPAdes) (version 2) | ecosystem: Environmental > Aquatic > Marine > Cold seeps | place... | reverse complement strand
GGATACTTCGGCTAATTCTACGGCGACGGGGTTTAAATCGATGCCGAAGACATTGTTATCTGCTAGATAGAGTTTTATTTTTTGCAGTTCGTCGGCATAAGCATCATGTGCTAATCGTTGACCTAGCTCTTGTTCTTTGCGTTGAATGTAAGCAATAGCGAGTTGATTAATCGCTTCGTTTAAGAATGCCGCTGAACCCATTGCGGGTTCTAATACTTTTAATTTCAGTATCTGATCGGCTGTTTTGTCTTGGAGTAATTCTTTTAAAGCATATTTAACTAAGGATTGCGTTAAAACCTCAGGGGTATAGTAAGAGGCGGATTTCTCTCTATCACGCCCACTCATGCGGTAGATAAAGGTACCTTTGTCATACACTTTAAAGCCCCCTTTATCATTCAGCACGCGTTCTTGTTCGGTGTATTCGCTTAATTCATATTCGGGAACAAAATAGGCGGATTCGAGTTCATCTGGATTGCTGTCCGCTTTTTTGACTTCGTATAAATCATGCGGGGCATAAAAGCCTTTATAAGACAGTAGAGCTTCATAAACAGCGCCGAGTTGGTTGATGCCTAATTGTGAGTATGAAATCCGTCCTCGTCGTTTTTTGCCTTTTGCGGGTCGCGTCAGTGACATCAGTTGAATCACTTTTTGTATGACTTCGTTACGAAATTTAACGCGATTTAACGTGGGCGTACTGGCGGGATCAAATAAGTGGCTTTTAAGTGGCGTAATGTTAAAGGCTTCGGTATCGCCGGTGGCGAAAATATTTTGCGTGGCTTCAGGTTGAAAGCCCTGATAAATCAAGTCAAATAAGAGTTGAATACTGTCACTAAGATAGGAGCCATTCAAGGCTTCTTCACTGTGTAATTGCACCATTTCCAGTTCACGCAATGATTCTAAGCTATAGCCCTTTAAATAAGCATTGGAGTTTTTGACGGGGACATAATCGAGTTCGGGGCGGGCTTCTATATAAAATAAAAACAAGAGTCGATACATGTAGCGCAGACATTCTATGCTGAGTGTTTCTGCGGGGATGGCTTCTTTACTGACTTCTTTATAGTGGCGTACTGCTTCGTTACCCAATAATTCGATACTTTCACGCAGGGCATATTTCAAATCTTCAGAAACAGCAAAGGCGTGTTTATGGGCATTTTCATCTAATGAATCAATTAAACAAAGCCCTTGTTCAGGCGCTAGGTGATCTTTGACGAGTAAGGCGGCGGTGGCTTTTAAGGTGCTGTCTTCTCGCCTGCCAAAGATTTCATCCAAATTAAATCTTAATAAGCGCTTTTCATTCCATTTGCTACGGTCAATTAATAGAATTTGTTGTTCGCCTATTAATATTATCCAGCGTGGCGGTTTATCGAGTGCGAAAATATGTTTACTGATGATGTCTTCATAGCTAACGTCTAACAGCTTAGCTTCGGCTTCTGAACCTGTTGGCCATTGCTGTTTTTGAGGTTTGAGCGTTAGCGGGTCGTCTTTATCTTCTGTTTGATTAATCGCTTGGATAACCCAAATAAGCGGCTGTAGTCCCTGTGCAACTTCAGCTAATAAAGGCAGTGTTCCTGCTTCATCGAGGTCTTTTAGCGTACTTTGTGGCGTGTAGTTGAGTGCCGCGAGTAATTGGCTAATAAATTGACGCTGTAAGGCTTGGCGCTCGTTGACATTACGTTCTTTTTCCAGCTGATTTTGCAGGCGGAAAAAAGCTTGCGCCAAAGTGCGTAGACGTATCCATGCGGCTCGCTCTGGTGCGCTAGTATCAGGTTTTTCCTGGCTTAGTTTGATGCTTTCCCGATACTGATCTTCTTGTTCCTGCCATTGCTTGAAAGTGTCTTTTAAATCGCCTTCAAAGATCGCTGATAAGTAATGGTGGCTGTAAAATTCATTGTCGTTTTGTATACCTGTTAGATCCAGAGACATGAGGTTCCTTGTTTGCCTTATATTTTGTTGTAATAGATAGCCATTTTTCTAAGCTTATTTATTTTTCCATGACGCTTTTGAGTTTGGTAAGCGCTTAAAATCATCAATAATTTTAATAGAGTTAGGTGGTGTATCTGACCATTGCCATAACACTAAATTTTGATTTTTCTCTGTGCACCCTGGCGCAAAGCTTCGACATTGAATACCTGAAAAACCTAATGATTGTAATTGTTTGACTAACTTCCAAGTAGGTGGTTCTTGTTTTTGTGTGGCCAAATCTTCCCAAGCACAGGCTAATTCAGTTGCACTAAAATCCAGTAAGCTGAGTGTACTGGAATCATTGAGGTCAACAATTTTTGCGCAGTCAACATCGTATGTAATGATCGTCATAGGCTGAGCTTTGAAAGGAAAACCTTGTTGCGCTTCCATCCATGCCGTTGTTAAATCAAGTGAGGTATATAAGGCCAGACTTTCAGGGCAATTAAATCGCCCGCCCTGTTTTTTAGCCCCTTCACCTGATAGCGGGTCAAACGCCCACATGGGATGGTGTGCTCTATAAACCATGCCAGTAAAGCGAATTGAGGGGATACTCAAGCGTAACCACCATCAGCGATACGAGAAAGATAATCTTTAACTGCTTTTGCTCGCCCTTCTTTAACTAAATCTTCGGCTGTTTTATCGCCAAAGGAATGTAGCGGTTGAGAGCGAAACCATGCAAAAGCACGACCAACACTACCTGACCATTCCGTGACACGGTTAATAATTTCTACTGTGTCTCGCAACCTAGCTTGTGTTGCTTTGCTATTAAGCCTGATTACTTTAGAGACTGAATCTCTGGATAAGCCTGTTACTTCAGCAAGGTCGCTTTTAGTGATGTGCAACTCTTTTGCAAGTGCACCAGATGCAACCAACCCATCATTACCGATAACTGTGTATAAAAAATCCGTACTCACTATTAGTGCCTCATTTTATTTACATAGATAAGGTCAATTGTAGGGGCTTTTTTGATGATTTACAATTGCTAAATCTAAACAAGTAAATTCACTAGAATAGTGTTCAGTATCCCGCCTAGTATTTAATAAATTATAGCCGCAACAACCTGAATATATGCTTCATCTTCAGTATTCATCGTTTCCTGTATCCATTGTCGATATTCTTCAAAACGACTGCGTATAGCCTCTGTTTCTTGTTGTTGCCTTTTTTCTTTAACACTTGAGAGTTGCTCACTATTCTGAATAAATATATCCAGTTGCTCAAAATGTTTATTTTCTTGTATTTTCAATTTTTCCAATTGGGCATCCAGCTTAGGTCTAGTTTCTTTTTCAAACCGGTCTCTTGCTTCACGCATTGTTGTTTTTATTGCACTAATCGCTTCTGGTAGTAAGCTATTAAGCTGTTTGATGCAGTCATCCTGTTCGCCGCTATTAGGTAAGCCGCCTTGCAATCCTATCTGCTCAAACACAGTGTCTAGTGATTTTAATTCTGTGAGTTTACCTTGCTTAAAATACACGCCTAGCCATTGATGAATTAAGGGTTGTCCTTTTTGGTTGGCTAATAAGCTATAGGTGATAAAAATTTGTTCATCTTGCTGAAGCTTATTACCTACTTTTATAACGGGTGCTTGTTGGCGTTTAAGGTGGCTGGCTACTTTGTTATTCAACCATTGAAAAACAGGATGCTGTTCCCACAGGTAATGGACTAGTGGCCAGCTTTGTTCTGATTGACGGCTTTCTTTAATCGCATTGTCTATGGCTTGGTGGTCAGCCGATAAAATAAAGTGTCCATCTTTTGGCCATATTTCTTTACTAAGATGTTTAAAGCGTTGTTCTAAACTAAACGGTGCAGTAAATGCGACACGTTGTTTTTTATCATCGGTTTCTAGCTGGGTGATGCGATCTCTTTGTTCTCTCTCTGCAATTCGTTGTATCCCTTTGGCTAGATAGCTGTAATCTGAGGTAAATAAGCTAGTGGTTTCTGCTAAATGTTGTTGGGGGTCATCATTTTGAAGCTTTGTTTCTGCTTCTGTTGAAAACCAATCTTCTGCAAAAAAATCAAAATCATCAGTTTTAGGTTCGAGCTGCTGTTCAAATTGATCACCAGGCAAACCTTCTTCAAAGGCTTTACCTGTGATATTTTCTTCTTTTTCAGTATCAAATACCCCCATAAATACCGAAGGGTCTCCAATATTTTTTACAGCCTGGTCGTCTTTCTCGATAAGAATTTCTAAAATACGATTATCGTCTTTAAACGCTTCATTTTCGACTTCAGTCATTAAGTAATAAATTTGTGGAGATTGCTCTTGTCCATAACGATCAATCCGTCCGTTACGCTGTTGAAATACCATTAATGACCATGGAATATCAAAATGAACCATTCGATGACTTAGGTAATGCAGGTTAATCCCTTCTGAAGCGACATCAGAACAAATTAGCAACCGTACTTTACTATTTTCTTGCCCAAAATCTTCTACAATCCGTTGTTGTTCAATATCTGCAAGACTGCCATGTAATATTTCTACTTGGCCTTGCTTTAATTTTAGATCTTGCGTGAGTTGTTTCTCTAAAAAGCTTAAGCTTTCTATCCGCTCGGTAAAAATGACTAAACGATCTTTACTATCATTGGCTTTCCAAGCGGAACCATTTTCAGTACTTTTAAGTGTGTTTTTTAATGTTTGATATTTAGAAAACTGCTCAGGCGTGACTTTTTTTAATAATTTTTGTAGCGTTTCTAATTGGTGAATATCCAAGCTGTAATCATTAGCTTCTTTTTTAGCTAAAACATTGATACGATTTTTAATGGTTTTTATGCAGGCAACAGGACTCGATAGTAATGATTTAATCAGTGTTGTTTTAAACAATAAACCTGCACTGCGTACTTTATCTATTTTGCTAAATTCTATCGCTAATAAGTAATCAAAAGCCGCTTGTTCAGCTTGTGTCGCTTGTGATTTAACTTGATGGGTTTCACGCTCTTTAAATTCACCTTCGACCTGATCAACAATGTCTTTTTTAAAGCGCCTGATAACCAGCCCTTTGTCAGCATAGTCTTCTTTATTGTAATCATCTGGATTGGCAATTGCAGTTGCATCTAACATGTTAAGCAAGCTAGCAAAGCTTTTTGCACGCCCATCATGCGGAGTAGCCGAGAGCATGACTAAGGTATCTGAACGAGTTGCTAAGAGCTTGGCCAATTTAGAGCGTTGGCTGCTATTAGATCGCTCTGCCACGTTATGTGCTTCATCAATAATAATGATGTCCCAGTAGGCATTTTCTAGGTAGTTCCGATATTCAACGCCTTGTTTAAGTGTATCGACCGATACAATGGCTTTATCATAATAGAGAAAAGGGTTGTGATTAGACGGAATCTGATTTCTAACGCGCTGTATGCCAATTGAATCCAGCCTTGTGAGCGGAATGGTAAAGCGATTCCAAAATTCTTTTTGGAACTGGGTTAGCATCGATTTTACTGCGACAACTAGGATACGCTTGCCCTTTCCTCTTCGCATCAATTCAGACACTAAAATACCGGCTTCTAAGGTCTTTCCTAAGCCTACAGCATCAGCAATTAGAATACGTTGTCTGGGCTGATTGAGTGTTTGTATTGTTGGCTGAATTTGGTAAGGAACAAAATCCATCGCCGCCTTATGCCCCACATAGAGCTTATTATCTGTTGGCGGGGTTTCTCTGAGTAGCGCTTCAATATAAAGACGGCTGTCGATAAAACCATCTGACTCATCTTGTATAAACTGTGTATCTTCAGGGCTTAAGACACTAATTTTTGTTTTCAAATCTGTATTATTATCTAGCTCGGTTAAAAATATACCTTCTTTATCTTTAACTAATTCACTTAATCCAATACAAGTAAGTTGCTGTCCTCCCGATAAAGTTGCATCAACACGACGAACTAACCATTCTTCATTTCTTAACTCTATCCGAGTACCTGGAGCAATAATGGCTTTTTTCATAAAATCCCTTTTATTTTCTACTTACATCTAATAGCTTAATAATACCGTGTTTAGCTTGAAAGAAGAAATTTGGAAGGTGCAATGTTATTACTCTTCCCGATTTCGCGAGGTAAAATCAATATGTAATTTTTCATGCAATATTACACGCATGAATTTTATTTAATTTATTGATTTAATACGAAATTTTAAGCGTTATAAATTAACCAAAATACCGACTAACCCTAGATATAGGATCACTCCATGAAATCAGGAAGAGCCTAAATGTTCCACTAGTGTTCGCTATTGTGTATTCGGGTAATAAATTGAATACGTTGTTTCCCATGCAAGTTATCCGCCTTGTACTGTTATCTAATGGACTGCCGATTAAACGCGGGTATTACTGCTCTTTAGGATTATATGGGTGATTCTTATAAAGAACCGTTATTGAGAATTGCGTCTATAGAGTAAAATTTAGCACTTATTAGAGTCGCTTGTTAATTGACAGTAAAAATAATTTAACCAGCAAATCAAAAGCAATTCATTAAGTCTTAAATAATATAACGGTGCATGTATGAGCAATGAAATCATTAATCAAAAACCAACAGTTGAGCGCGCTAAAGAATTAGAGCAACAAGTAAAAGAGGGGCTACTTCAGTTACAGGCTGGTCAGGATAAAGCAATGCAAGCTTGTCATAAAATGAGAGATACGAAAGCGTATAAAGCGCTCGGGTTCTCGTCTTATTATGCTTGGGGCGAAAGTGCGCTGAATTTGCAAAAATCAAGACTGAATGAATTAGCGCTAGCGGGGGAAGTTCAGAAAGAGTTATTAACGGGAATAGCCGTTAATGAACCAGTAATTGATACAGCTGAATCATTTGATAATACCAAGCTATCAGACAGTATTAGCGTTGCAATGGACGACGAAGAGATTGACTTTGAAGGTGAGCAAGTCAATACCGAGAGTATAGTCGCTTCCCCAGTCAAATATGCATTTACATCAGCTGAACTGGCAGAAATGAACACTCCACAGTTAGTTGCTTTAGCAAAAGCGCCTAAAGGAGAGCGATTAGCTGTTTTAGACACCGCTGCAATAGAAGCTAAAGCCGAAGACACGCCGATCACTACGCATATCATTAAAGCCGCTGTTAAAGCTTCGGCTGAACCGATTGAGTACATTGAACCGTCAGCTGAAGAAAAAGCCGCAACCATCAAAAAAGATCACAAATCAGCAATGGAAAAAGTCAGTAAGCTCGGTGAGACATTAAAAGACCTTGATACGACCAATGTGAATAGCGAAGAAATTGCCAACTGGCAATCTTATTTAGATGAAATAAAGAAGTCGATTTCAGTACTTGAGAAACAACTTGGGTATTGAAATCTCCCTTTTATTCACTAGAATAATTTGATTACTCTGAATATTCAGCATAAGGCAACAGAGCTTTATCACTGTTGGTCATTGACAAAAACCCTCACAAGGACGTGATATAGCGAAATTTTAGGTGCTAATCAACGTAATGAATATTATCTACAAGGGGGTAATATCATTGTCAGTTGGTCTATCGGTAATTTACTGGAGATGAGCACGATCCTAAATATAAACGTTGGTCATTGGCTGATTTACCTATTTTACCAACAGACTGGAAAATGCATCCAATACTATACCTTATGACGAGGTGCCTTATTCAAGTTCATCATTGCTGAATAACACTTAGAGAGACAGCATTAGTTGCCTCCTCTGTACTAGAACACTCTGCCTGATTAATGCTTAATCAATGTTTAAGGCCACGATAAAAGCTCTTATGTGCCCCATGATCGATAAAGGCAGAACATTAAACAAGTGAGTTGTGATATGTCGCCCACCTTCATTAAAGGGGTAAAAGAAAATCTACCTCACGCTGAAATCACCTTCGATAAATTCCATATTATAAAACTCATCAATGAAGCCGTTGATCAAGTCCGTAGAGAAGAAGCGCACGACAGTCCACTACTGAAAGGAACTCGATTTACTTTCTTAAAAAACCAGACCAATTTAACAGAAAAACAAAAGGCAATTAAAGAATCATTTAGCCTCAGTAAACTCAATTTAAGATCTATACGGGCCATGCAAATTCGTGAAGCCTTCCAGCAAATTTATCAGGCTGAAAGTAGCCCAAACCATTAAGAAACATTGGGATGGTATTTTGAACTGGAAAAAGAGCCAAATAAACAATGGTATTTTGGACGGATTGAATTCAGTTTTACAGGCTGCAAAAAGAAAAGCAAGAGGTTATAAAATCGAGCACTTCAAAACAATCGCTTATTTATTAACCATTCAGACCTATGTGCTATATCAGCACCTGTAGGTGCTGATATAGGCCAACTCACTAAAACTGATGGTTGCCCCTGACCGATACCGACAGCATATTTAACTCATCAATAAAGGGAGCAGCCTCGTTTTAAAAACTAGGGAATTTCAGGTATAACCTTTTTAAGCATATTATGAAATAGTAACCCATCGACAACACTTATTTAAAGCTTCTGTATAACTATTAGCCCCTGTCACTTCGTTGAAAAACTGAGATCTATCGGTGCTTGATACACCATTATTTTCTAAAGCTTTGCTAATTTTTGAAATAATAACGAATATATTTCCATCCTCACCAATTAAAGACACTTTAATATTTGGAAACAGTGGGTTTTGTGGTGTTGCTGATTGAGAGCTTATCATCATTTATTTTTACCTATGTAATTAATTTATTACTCACTATAGCGCTAAATACCTACATACTTAATAGCAAGTCACTTTTATTTTTTAGTTCATATTAAGAAAGATTTATCCAACTGCAACCTGTAGTAGTGAAATAATCCTGTAGTCTTTTACAGCCAAAAAAGAAGGCTCTATAAGTTAGGGGATATTTCACCTGCTGAGTACGATAGAAATTTACTAAAACCGGCTTAAGAAAGAGCGGCTAAAATTTACCAAGTTCATCCCGATGAATATTAACCTCAAGCACTTTTTTACCTACTAATTTAAAAAATTGGCAGGGATTGTCTCCCACCTGCTTTTCATTTTTGTTACTGTAAAGTCAGGTACACCATGAATGCTTTTATAGTTACTGTGCACTCTACAATGTTTATGTGAGCCTGATACTTTTTAGCCATCAGTAAATATGGTTTTATTTCACTTAAAGTTGTGAAAGTGTTGCATACAACAGCATCCACCCCTTGATTTAAATAAAATTTAGTTTGAGATTGACACCATTCATGTGCATCCTTTAACCTAGCCCCATATAAAAATATAGCTCCCATTTTTCATGAAAAATTTATCTGCTTCTATGTGCTGAGAATTCTTATATGTATCATTATTCATCACTTCTGTAGACTTACCTGCACCAGGAAGCCCTCTAATTAGAGTTAGTAACATTTATATATCCTGTAATTCGTTGATAAACGGGGATTTTTGATTAACCCTTCTCGCGAGTGTGGCTATCTCATCTTTATAACTAATTAAGTCATCCATATTTTTATGGATTTCATCAAAGATAAATTTGCTTTTGTATACTCCATCTATATTTATATTCAATATTTCACAAAACTCTTGCATTCCAACCTCACAAAAACCTAATTTTTCACCCAATGAAAATTCTATTGGTTTATTAATTTTTTCTTTATTGGATTCATTCTTTTTTAGAATTTTATTATCAACATGGGGCTTTAATAATGCATGTATGTTTCTTTGAGAAAGAGAGGGGAATTCACTAACAGGAAGGTGGTAATTTGTCTTTTTATGAACAACTGAAATTTCAACTAAATGCCTTCCAAAATCAATCTCACCATCCTGTGTTTTTATATCTAGAAATTTATTAGAGTAAATATATCCATTAAGGCTAAACCTTTTTTCTTTTATTTCTGCTACATCAAAGGCACTTTTTAAGTGCGTTATAAAACTTGCACTGGCGTTTCTTCCCGTATCAAAAAATGACAATTCATTCCATAAACCCAATTTTGATTTATGCAACCTTGATACGCAAATAGAATACTTAGAATACTGACCGTAATACTGATCATAGCTATACTTTTCTCCTAGATTGATTAATTCAAAACTATAGCAGGCGTTTTTTATTTTTATATAGTCACCAGAAATCAGGTCTCTACCTAATTTTGGCATAGAATCATTGAAGAAATTTCCACGATAATCTGCAGCTATCAAATATTTTATTATTTCTTTTTTTGTGTAGGGAGCAACTCCATAATAATTAGATGAAATTAGATTAAAAGCATCGACAGCTATTGATGGTATCGCTAATTTAAAGTTCTTTACCGTCCCTTTATAGCTGTCAGGTAAGTCTTCTTTTCTTATGTTTGACTTACTACCTGCTTTTCTGAGTGCTTCTAGAACCATAGATTTTTTCGGTAATAAGTTATTTTTGCTTATTTTTTCTTTCATTTTTACATATCCTTTTATTTAAAAAATAGTGAGATAACTAGATTAAATCTAATTAGCTAATACACTATAAATCAACAAAAAAATAACACCTAACACTATAATTATAAAGCACTTATTGTAAATAACCCCTAAATTCATATACTTAAACAATCTTATAATTGCCCAATCTAAAATTATAAGATTCTTTAAATTACTGTAAGAAAATGAACTTAATTAAATTTTCATTTCATGTGAATTTGTCCGTCATAAGTGCCGATATCTTTCTGGCGCTTGTTTGATATTTGCCTTACCCATTAAATTTTTCATAAAAATTTAAATAAAGCTATACGATAGTAATCGTATGTAAAATTGGGAAAAATATGCTTTTCATATGGCGTAACGACTTGTATCGCAATAATGGTGACATCTTGGTTTAAAATGGGCCTGTAATAATTTCCGCCATATCCAGTAAAAGTAAGCTGTTCAGCTTGTACTCGCCGACGAATCAGATATTCATAAATCGATTTAGCGCGAAAATCGGTTAATCTCTTTTTATGATAGTACGATCCATTATTGAATTTAGACATCACACTTTTTGAAAAAGTTGCAATATGGATATTTAAATCTCTAAATCGATGCGTTGCTATCGCGACTTTTGCTATTGATTTTCTATACCTAAGTCTTGTTTCATCAGTTCTAAACAGGTCTTTATTCTGAAATTTAATGGTTATTAAATCTCCGCTTTGTTTAATAATAGCGCCTTTATTTTTTAATTTTTTTGATAGCGATTTAGCTAATTCTCTGCTGTATTTTTGCTTTTTTTCAAAATCATAGCGCATACGATTATCAAAGTTTTCACTCTTAGACCAGTGATAGTGCCGTAGACTATTCGCTGGTGGTGGAGCTGCAGAAAAAACAACGGATGAGTTCAACACACAAATGATCAATAATTTAATTTTCACGATGAGTACCTCATTTCAATATTCATAGTCTGTAGCTTTTAAAAATGTATATAGCTACAAAGAGACAGCCTTTCAGTAGTAACTGAATAAACCAGCACTACTGAACGAGCTATGATGACTGTTAAAATACAAACCTAATTGGATTTTTATCTGAAGTTGCACTATTAAACATTGCTAAATCATCACCTATAATATCCACTTGAGGCCTGCCTAAACACCTTCTTGCAGCTTTTGAAATCGCACAAGAAAGCATCAATTTAATCTCACGCGGCGAGTAGTCATATAAAGCATCAAATACTGAGTTAGACAGCTGTTTCGCAAAGCTTTTATCTAAACGCTCATCTTTCAAAATTGATGAGTAAATTGATTGCGTTACAACTCGGTGATGCCTCCCTTCTATAGTACCAATCTCAATTTCGATAAACCGAGAGCGCAGTGGATCAGGTATTTGAGTGACATCATTTGCGGTTGCAATAAATATAAGATTACTCGCATTTATCGGTGTTTGAAGTGCTTCATCAACAAACTTTTTAGCCATCTTTTTTTCTAAAAGAGTATAAAGTGCCCCCAGTGGATCATAGCGCTGATCCCCTCCTGCCTTATCAATTTCATCAAGAATTAAAATAGAATTAGCCGCATCTCCATCTCTCAACATATCAACGATACAGCCGGACTTTCCCTCGCTCCATGACGTATTTGACCCAGAAATCAGAAAACCTGCAGTGACTGTGGCATAGTCAATCTGATGACAATTAACCTCTAGTAATTCCGCGACTTCGTTTACGACCGCTGTTTTACCGACACCAGGGGGACCCGATAACAAAATAGGGGGCAATACAAACTCACTAGCACCTGACCTAAAAAATGTTAACGCTGCAAAATCACTAATAAGGTCTAAAAAATCCTGACAATTTGGATATTTAATTTTTAATGCTTCAACGCCATCTACAAAATTTTTTGTAATACTTTTTAGTTCTCGATAACCCGTATCATCATATAAATCAAACTTATCTAGTACAGCCAGAAGGCTACGCTCATTAGCTGATGTAGCATTTTTAATTTCATTCAGCTTTTTAATATCAAATACTTTGATCAGATTTTTAGTTTCCTCCGGTGCTTCAGAACTTTTTTTTTCAGCTAGTTTGTGACGGTCTAATTGATTAAGTTTGTACAGTGCATCACATAATTTCTTTTCATCTCCGTCAAAAATTTCTAACCCTTTTTCAAGAATAGATTGTTTTGATCGTCTGTAATTCATAGCATTACTCATTAATTTCCGCCCTTTGTGTAGGATTCAGAACATCACCATTAAGGTTAATAATTTCAGCTTTATTAACGCCAAAAACTTCAATTTCATCATTAATTGTTGATTTGTAATACTCGTGATGATGGCCATGGATTATCTTTTTTACACCCATTTTTTTAGCCAGCTCATCTAACACTTTAAATCCGTACTTATGACAACTAGGCGCTTCATGTGTGACTAAAATATCTGCTTTAAATTGCATTAATTTTTCGATGCCATCGTAAAAAATAGCTGATTTATGTTTTAAATTACCCCCTTGTTTTCTAATATTACTGGGTTGTGTTTTTAAAAATTCTTCTAATGAACAAAATTTTGGGGATTCAGGCGGATACCACATTTTCCCAGAAAAAACTCCACCTAACCCAGCAATTCTAAGGCCTGCAATTTCAATTACTTTTAGATGAAGTGATTGCTCTGCTAATGCAGAGTTGAATAAGCTGTTGAAATATAATTTACGGCTAAAATCGTGATTACCCTGTATCCAGTAAATTTTAGTCTCTGAAAGAGCTAACTGTAGGTATTGTTCAAGCGGTTTTTCGGCACAACAATCCCCGAGCAAAATGATTGCTTCAGGTTTGCACTGAATTGCAGCGGCGTTTATTTGTGAAAATTCCCCATGCGGATCACCTGCAAAAAGAACTTTATTTTTTTGTATCTGAGTCATTTGTCCTCCGATTAGAAGACGCACTAGTCCATAAGCAATATTTTTGAATAATGCCGCTGATGGTAGTTACGCAATCTAATTTAAGAATTAAAATAGGTATTAAGTTTGGTTGGTTTAAACTTTAACGCTATTCATACTGACTCCAAATTTATTGAATTTACCTTGTTGAATAAATAATTCGAAAAAATTATTTAAAACCACAGCCATCATCCAGTTACTGACGCTGACTGTGGTTTTATAAAATAACTGTGAACTTCACAGCATACGACCTACAACCTTTTAAGTTGTTTGCAGGTATTTCGATTACAAAATCATATCAAAATATTGTCCCCTTTTTTACTCTAAGCAGCGTACTTCACTGCGAACAAACCACAACGTTTTATGTTGTTTTTCAGGTACTTCGATTACAAAATCATATCAAAATATTGTTCCCTTTTTCACTCTAAGCAGCGTACTTCACTGCGAACAAACCACAACGTTTTATGTTGTTTTTCAGGTATTTCGATTACAAAATCATATCAAAATATTGTTCCCTTTTTCACTCTAAGCAGCGTACTTCACTGCGAACAAACCACAACGTTTTATGTTGTTTTTCAGGTATTTCGATTACAAAATCATATCAAAATATTGTTCCCTTTTTCACTCTAAGCAGCGTACTTCACTGCGAACAAACCACAACGTTTTATGTTGTTTTTCAGGTATTTCGATTACAAAATCATATCAAAATATTGTTCCCTTTTTCACTCTAAGCAGAGTACTTCACTGCGAACAAACCACAACGTTTTATGTTGTTTTTCAGGTATTTCGATTACAAAATCATATCAAAATATTGTTCCCTTTTTCACTCTAAGCAGCGTACTTCACTGCATACTAACTCACTACATAATGTAGTTTTTTCTACCTCTAAACATGTACTTAACAGTACAGTACACATAAAAGAGCGAGAATAATTAAACTCACCCCACTCCCCCCAAATATTCTATAAACTCGCTGTGGGTAAATCTGTCTTATTTTCATCAGTCATACTTAGCAAAATCTCTTTTTGTAACTCACTATTTTTCTTAGTTAAAACTAAAACCCTCTTTTGTGCTTTAACACGTAATTTTTTTTCGCTAATGAGACTTTCATTTAATTCTTGTACTTTATTCAGCAAATACTCAATCTGCTGCTCATGCTCAGAAAAACGAACATCCAGACTATTTACAAATTTCTCCGAAAAGTCATCTAAAATCTTTTGCTGTTTGTCATGAAGTTTAAACTTATGGATCTCTTTCCACTCTTGTAAAGCTCGCAGAATAGTTGAATTAGAGCCACTTCCTAGCTCTTCCCTCACTTTTATAAGTGTCGGTTTAACTCCATTCGACAAAAGTCTATTACAAGCTTCATAAACCTCCTCTTTCCTTATTGCCATGTAAACCCCCTCTACTCATCTAACTTGAAACCCATTTTACATACTCATAAGATTAAAGATACTTTTATTTCATATTTTTTTTAAAATACTCCGATATAATCACTATAGCCAAGCTAGAAATACGTACAATACGTATTTCTATAATAATTAAATACATATTTTGAACTATCTATTTTCGGGTGAATTAAGTACTGAAATACACCCCTGCAGCCAGCGTAATGACTCAGAAATCGTCAAATTTAAATATTCATGGGCAATGCCAAAACTGTTAAAAGTTTGTCCGCTTCTTGTATCGAGCACTACCTTTTGACCATTATTCTCAACGACATCAAATTGTGTCGCGTCTAATCCAAAATTATTAGCAGCAAATTGAATAGTTTCTTCTACATCTATGCTATTAATACATTGCTCAATCTCTTCTAGTGATTTTTTACAAGCAACAACCGTATTCAATCTATTTTTTAATGATTGTGTTGCTAAAAAAAGCCTGTTTTTTTGCCTGATTTTTTTCTGTTTTTTTTGATATAACAAAAACTCATCATGTAATTCATTTAAGAACTGTTTGTTTTTATCATCTGACTCGTCAATAAATAATCGATTACTAATAACTGCTTTATTAGGTTGATAATCATTATTGCCCTGCGGGTTATGCTGCAGGTGAAACCTCTGATGTTTATGCATAACTTTTAATGCAGAATTTGCAGTAAGCGTACTGCTTTGGTGTGAATCAAAACGGTGATTATCATCTAACCAAAACTGAAATGCTTCTGCTACCTCTTCTTTATATAACACCCCCCTCACTTGGTTGGCGCTCCACAAATCTAGCTTGCTAACTATCAGATGCACATGCGGTAGTCGCTGCTCACC
>Ga0209494_1000634_pt1 | contig 15527 bp, 15 predicted proteins | sample EN1Hudseemescosm_FD_184628 | JGI IMG/M metagenome (GOLD analysis project Ga0209494, IMG submission 184628) | Methane-oxidizing microbial communities from mesocosms in the Hudson Canyon - EN1B Hudson Canyon (SPAdes) (version 2) | ecosystem: Environmental > Aquatic > Marine > Cold seeps | place... | reverse complement strand
AAAAAATTAATCAAAAAATATCTACCGTCCTCCGAGTCGATAAAGAACAATAAATCACTCGGTTTCTTGGGGGATATGATTCACGAACCTAACCTCTGGCATTTGAACAGACACTCCGTGGTCAAGGCGTTTGCAATCGGCTTATTTTGGGGCTGCATGCCAATGCCGTTTCAAATGGTTGCTGCTGCTTTATTTGCACTTTGGTTAAACGCAAATCTCCCACTATCTGTCGCGATTGTTTGGTTTTCCAACCCAATTACGATGCCCCCAATTTTTTATTTTGAGTATCTCGTTGGGGCATGGATCTTAGACATGCCCACCGTCGCTTTTGAAAATGAGTTCAGCATTGAATGGTTAAAAGATAAACTTTACGAGATTGGTGTGCCGCTATATTTTGGCGCCGTTGCCTGCGGTATCGTACTCAGCACATTTGGGGCTTTCACTGTTTCTTTTTTATGGAAAAGGAACGCCTTAAAACGCTGGAAGGCACGAAAAATAAGACAAAAAAGTGAGCCCGATAAAACGGATGGTGAGGATAAAACTCATAACGACTAAACGCTAATGTCTTTTAACTCACCGGCCTCAAGCAGCAGGGTGCGGTCCATTCGATTTGCCAAAGGTATATCGTGCGTCACAATAACAAAGCTGGTATTCAGATCCTGCTGCAATTCCAGCATAATCTCTTGAATACTTTGCGCCGTTTGCTCGTCAAGGTTGCCCGTTGGCTCATCCATTAACACACAACTTGGGTCATTCACCAATGCACGCGCTATTGCAACACGCTGGCGCTCGCCTCCGGATAACGCAGACGGCTTATGGCTAGCACGGTCCGCGAGGCCAACTCGTGACAAAATCGCCATCGCGCGCGCTTCGGCATCCTTTCGTTTCAACCCTGCGATCGTTAAAGGCATCGCAACATTTTCTATCGCACTAAATTCGGCAAGCAAGTGGTGAAATTGATAGACAAAGCCCATATAACGGTTACGTAAACGCGTCACCTCTTTGTTTGATGCCTTCGAAAAGTCTAAACCACACAATTGAATATTACCGGATGTTGGCGTATCTAAACCTGCCAAAATATTCAATAGACTAGTTTTACCTGCACCCGAACTCCCCACAACCCCAACAGATTCACCGGCCGCCAATCGAAAATCCAAGCCTTCAAAAATACTGATACGGCTGACGCCATCATCATAAACCTTGCTTACGCTGTGCGCATCGATAACTAGCTGACCGGAGCGCACTCCTGCCTCAGCAACCTTATTCATAACGCAAGGCCTCAGCAGGCTGAACTCGCGATGCTTTCCAAGCCGGATACAATGTTGCGAGTAAGCTCAAGATTAACGACACACCAGAGATCATTACGACATCGTCGATTCGCAACTCGGAGGGTAACTTGCTGATAAAATAAACATCTGGGCTTAGAAACTGCATCTTCAGTACGGCCTCAACAAACCCAATAATTTCCGCGACATTTAAAGCCAGCAAAACCCCAAGCACCGTGCCGATAAACGTACCGACAACACCAATATAGGCGCCCTGTACAATAAAGATCGCCATGATGGCCTGAGGGCTCGCGCCCATGGTCCGAAGAATGGCTATATCTGGTTTTTTATCAGTGACGACCATGACCAATGTAGAAATAATATTAAAGGCGGCGACCGCAACGATCACCATCAACAAGAGAGCAATCATTGTTTTTTCCATACGAATCGCTTCGAATAAATTTCCGTGCGTGCGCGTCCAGTCAACACTGTAATAGGTATCATCTAATTCCGCTGCGAGTTGCCGAGAAACCAATGGCGCATCAAATAAATCATTCATTTTCAAGCGAACGCCGTGCACCTCCCCCTTCATGCGCAATACTTTTGCTGCATCTTCAAGGTGGATGAGTGCCAATTGTCCATCTACTTCAGCCCCTACGCTGAAAATTCCCACAACGGTAAAGCGTTTCAACCGAGGAAAAACACCCGCAGGAGTTAGAGAAGCTTCAGGTAACACAACTGTAATTTTGTCGCCCATACTTAAGCGCAGCTGCCTCGCGAGTATATTTCCAATGATAATATTGAACGCGCCACTCTCTAGGGCCTCTAAACTGCCCTGCAGCATATGATCGGCGATTATTGATACCTGTGGCTCTTCATTTGGTAGCACACCATTTAACTGAACACCCTGCACTAAGCCTTGTCCAGTCATCATACCCTGCGCTTGAATAAAAGGCGCTGCCGCCAATACATCAGGGTGCGCAGTGACCTGATCATCAATGCTTTGCCAGTCTTCAAGACTTGCATAAGGCTTAATCAGTGCGTGTGGCACCATACCTAAAATTCGTTGTTTAAGCTCACGATCGAATCCATTCATCACGGAAAGCACCGTAATTAACAACGCAACACCAATCACCATGCCCACCATGGAAATAAGTGAAATAAATGCTATAAAATGATTTCGTCGCTTTGCGGAGGTATAGCGAAAACCGATTCTGGTAGGGTACATCTTTATCATGCGCGAATTAAAACACATGTCTCATGGTACGAACAGCAATTGTCGGCGAAGCATGCAAAGCTTTGCTTTAATTAAGGAACACACAACTTCTAGGTAACGCTATGCTAAGCCATCCACTTCATTTGAGCTTACTGGTCTTCGCGTTTATTCTGTCACAGAAAACATTCGCGCAAACCATAAAAATTGGTATCGGCCAACAAGCCATTGCCAAACAAGAAATTCAGCGGCCTAGTCGTGGAGACACTAAAACGCTTGTGCATGAAGAGTTTGGCGAACCCTTAAAAAGAATCGAAGCAACTGGCCAACCGCCGATCTCATCATGGGAGTATGAAGATTTTAACGTTTATTTCGAATCTAATCAGGTTATTCATAGCGTGCTTAAACACCGCCCTAAACAAACTAAAGAATAATAGATAAGCAAGGTTAAACATGGCGAATCAACGAATTATTGCCACCTTGGCGCAAGTTAATGAAATCATTCTTGGCAAAGAACACGAAGTGCGGCTTGCCCTGTCATGTCTGCTTGCAAGAGGTCATTTATTAATTGAAGACATCCCAGGTATGGGTAAAACCAGCCTATCCAATGCACTCGCATTAACAACGGGACTTTTGTATAAACGTGCCCAATTTACAAGCGACATGTTACCTAGCGATCTACTTGGCACAAATATTTTTGACAGAAACTCTGGACAATTTAGCTTTGAAGAAGGCCCTGTCTTTACGCAAATATTGTTAGCGGATGAGATCAACAGAGCACCGCCAAAATCACAAAGCGCCCTGCTTGAAGCAATGGAAGAGCAACAAGTATCACTTGGCGGAGAGACGCGTGTTCTCGATCAGCCGTTTTTTGTGATCGCAACACAGAACCCGAGCGAGCAAGCCGGCACTTACCCTTTACCCGAATCACAGTTGGATCGATTCATGATGCGAATCAGTTTAGGTTACCCCAGTGCCGAAGCTGAAAAAACCTTATTGTCTGGCAAAAAACGCCGAGATCTCCTGAAAATGCTGACGCCAGTACTAAACCAAGACGCGGTATTGGCATTACAACAAGAAGTTCAGCGGGTAAATGCGAGTAAAGCACTCATTGACTATTTATATCGACTGGTTTCTGCAACCCGAGCACACGCGCAATGCCATGGCCTCTCGCCGCGCGGAGCCGAAGCCGTGTTAGACGCAGCGAAAGCCTGGGCTTTTATCGATGGACGGTCACACGTGATTCCAGATGATATTCAAGTGGTTTTCCCGCATGTAGCGGACCATCGTTTAGGCCCAAGCACGCAGGGGAAAACCCTACATAGCTCAGAAATCCTAAAGACCGTTACGGTGATTTAAGGTCGCAAAACCAAGCCTAGATTCGACACGTAAATATACATATCTAGCGATTAATTTCTAATATGAGATTGATTAATCAAATCAATCCTACCCACCGCTACATCATGTTAGAATCATCGCCACTTTAATGTCCATGATGCTTTTTTACACTTTTGAGGTTGTATAATGAGTGAAGCGAAACACAGCAAATTACTAATTCTTGGGTCTGGCCCGGCTGGTTATACAGCTGCCGTATATGGCGCACGTGCAAATTTAAATCCTGTGGTTATTACTGGCATACAGGCCGGTGGTCAGTTGACGCAAACCACCGATGTAGACAATTGGCCCGGTGACGTAGAAGGCTTACAAGGGCCTGATCTAATGGCGCGTATGCAACAACATGCAGAGCGCTTTGAAACTGAAATCGTATTTGATCACATCAACAAAGCGGACCTTAATCAACGCCCGTTTCGTCTGACTGGTGATTCGGGCGAATATACCTGCGATTCTCTGATTATTTCGACAGGAGCCTCGGCGCAATACCTTGGTCTCGACTCTGAAGAAAAATTTTCTGGGAAGGGCGTAAGTGCCTGCGCAACCTGTGACGGTTTCTTTTATCGCAACCAAACGGTTGCAGTCATTGGTGGTGGAAACACTGCAGTAGAAGAAGCACTTTACTTATCCAACATTGCTAAAGAAGTGATATTGGTCCATCGGCGAGATTCATTGCGCTCGGAAAAAATTCTCCAAGACAAAATTTTTGAAAAAGCAAAGAATGGTAATATTCGTATTGAATGGAACCATACCCTTGATGAAATTCTCGGTGATGACGCAGGCGTAACAGGCATGCGTATTAAAAGCACCAAAACAGGGGAAGCGAAAGACATTGACCTAATGGGTGTATTTATCGCTATTGGTCACAAGCCAAATACAGATCTCTTTCACGATCAACTTGAGATGGAAAATGGCTATATAACCATTCAATCAGGTTTATCTGGTGGCGTCACACAAACAAGCGTACCGGGTGTTTTCGCCGCCGGCGACGTGACTGATCAGGTTTATCGTCAAGCAATTACGTCCGCTGGTTTTGGCTGCATGGCGGCGTTAGATGCTGAGAAGTTTCTGGATGACCTCGAAGTATAGAGAATCTAACTTTGCTAGTGTGAGTTACGCTACTCGCACTAGCGTCTATCTCAGCGCTACCATCTTCCCAAAATTCTATTATGAGCATGCTTCCCTGGCTAAGGCCTGAAGACCCGTTCCCCTCTTGCGAGGGCGCATTAGATGATCCGAACGGCTTGCTCGCTGCGGGCGCCGATTTGTCTAGCCAGCGCCTCCTCCAAGCCTACAAACAGGGCATCTTTCCGTGGTTTAATGAAGGCCAACCAATTCTTTGGTGGTCACCTAACCCTCGCTGCGTGCTTATTCCTGATGAAGCGCACCGATCCCGCTCTTTACGCAAATTTATCCGCAAATCGTCGCTATCGCTTAGTTTTAACCAACATTTTCAGGAAGTGATCACCCATTGCGCTCGCGCAGAGCAAGAGAGCGATGGCTGGATTACTGACGACATGATTGACGCTTATCGTTACCTTCATAAGCTGGGTCATGCTCACTCTTTAGAGGTAAGGCAAGATGGTGAATTGGCAGGCGGTCTTTACGGTTTAGCTATCGGCAAAGTTTTTTTTGGAGAGTCGATGTTCTCACTTCGCCCGAATACCTCTAAAGTCGCTTTTGCTGCCCTGAGTGAGCAACTTATGCGATGGGGCTTCAAATTGATCGATTGCCAAGTAGAGAATGATCACCTAATGTCCTTGGGCGCTCGAAAAATTGATCGGCATGACTTTTTAGCTATGCTAACTGAATATACAGAGGACACCTCATCACTTGTGTCATGGCAGTTTGATGAGGATATTTTGAACGTTATCAGCCAGCCTTAAATTTAAATAACCTTGAGAGAGTATGTAATACATGAGCAACTTACAGACTCTGGTGTTTTATGCCACGCCTGAGCATGACTGCAGCTATTTAGCCGACAAACAAGCCACCACGATTTTTGTCGACCCAAAAGCTAAAGTCGATCTTGATATTTATACTCAGCTATCAAATTTAGGTTTTCGTCGCAGCGGCAACCATTACTACCGCCCTCATTGTAAAGCTTGCAATGCCTGCATTCCTATACGCATTCCGGTAACAACATTCCGGCCGAGTCGCAGCCAGAAGCGAATTCTTAAGCTAAATAAAAACGTTGAAGTGCGCCTGATGAGTGCCGACTTCCATGAAGATCACTACTTAATCTATGAAAAATATATTCACATACGCCATGCCGATGGCGATATGTTTCCTCCGAGCAGAGAACAGTACCGTTCTTTTCTTATTGAAGGCCCCTCGATAACCCGTTTTGCTGAATTCTCGTTAAATGGGCAAGTCATTGGCGTTGCCGTCGTCGACATACTGATCGATGGCTATTCAGCTATCTACACTTTTTTCGACCCTGACTATGCGCACCTTAGTTTGGGGACTTATGCCATTCTCTGGCAAATCCAAGCTGCAAAAGAGAAAACTCTGCCGTTCCTCTATCTCGGTTACTTCATAAAGGCCTGCACAAAGATGTCCTATAAAACAGCATTCAAACCTTTCGAAGCCCACATTGAGAACACATGGCTCAATGAGGAAGCCATGCAGAAATTAGTGGATATCAAAGTTTTACCCTAAGAATCGAACTGATAAGGGAATCAACTTTGCCAATTGCCTGCGATTCAGGCAGAATGTCGCTCTTTTGAGAAACTGCCATTATGTGGCGGCTAAATTTTCGGGCAAAATCTGTGCTCGAGTACAGATTTGATGAGGTTATGCACTAGATGGCAAAAGAAGATGTCATTGAAATGGAAGGTACCATCGTAGACACCCTTCCAAACACAATGTTTCGCGTTGAACTTGAAAATGGTCACGTCGTGACCGCCCATATTTCAGGAAAAATGCGTAAAAATTATATTCGTATTTTAACAGGCGACAAGGTTAAGGTGGAAATGACGCCATATGATCTTACCAAAGGCCGCATTACCTACCGGGCACGCTAACTGGTCCACGTTAGATTAAATAGCGACCATGCTAGATGCAAAAAAGGGGCTGATGCCCCTTTTTATTTAGGATCGCTTCAGCGACGATGTCCAAAGCCAAACTAATTAGGCCGATTCCGGTTCTTTCTCATATTCAAATGCCAACTTACCCTTCTGCATTCGAATATGCACATCACCGCCTTCAGATAAGCTACCGAATAGAATTTCCTCAGCAAGCGGTTTCTTCACTTCGTCCTGAATCAGTCGCGCCATCGGACGGGCACCCATTTTGTCATCGTATCCTTTCTCTGCCAGATAAGCCTTCACATCTTCATCAACATGCAGAACGACGCGTTTGTCGTCTAGTTGAGCTTGCAGCTCGGTTAGGAACTTATCTACAACGTAACACACAGTGTCTCGTGACAACGATGCAAACTGAATAATACTATCCAATCGGTTCCGGAATTCAGGGGTAAACAACTTATTGAGAGTTTCCATACCATCTGTTCTATGATCTTGCTCACTGAACCCTATTGAGCGACGGCTCATTTGCTCGGCGCCTGCATTCGTTGTCATCACCAACACGACATGGCGAAAGTCCGCTTTACGACCATTGTTATCCGTTAGCGTACCGTGATCCATTACCTGCAGAAGCAAGTTAAACACTTCAGGATGTGCTTTTTCGATCTCATCCAACAGCAATATGCAATGAGGGTGTTTATTGACCGCTTCCGTCAACAAACCACCCTGGTCATACCCTACATAACCAGGTGGGGCACCGATCAAGCGACTAACCGTATGGCGCTCCATATATTCGGACATGTCAAATCGAACCAACTCAACACCCATAACTTTTGAAAGCTGCTTAGTCACTTCTGTTTTACCAACACCAGTTGGGCCAGAAAATAAGAACGCACCATCTGGTTTCTCAGGAGATTTGAGACCTGCACGCGCTAACTTAATCGCAGTTGATAACGACCCAATCGCTTCATCCTGACCAAACACCACCATTTTCAAGTCTCGTTCAATGTTCTTCAACATGTCTTTATCGGATGAAGACACATTACGCGGCGGAATACGTGCGATCTTTGCAACCACATCTTCAATCATTTGAACGTTGATGACTTTTTTACGTTTCGCTTCTTGCTTCAAACGCTGGCTTGCCCCAGCTTCATCGATCACATCTATCGCCTTATCCGGCATATGACGGTCAGTGATGTAACGATCAGCCAGCTCAGCGGCGGCACGGAGCGCTTTATCCGTGTATTTCAGCTCGTGATGCTTTTCAAATTGAGGCTTCAACCCTTTTAATATTCGAAAGGTGTCTTCCACATCTGGCTCGTTGACATCTATTTTCTGAAAACGACGTGCCAATGCACTGTCTTTCTCGAATATGCCTCTAAATTCAGAGAACGTTGTTGAACCAATGCAACGAACTTCGCCCGAACTTAATAAAGGTTTTAACAAGTTCGACGCGTCCATAACGCCCCCGGAAGCAGACCCTGCACCAATTATGGTATGGATTTCATCAATAAAAAGAATTGCATGGTCTCGTTTTTTTAGTTCAGCTAGCAGCGTTTTAAATCGCTTTTCGAAATCGCCGCGATATTTTGTACCCGCCAATAAGGCGCCCAAGTCGAGAGAGTAAACTTCGGCATCGGCAATAATATCTGGCACCTCGCCTTCAACAATTTTCTTCGCCAAACCTTCTGCGATGGCGGTTTTACCAACGCCAGCTTCACCAACAAGCAATGGATTATTTTTTCGACGGCGAGACAGGATTTGCACGACTCGCTCGACTTCCAGTTCCCGACCGATTAGCGGGTCAATTCGTCCTTGCGCGGCTACCTCGTTGAGGTTAGTCGCAAAGCTGTTGAGAGGATCTGTTTGCGGTGATGACTCTATACTATCATCGCTGACTTCCGCATCATTTACCTGATCATCGCTGGTATGCCCAGATACTTTTGAAATACCGTGAGAAATAAAATTTACAACATCAATACGCGCAACGTTTTGCTTTTTTAAGACATAAACGGCTTGGCTCTCTTGCTCACTAAAGATCGCCACTAATACATTCGCACCGGTGACCTCTTTTTTACCTGACGACTGAACGTGAAAAACCGCTCGTTGTAAGACGCGCTGAAACCCAAGGGTTGGCTGCGTCTCGCGTTCTTCGTCATTGCTTGGAATAAGCGGCGTGGTGGAATCGACGAAGTCAGAAAGCTCCTGCCGTAGTCCACTCAGGTCCGCGTTGCACGCGCCCAAAACTTTTAGCGCGGCATCGTTGTCTAACAAAGCTAGTAATAAATGCTCAACGGTCATAAATTCATGCCGTTTTTCTCTGGCATTCTTGAACGCTTCGTTTAACGTTAGCTCTAAGTCTTTACTTAACATGGCTTCGCACCTCAGAAAGTCTCAATATCAATCTACTTCTTGCATTTCACATAGTAAAGGGTGGTCACACTCTTCCGCATACTGGTTGACCTGCGCAACTTTCGTTTCTGCAATATCCTTGGTAAATATTCCACATACGGCTTGTCCTTGTGTGTGAACCGCAAGCATGGTTTGCGTCGCCTGCTCTTCGTTCATCCGGAAAAATCGAACCAAGACCTCGACCACAAAGTGCATAGGCGTAAAGTCATCGTTTAACATCAAAACCTGATATAACGATGGTTGTTTCAAGTCAAGCTTTTCGGGGGCGACCAACATGCCATCGCCAAGATCTGGCATGTTTGGCTCGTCACCGGAGCCTTGATTTAATATTAGTAGAGAATTTAGCAATTTACTCACAACGCAGCATGATTTTGTTTATTTATTCAATACTATGGGCATTGATCGATATTTCAATAGCTTTACGCACATTACGCGTTAATCAGACCGAACGTTACCGAGTATCGCTATTCTCTGTTAACTAGTAAAAAGGGTGTTTTATGCATTAAATACGTTATGTCAACGAGGAACAGATCAACTTTCGCTCGTAAAAACCTTGACAGCTTCGGCCAGTCGATCAAAATCAGACGGGTTAAATTGTGTACGCGTTAAACACGAATAAAAATAAATAGCTATTTTTGCATTAGGCTCTGCGAGCGGCGCAGAGTCGGCAGAAATGCGACACGGGAGTCGAACATGTTCCAAGGTAAAGTTAAGTGGTTCAACAACGCCAAAGGCTATGGATTTATTGTCGAAGATGGCCAAGCGGAAGATTTGTTTGCGCACTTTTCATCAATTGAAATGGAAGGATATAAAACGCTCAAAGCCGGGCAATCCGTCACCTTTGACAAGCAACCCAGCGGCAAAGGAACACATGCTGTAAAAATTTGCTCTGTCGAAACCGCGCATCCTCACAAGGCGGACGCCTCACTAGACGAGGAAGTGATCTCTGTAAATGAACCTGCAAGTCCAGTAAGTCGAGAAGAAGAAATAGCAACTGAGAAAAAGACCAAGGTGGCAGTCTCCTAATACAAGCCGCAAGCCGTCTGTCACGAGCGTATTAACGTGAGGATCGCGGGTTCAGCCAGTGTATTACACACCTCAACTACAAAAGCGGCTTCGCTTACGGTCTGGTAGGTGCTCGCCCGCATCCAGCGAATGCACTTGAAAGCTATCGATCGCGATCTTTAGAGCGCACGGAGCATAGCAGCTCGTCATCAAAAAGTGTTTTTCCATTCAATTGTACTTTACACTTGTCAAAATGATTTAAACGCTTGATAGTCGCTATCATGGCTTCAATACTACTGCTTAACAAACCTTTTCAAGTGCTCTCCCAATTTACAGACAGCGAGGGACGCAGGACCCTCGCTGACTATGTAAAAATGAAAGGGTTTTATCCTGCAGGCAGGCTTGATTATGACTCAGAGGGTTTACTTTTACTCTGCGAGGATGGCCGATTACAAGCGCGCATCGCAGACCCAAAACATAAGCTAATAAAATATTACTGGGTACAAGTTGAGGGTGAAATTTCCGATAATTCGCTCGATGAACTTCGCCAAGGCGTCGCACTGAAAGATGGGATCACCGCCCCTGCGGAAGCAGCACGGATTAATGCACCCAATGCATGGGAGCGCGTACCACCGATCCGCCAGCGACAAAATAGCCCAACTTCTTGGATAAACATAGGTATCAGCGAAGGAAAAAATCGTCAAATTCGGCGAATGACCGCCCACGTAGGCTTTCCAACCTTGCGATTAATTAGGTACAAAATTGGACCGTGGACTATTAATAATATCGCACCGGGGAACTACGGCGAATCGCAAGTATTTTTGCCAGAGAACACGTCAAAAAATAAACAAAACAAAAACCAGTACAGATCGAAAAAGCCATCAAGCAGCCGCAATGAAACTAAGCGCAGCAAACGGAAAAATACGTCATGAAATCAGCAGCTGACGCAGGTAAAAAAAAATAATGATCTGGACACCTCATGCCACCGTTGCCTGCATCGTCGAACGAGACGACAAATTTTTGTTTGTTGAGGAGCATAGCAACAACAAGCGTGTTTTTAACCAACCCGCAGGGCACGTAGAAAAAGATGAATCTGTTTTTGATGCCGCAATACGTGAAACGCTAGAGGAAACGGGTTGGACTATAGTGCTTACTGGATTCGTAGGTTTTTATGTTTACACCGCACCCGAAAATGGGGTTACGTATCATCGATACTGCTTTGTAGGGCGCCCAATTGAACACACACACACCGAACTCGATAAGGGCATAGTGGCAGCGCATTGGTTATCCATTGACGATCTGAAAGTGAGAAAGGACCACTTGCGCAGTCCGCTTGTTTGGAAGTGCTTAGAAGACTATCTAAGTAGACCGAAACTGCCTCTCGATATTATTCACGAGCATCAAGCTTAGCCCCGATCTACATTCGTTTTTTCGCCTCAGCGAGATGATCCGCTATCTCACTGTTTTCGGGCTGAAGCTTTAGCGCTTTTTCTAAGTAGGGTAGACCTTTATCGCGCTGACCAAACTTAAACAGGGCCCAGCCGTAACTATCGAGCACCGCAGGATTCTCCGGAGCCGCCTCGACCGCTTGTTCAAGCAGAGCCAAGGCACGTCGGTCATTTTGCTCAAAATAAATCCAACCCAAGTTATTCAACGCTGCCGATGCGTTAGGCTGTAACTGGAGTACTTTTTCGTACAACGCTTGCGCGCCTGATACATCGCCATCTTGGTGCTTATCCATCGCAACAAACAACATTGCCGAAGAGCTATCAGGGTATGCCGCAATCCACTCGGTTAATAAGGCTGATCTGGCCGCAGCGTCTCCTTTGCTTCCCAAGACTCGAAAAAGTTTTTCCGCCGCCACAGCAGGCTGATCAGCTTCCCATGCAAGACGATACTGCGTTTCTGCCTCGCTTAAATTACGCTGTGTCAACGCTAAGTCACCTCTAAGAACCGCGGTTAAACTTCGATCCGCGGCCGATTGAGCTAACTGACTTAACAATTTCTCTGCCTCTTTCGTATTACCTGAGCGAATTTCAATTTCGATCAATAAGCCAAGAATACGCGAATTATTAGGCTCCTCTACAACCAAAGGTGCGACCAGCTTCCTGGCCGTTTCAAAGGCATTTTGGCGCAATGAAAACACAGCGTGACGGTAGTTAATACTTCTCATAAACCGATTTAAGGTTGTTTGATCAGGATCCTCATGCTGCGGTTCTGCAGTCTCATATAACTGCGTGACGCGCGGATAGTCTTGCGCATTTGCCGCTAACTTCATTAACACCATCGTGGGCGCCAACACTTCACCAGATTTTGAAAGCGTATTTAATTTAGCTTCAGCTGTTTCTTGGCCACTTTCTAAGCGGATGCCTTCGTAAAGCCCCTCATAGCCACTAAACGAAGCTGGAAAACTTTCCACTAACTCAGTGAATACTTTCACGGACATTTCAGCATCGCTTGCTGCCAAGGCTGCACGCCCCTTGGCAAACATCATATTTTGCTTATCTTTTTCACGTGGCGCGTAGGAAATAGCTTTATCTAGGTATGCAATCGCTGGCTTGAAATTTTCTTTGGAGGCATTATATAAACCGGCTACCGCATTCGCACCAAAGCTTTCAGGATCTGTTTTCAATGCATTATCAAGCACACTTTGCGCTGATGATTGTTGCCCTATACGTTCGAAGTAGCGCACATTATCGGTAAGAACCTGACGATCTGTTGGTGCCAACTTAAATGCTTCATCAAGCGCAGTTTTCTCTTGTCCGCTGTCTTTCAAAATCGTTCGATAATAATTAGCTAATGCTAAGTGGAACCTTGCCTGTTCTGGTTGCAGCTCAACCGCTTTGCGAAGCCCAGCCTCACCCTTTTCGTATTGCCCATCCGATATAGCCGCTAGTCCATAAAGCATATGAATAATGCCTGATTTCGACGACTGAATACTCGGCTCTAGTATCTCTAATACCTTTTTTGGTGCGTTTAACTTTAGATTGGTCGCTGCATAAATATAGGCGGTCAAAGGGTTCGCAATTTCAGGATCAACGCTGCCAGAGAAATGTTGCGACGCGGCTTCATTATCACCTTCCATATAACTGATAATGCCCATGAGTTGACTAGCGCGGTCAAACTGCGGATAACTGTCCAAAAGCACTTCTAACTTTGCTTTTGCAGTGCCGATATCGTTATTATCAAAATCTTGCAACGCTTCTTTTAATTGTGCTTGCGCCTCCTTCGCCCCTGGGAACGCTTCCGCTAACAATTTAGTATAAATGTAACTCTCATTTGAGCGACCCAAGCGCGTTAGAACATAGGACATACTCTCTAAGGCTTTCACCTTTGCCGGCAACATTGCATCGGTCGAAGAAAGTTGTGAAAGTAAGTCAGTCAAGGTTGTTTCAGCCGACTCTAATTGCTCTCGTTTGATTTCAATGCCCGATTTAACAAGTTGCGACTCTGGGTATGTTTTTGCACTCTCAGGTACCTGATCAACCAAGGCTAAGGCCTTGTCAAAATCGGCTTTCAGCGCCGAATTAATCGCTGCACCCACTATCGCCTCAGCATCATTGGGATCTTGGGCTAACAATGATTCATACACGGCGAGTGCTTTGTCAGAATCGCCCTGTATGGTTAAGGACTTCGCTTCTAAATTTTCTTTTCTTCTCGAGGGATCTGGGACCATTTGCAGTTGTTTTTCAGCGGAATCAAACTTACCAAAGTTTATATACACCTCAGCTAGTGCTAGATGATAAGCATCGCCACTCGGTGTCTCAACCGACTCTAATAGCTGTCTCGCTGTTAAAAAACGTCCAAGCTCATTCAACATAAGCGCATAATCAACCACCACATCAATTTTGCCTGCCGATTTCTGAAGTGCATTCCGATATTCAATCGTGGCGGCGTTGTATTGCCCCTGATCTTGGTACGCTTTAGCGCGGTCAATGTGCACTTGATACGCTTGATCATCGCTATCTTCGCTGCAGCCCGCAGAGATTGCGATGCCGATTGACAAAATACTCGTCACTAAAATTTTTGTTAAAAATGGAAAACTCGGGTAATTCATGTCACGTCCTGTCAATGTGTATTCTGTCCTTCGCCCTCAAAAAACCTAAATTATAAAGGCCGAACATTTTTATTTAGACTCTTAAATATAGTCGTTTTCTCTCAGGTAAGTGAATATCTTTTCTGCGCAATCATCCGGTGTACAATTACCCGCATCAATGATTAGTTCTGGCGCCTCTGGAGCCTCATAAGCAGAGTCAATACCTGTGAAATGCTTAATTTCGCCGGCACGTGCCTTTTTATAAAGGCCTTTGGGATCGCGTTGCTCACAGATAGATAAATCGGTCGAAACATGTATTTCAATAAATTCACTCATTGGAAATAGATTTCGTACTAATTGACGATCTGAGCGAAAAGGTGAAATAAAAGCAGATAAAACAATTAACCCTGCATCCACCAATAACTTACCGACTTCGCCGATGCGACGAATATTCTCCACACGATCCTGATCAGAAAACCCCAAATCCTTATTCAAGCCATACCGAACGTTATCGCCGTCTAGCAAATACGTATGCTTATGAAATCTATAGAGCTTCTCATCTAATGCATTCGCAACAGTCGACTTGCCTGCCCCACTTAAACCTGTAAACCAGATCATGCAGGGGCGCTGTTGTTTTTGCTCGGCCCGATTTTCGCGCTGAATTTGGTGGTCATGCCAGCGAATCATTCGCTTATTACTCGTCATCAGGTGTCCTTAGAAGTTAATTTTAGGTTTTATTTTTATTGATAAGTTAAATGTGCCATATTTTATTCGGTAAAAAAAGAAAGCGAAGAATTAGAGACGAAAAAAGGCGCCTCAGCGCCTTTTTTCGTAGCGATACATCGAGTTAAACGTGTGAGACCTCATCAATTTCATACTCTACAATGCCGCTAGGTACCTGCACACTGACAACGTCACCCTCTTCTTTACCAATGACTGCACGAGCAATTGGCGATGAAATCGAAATCTTGCCTGCTTTTATATCGGCCTCATCATCACCGACAATGTGGTATCTCACCTCTACTTCGTCATCGTCTAACTTGATCAAACTCACTGTCGCACCGAATATTACCTTGCCACTCGGTTCAATTGCACTAATGTCAATAACTTGCGCATTAGAGAGCTTACCCTCGATCTCTTGAATACGCCCTTCTATAAAGCTTTGCTGTTCACGCGCC
>Ga0209494_1000631_pt1 | contig 15549 bp, 12 predicted proteins | sample EN1Hudseemescosm_FD_184628 | JGI IMG/M metagenome (GOLD analysis project Ga0209494, IMG submission 184628) | Methane-oxidizing microbial communities from mesocosms in the Hudson Canyon - EN1B Hudson Canyon (SPAdes) (version 2) | ecosystem: Environmental > Aquatic > Marine > Cold seeps | place... | reverse complement strand
TAAGTGCAGATACATTTAAGGAATTATCGATATAAGTGCTTAACGACTGGTTAAGAGCGGTAAACGCTTCTACTGTGATTTGTTCTGGATTATCAAGGAAGACTTGAAGTGATTGGCGTGATTGTAGTCCATAGTCAACAAGATTCACGACTAGCTGGTCATAATCTGCTTTAACGGCGGGAAGTATATTGTCATTAAAAGTAGCGTATAGCTGGTTGCTTTTTTCCGTGGCTTCAGCTTGCCAGCGAGTCGCTGTTTCTACTGGGTGCTCATAAAGCTCTAAGCCAGACTCAGAAACTTTGGCATGAAGTTCTAGCGCAGACTCCTTTGCTTGTATGAGTAGCTCATTAGCTTGCTCGCTAATTTGGTCAAAAAGTTGCTTGGTTGGGGCAATGATTTTTGCTTGGTAATCTAAATCTTCGATGCTCATGTTAGCTCTCCTTATTTGTAAATATTAGGGGCTACCGGCACTAATAGTAGAGTGTTATACGGTGCTGATAGCTATTACTTAAAGAGTGTAGAGGTAAGATTTGTAAAGGGAAATGTGGCATTTTGTCGCGCGACATTTTGTCGCTGAAGTTGGCATGAAAAATGGTTGTTTATCTTGGTTTTGATCTTTGAAATGTACAAAAATAAGCTCTGCAATCTTGTTTTTTGTATTTTAATAGGTGATTTGCCGTGCGTGACTATGGCAAATCACTTGATATTATTAATAGCTGTTATTTTTGTGCGTCAGGATAGAATAATTGCTCGCCTTTCTTTTTATAAGTACCGATCAATGCTTGGCCTTCGCTGCCAGTTACAAACTCAATATACTTTTTAGCTAGATCATAGCGAGTGTGTGCATGCTTTGCTGGATTGACCGCCATAATGTGGTAAGGGTTAAATAAAATAGCATCGCCTTCATTGACTATAACTAAATCTATTTTATCTTTGAATGCGATATAGGTGCCGCGATCCGTCAATGCATACGCTTGTTTTTCATTGGTTATGGTGAGTACAGCGCCCATACCTTGACCGACGGCTGAATACCATGAGCCACTCGGCTCTATGCCTGTCTGTTGCCATAATGATTTTTCTTTTTTATGCGTGCCAGAGTCATCGCCGCGAGAAATAAAGGCGGATTGCGTTTCGGCAATGCGTTTAAGTGCTTCTTTTGTGGACTGGCTAACGTTGATTTGTGCAGGGTTCGCTTTAGGGCCAACCAAAACAAAGTCATTGTGCATCACGGCTTTTCTATCAATACCGTAGCCATTTTTTACAAACTTAAGTTCCGCAGCAGGCGCATGTACGAAAACTACATCAACATCACCGTTTTCACCTAAGCGCAGAGCTTTTCCAGTGCCAACAGCAATCACGTCTAAGCGTACGTTATAGGCTTTTTCAAATAAGGGGTTGAGCACTCTTAATAGTCCTGAATTTTCCGTACTAGTCGTGGTTGACATGCGTAAAATATCGGTGCTGTAAACATTTATGCTGAATAAATAGAGTAAAGCAAAGCTCAGTGTTTTTTTCATGTTAATTTGTTCCTAATCATTAAATATGGATTGAAGTTTGGAAGTGAAAGTAATCTGTATCATTTTTATTGGTTGGTGTATTTGGGGCATTTTTAGCAAAATTACCTTTGAACAAATGTGCCCAGCCAGTTTCAAATTGTAGGGTTTTAGGAATGGCTTGCCAGCGTAAGCGAATTTCCATTTGTTGACCTATATAAGAGCCACTGCTTCCAGTAACATCTCTTATTTTTGCGCCTGTCCAGCTATCTTTACTTTGAGCTAGCCAATAAGCGCGATGAGCGATAAAACCAGTAACCGTTTTGTGTGGTTTGAATTTTAAACGAACGCCTGGGGAATTGATATTGGCACGCGCAAAAGCGCCCCAAATACTCGTTGGGCCAAATTCAAAGCGACGTGCGCCATAGAGGGTTTCAAAGCGATTATTTTGATTGTCATTTGGGTCTGCATCGCCACTGGCGTAATCATATTGCAGCATTAATTGTGGTTGCCAAGGTGCATCAAAGCTATAGCCTAGAGTAATATGACCAAAATAAGCAAAATGATTTAAGCGTTGTAGATCGACTGTGAGAGTCGTTGCGTGTGAGGTTCCCGTTTGCAGCACAGCCTCCATTTCAAAATTAAATTGATTCGGTTTAGCTGATTTTACCCAGCGAAAACCGGGGGTAAATAACTTGCGGTTTTTAGTGCGCGTTTGCTCGGTATCATCTTCACTTAAATAATATCCATATAGCTCAGCAGTGCTATTTAAAGGTAAGTTTTTCATGCTAAAGAATGTACCGGCAAAAATACGTTCAAAATCTTCTTGATCAAGCTCTGTTCTGCCTGCTTGTAAAGAGGGCTTATCATTGGGTTGGCGTGACACAGGCAGAACCACAAAATTCCGTAATTGCCAGTCATCTTGACTGAGGGTGGTATCAAAGCCAGTGAAGTTATTAATAGTATTGCGAAATCGATTGCGAGCGATTAAGCGACGACTACCGACATCCATCGTTTGTCGGCCAGCTTTGATTTTAAAGTTGAAACCGCTACCTAAGAAATCGCTGCTTTGCCATGCTAAGTAAGCTTGCAGTAAGTCTGTTTGATTAATAATACTGGTATTGATTGGCGTGTTGTCGCCCTCTAAGGTAATGCGTGAGTCGATAAACTCAGCGCCGAGTTCAAAGTTATCGTAGTTAATGCCCAGAAATACATTCGTGCGAAAGGCAATGACCTGATCGCCGCCAGATTGGCCTTTTTTGTATGCGCTATCATAGCCTTCGTAGCGAGTTCGGTGGTCAATTTTTAAGGTTAGCCAATCAGGGAGGTTGAGCTGTTTTTGTACGCTCCAGTTTTTGCTTGCTTGGCTTAGTCCGCTATGAAAACCTAGTGTTAAAACGCAGCATTGTGCTAGTTTTTTATGATTCATAATAATATGTTTTAAATTACATAATTAAAATTAATTACCTTATTTATAGCTATTTCAGCATATAATTTAAATTAAAAAAATAGGTTTAAATTTGCATAATAAGAGGTTTATGGGTGAGTATACAATTAACTTTACGCTGGGTTTGTGTCGCGGATAAACAATACGATATGCCATTGGATTTATTTGCTTTGTTACAAGCGATAGTCGATAACGGTTCTTTGCGTGCTGCAGCCGAGGAGTGCGAGTTGTCTTATCGCCATGCTTGGGGTATGTTGCAGCTCTGGCAGCAACATTTTGCACATCCTTTGGTGGAGTTAAAAAGAGGACGAGGCAATGGCGCAACTTTAACGGCATTTGGTGAAAAATTATTATGGGAATATCAGCGTATCGCGGCTAGGCTTGAGCCAGAATTGGCGAGTTTAGCTTCGGAGTTATCTGTTGAATTGTCTGTTTTAATGCAAACAGAGCCGCAGCATAATTTACGTATCGCTGCGAGCCATGGCTTAGTGATTGCCAATTTACGTGAGTTGGCGAAAAAGGCGCTGGGTTTAAAGTTAGATGTGCAGTTTCATGGCAGTTTAGATAGTTTGCAGCAGTATAGATCGGGGTGCTATGACATGGCTGGGTTTCATTTGCCTGAAGGTAAGTTAGGCAAGGCTTTGCTGCCAAAAGTAAAGCGCTTGATTAATTCAGAAACCGATAGTCTTGTTTATGCATTGCGTCGGCAGCAAGGCTTAATGATGCCAGCCACTAACCCGAAAAATATCCAAAAGCTGAGCGATTTAATACGGACAGATATTAAATTTATTAATCGTCAGCGCAATTCCGGTAGTCGTATTACGTTAGATGAAATGTTACGCCAAGGAGGTATTGATAGTGTCTTGATTAATGGCTATGCTAATGAAGAGTTTACCCATAGCGCGGTAGCAGCATTAGTGGCGAGTGGTGCGGCAGATTGTGGTTTTGGTTTGCAGGCTGCGGCGACACAATTTAATTTAGCGTTTATTCCATTGAATTGGGAGTCTTATTGGTTTGTTTTGCCCAAAGCCAAGGTGGATCAAGCTTTATTTCGCTCATTTATTGAACTATTGGGTAGTGATGCGTTTAAACTGAGTGTTGCTGATTTGCCGGGCTATGATGCCAGCCGCTCAGGCACAGTCGTTGTACCTGATCAGAACTTATCTATTTTGTTATTTTGATTGATGACTTACCAATTCAATAATTTACAGTTTTACTACGCCGATAAGCTCGCTTTATCATTGGGTCAAGTAACGATTGAGCAAGGTAAAACAACTGCTTTAATTGGCGCGAATGGCTCAGGGAAAAGTACCTTGTTGAATTTGTGTGCTTTTTTAGCAAGCCCGAAGCAAGGGCAGTTATTATTTATGGGGCAGTTGGTTAATTCGTCTGATTTAACGCCTTATAGGCGGCGTGTTGGCTTTTTGGCGCAAAAGCCATTTATGTTGCGTGGTACGGTCTTTGATAATATTGATCTGGCTTTAAGAATACACGGTAAAAAACGGCGTGTAGAGAAAATACAACGTGTGTTGCAGCAATTAGATATAGAGCATTGTACACAGCTACAAGCGAAGAATTTATCCGGTGGTGAATTACAGAAAGCCGCACTAGCACGTATGTTAGTGTTAGAGCCTGAAGTTTTATTATTGGATGAGCCTTTTAGTTATTTAGATCAAAGTAGTGCGCAGTCTTTAGAATTATTTTTGCGCAACTACACTCAGGAAACAGGGAAGACCTTAGTGTTTAGCACGCATGACCGTTTGCAAGGTTTTGCATTAGCTGATGAAGTGCTAGCATTGGCTCAAGGCAAGCGCGTGCATAGTCCCTTGATTAATTTATTTTCTGGAGCCGTGCGTGAGCATGTTTTTCAGAGTGGCGCACTGCGTATTATCTTGCCTGAGGGTGTCGTTTCTGGAAATCATGCTTCCATTAATCCGCAGGATATTGTTTTATCTGTCGATGCTTTAGTTTCCAGTATGCGTAATTGTATTCAGGGGCGTATTGTGATGATTGCAGAAGAGGGCGGTAGTATTCTAGTTAATGTCGATACAGGAGTGGTTTTTCAGGTGTTAATTACTTATCAATCTTTGCATGAATTAAATATCCGGCTAGGTGATAAAATATGGGTCAATTTCAAATCTAATTCAGTGGTGGTGTTTTGAGTAAGACTAAAACCAAAGACAAAGCGAAATCAAAAAACGTTGTGTTGCCTAGCCCTATGCGAATGGTTTGGGGGGCTTTAGCAGCTTATTGGTTAAGAGATATTATTCACCCAGCATTTACTTTAATTGCTGTGATGATCTTATTGATGATCCCTGTTTTAATTGCCAATATGTTTTTTCCTGAGCGTAAGCCTATAGTGGTAGATAGCTCTGGCGCGCCTACAGATGATAATGAGGAAGAAGATGTCGCTGAGAGTGTTTAGATGCGATCAAAATAGGGAGGACTTCAGTCCGCAAGTGTAAAGGTTAAAGACTACGAACTTAAGGTGGGGCAAGGATCTTCAAAAATACTTTGCAGGAGTGCAAACAGTGGTTTTGAAATAATTAAAGCGCGTCGCATCTATCGTATGCCCCAATTTAATATTTTAGCCAAATTAATGCTTGCGGACTGAAGTCCGCCCTACAATTTTATGCTTAGATGAACTACAGGAAAAGACTATGAGCCGATATTCAAAAAACACACAAACCTCACCTGAAACACAAGAAGAATCATTGAAAATGGCGAAAGCCACTCAGCGCCCAGGACAAACCAAAGAGCAGACAAAATTAATTGCACAGGGCATTCAAAAAGGCATAGAGCTGTATAAAAAACAACAAAAAGAAAGATCGCGTGAGTTGAATAAAAAGCTGAAAAAAGTTTCCGGCCGCTTAAATCAACTAAATGAAACGGAAACAGATGATGAGCCTGTTGAAGGGGGGGGTATTTATCGTCAACATTGGTTGCCATGGCTTTTATTGTTCGTCAGCTGGGCTGGGTTTGCAGCTTTTGTTTTATTTGAAAACTAACGGGGCGTGGTTGTAGCTCGCCTTCAAGTGCGATTCTTTTATTGGCGTGCTGAAGCAACGCCCTACTTGAAATTAGAGGGTGGAGCATTAAGGGAAATAGGATATAAAAAGACATGAAATTACTTTTTAAAATTATTATTGCATTACTTTTTCTTGGTTTTGCTGCTTATCTAGCCAGTGATTTTTTATTGGAATTCTGGTGGTTTAGCTCTTTAGATTTAGGCGCATTCTTTTTATTGCGTGAGAGCTATGCCGGCTTAGTGTGTGTGGGTTCAAGCATAGTATTTTCTAGTGTTGTATATTTTAATTTGGCTTATATTCCGCGAGCTTTAGCATTAGACTCTGAGAGTGCAAGAAAAGGTTTAGTTGGTCAATTGCAAAGTAATAAAAAACTCTTGTTTTTGTTAGCCTTATTAATCACCATTCCGTTGCTAACCCCTGTTTTTAATCATTGGGAAAGTTTCTTATTATATTATTTTGGCGCGGAGTCTGAATTAATTGACCCTGTTTATGGCAAAAATATTAGTTATTATTTATTTTCCTATCCTGTTTATGAGTTGATTCAAGATGAGTTATTAGCCGTTTTAAGTTTGCTGTTAGTGTTGGTTAGCGGCCTATATTATGTTTTTTATAAAACTTATCCAAATAAGCTGGATGGTTTCTCTTCAGCAGCAAAAGTTCACTTGTCAGTTTTAATGACGCTATTAGTGCTAGTTCAAGCATGGTCTATCGCTTTAGAGCGCATTGAATTACTGTATGAAAATCGTCATTTACCGGTTTTTTATGGCCCAGGCTTTGTGGAAATGAACTATCAGTTACCGCTGATTTGGTTCAGTTTTCTATTATTTCTGATAACAGTAATTGCTTGGGTTTATAGTTTGTACACGGGTAATAAGAAATATACGGCAATCGTTTTAGGTATCAGTTATTTATTGGTTTTAGGTGTAAAAGAGAGTGAGCTTATACCTGATCTAATGCATGATTATTATGTGCAATCTAACCCTATCGATGCAGAGTCTACATATATTGCACAGCATATTAAAGCGACTCAAGATGCTTTTAATTTGGCCGATATAACAGAAATAGATTACCCATTAGAGTCTTCTTTATCGCCTTTAAGTCGCGTGGAAATTAGTCGGGAATTAGATAATATCCCCCTTTGGGATAATGATTTGTTATTGCCGGTTTATGAGCAATTACAGAGTATTCGTCCGTTTTTTAGTTTTCAGCAAGTGGCTGTGGATCGTTATCAATTAGGCGGTAAAAATCGGCAGGTTAATGTTGCTGCGCGTGAGCTTGATTATCAAAGTCTTGCGCCTGAAGCGCAGAACTGGCGCAATAAGCACCTATTCTACACGCATGGTTATGGTCTCGTTATGGCACCGTCTAATCAGCAAGCTAATCAAGGCATGCAGTGGTTGTTGAGTGGTTTTGACCAAGCGGTAGAGTTTGATAAATTAAAGCTAGAACAGCCAGAAATTTATTATGGCATGGCGGATTATCCGTATGCGCTAGTGCCTAATTCTGAGTCTTTAAACGGCTCAGATAAAAGTGCAGGTGATATGAGAACTGATTATCAAGGGGCAGGAGGTTTGGCGTTAACTTCCTTATTCACAAAGGCGGTAGCCTCTGCTTATTTAAAAGATGAGCGAGTCTTTTTCTCGGCGAGTATTAATAATGAAACGCGCCTTTTAGTGCGACGTAATATTTTAAAGCGTATTCAAGCAATAGCGCCTTTTTTAAGCTTGGATAATGAGCCCTATCCAGTGTTAATGAATCATAAAATATATTGGGTGGTTGATGCTTATACTGCTTCAGACTTATACCCTTTAGTTGAGCCGGTTACTTTGGGTAAGTCGAATGCGCGGTCATTTAACTATGCGCGGAACTCAGTAAAAATCGTAGTTGATGCCTATAATGGAGCAGTCGATTTTTATGTGGTTGATGATCAAGACTCGTTAATTAAAACTTACCAGCGCCTTTACCCTACTTTATTTAAAAAGTTGGCTGATGCGCCGCAGGAAATAATTAAGCATTTTAGTTATCCTAAAGCTTGGTTTGCTTTGCAAATGCGTTTATATGCTCGTTTTCATCAAGCTGACCCTGAAGTTTTTTACCAGCAAAGCGAAGCTTTAGAGTTCGCGAGCATGAATGAAGAGCAGGTTGAACCTTATTATTTAACCATTGATATAGACGAAGATGCGCAGACTCAGCAGAATGAACAACAAAAATTCATTTTAGTCAGTCCCTTATCGCCTTTGGGTCGTGAGAATTTAGCGTCCGTAGCTATTGCAGGCTGTTTAAAAGCGATTCATTGTAATGAACATTATCAAGATGATATTTATCTCTATAAATTCCCTCAAGATATGCAAGTTGAAGGGCCAGCGCAAATTAGTGCTTTAATGAATCAAAATCCAGACATCTCAGCGCAATTAACCTTGTGGGATCAACGAGGCTCTAAAGTTATTCGCGGTCGCATGATTATTATTCCGGTAGAGCATTCCTTGTTATATATCCAACCGCTGTATTTGGCGGCAACGTCTGAACAAGGTTTTCCTAGTTTGGCGAAAGTGCTGATCGCTATGAATCGGCATACTGCTGTAGCAGACTCTTTATCTTTAGCCTTTTCGGCTTTACAAGAAAAAATACAGTTCAGAAGCATTCGGCGCTTAGAGGATGCAATATAAAAATACCTGATTAAGTATAACTTATCGTCTGATAATGAAAATCACTTGTAGCCCGTTATGGGGCTGTCGGAATACGGGGGATTTGGTGCAGCTATTCCCCGGCATTCCGTAAACTTTATGCAGCCTACAAGTAAATTCTCATTACAAAAGGGTGCAGGCAGTTTTTTCAGTTAGTCACTTCTGCACGCTGTTGGCAGGAATCTATGCTCAACGTAGATTCCCGATAAAAGCACTCGGGAATGACGGTATTTTTATAGGTATTTACCCATGAATAATGAGACGTTACGGCTACAATGGTAAGCTGTTTGATGTTAAAAGCCTTTTTCAAGGTAGCTGAAACTTGTGAGTAATCAGGAAAATGATTGTAACCCTTTATTGCGTTAAGGATCATGATGGCTTTTATCTGTCATCATGAACAGGTTATCTGGTTTTGTCAGTTTAGATTCGGACTCATTTTGTATTGGAGAAGGCTGGCTCTATACTTTGTTGCCCAAATAATATATCCTGATAAGACAATTATAATCTTACTAATCTAGCGTTTATTTTTGTGAAAATATTCAGCTTTCAGGTAAATTTCCATAAAAATAAATATTTAGATTTGTATGCAAATTTGGTGTTTTTATTAAAAGTTTAGCTATAGAACTACGTCAGCCTTTACCAGAAGACGGTGCGCAGGCATTTAAATTAATCTCTCAATGTCCTCCTTTGGATGTAAATTCCATGTATTGCAATTTATTGCAATGCAGTCACTTTTCCAGCACTTCAGTCATTGCTGTTTCTGATAATGATGTCGTTGGGTTTATCTCAGCCTATCTTATTCCTGAACGACCCAATACTTTGTTTGTTTGGCAGGTCGCTGTCGGTTCGCAGGCACGCGGTCAAGGGCTTGCAACGCGCATGTTACAGCACATACTTTCTCGCCCCCTTTGTAATAATGTTAGCTACTTGGAAACAACGATTACTGAATCAAATAAAGCTTCTTGGGCTTTATTTAAGGGTCTGTCCAGTAAGTTAAACGCCGAACTCCATAGTGCAGTAATGTTTGATCGTATTAAACACCTTGATGATGCCCATGACACTGAAATGCTTGTGAAAGTTGGCTCTTTTACCGCAATAAAGGAAATTAACAATGAAAATATTTGAAGAGATCGAATCTGAAGTACAGTCTTATGCGCGCTCATTCCCACGTGTTTTTAATAAAGCCGTTGGTGAATTTCTTTATGATGAAGAGGGGGTTGAGTATTTAGATTTTCTTGCGGGGGCTGGCACCTTGAATTATGGGCATAATAACCCTATCTTTAAGGAGAAATTACTCGAATATATTCATAGTGATGGCATTACCCATGGCTTAGATCTGCATACTAAAGCTAAAGCTGAGTTCCTTGAAACTTTTAACGAGAAAATCCTAAAACCGCGTAAGTTAGATTATGTGCTGCAATTTACAGGCCCTACAGGAACGAATGCAGTGGAAGCCGCACTAAAATTAGCTCGAAATGTCACAGGGCGTGAAAATATTATTGCCTTTACTAATGGTTTTCATGGCGTAAGTCTTGGCGCATTAGCGGCAACAGGAAACTCTCATCATCGTGGTGCTGCGGGTGTCAGTCTTAATGGTGTGAGTCGTATGCCTTTTGATGGCTACTTAGGTGATGATATCGATACCATCGCTTATTTGGATAAAGTTCTTACTGACTCTAGTAGTGGTATTGACTTGCCTGCTGCGGTGATTGTGGAAACAGTTCAAGGTGAAGGCGGGATTAATGCGGCGAGCATTGAATGGTTGCAAGCTTTACAAGCAACCTGTAAAAAACATGATGTTTTATTAATTGTTGATGATATTCAAGCGGGTTGTGGTCGTACGGGTAACTATTTTAGCTTTGAAGAGGCTGGGCTTTACCCTGATATCGTTACCCTTTCAAAATCATTAGGTGGCTATGGTTTACCTTTTGCCATGGTACTTATTCGTCCAGAAATAGATCAATGGAAACCGGGTGAGCATAATGGTACCTTTAGAGGTAACAGCTTTGCCTTTGTAACGGCAAAAGCGGCACTCGATACCTACTGGTCAGATGATACATTTTCAAAAGAGATAAAGCGTAAAGGTGAGTATGTGTCAAAACGCCTAGAAGCCATTGTTGAGCAATATGGGGAAGGTAATTTCAGTACGCGTGGACGAGGTATGTTTCAAGGTATTAACTGTGTGAACAGTGATATAGCGGGAAAAATCACTCATAAAGCCTTTTTGAAAAATATGATTATTGAAACCAGTGGTGCTGATGATCAAGTGGTTAAGTTTCTATGTCCGCTTGTTATTAGTGACGAGAATTTGAAAAAAGGCCTCGATATTGTTGAGCAAGCGATAAAAGAAGTGTGCGCCAAAGAAGATTCTATTCCAGAAGAAAAAGATTACTTCAATTCAGACAGCTAATAAGCTGCTACTAAGGAATCAAAATTAAATAATACCCGAAGCACTGCCAGTCCTCAACGGACTGGCAGTGCTTCATAACTTAAAGTTTCGGGTTTTATTAAATGTGCACTCCTAAGGTAATTTCTCATTATTAAGGGGGCAGGGAGCTTTTTCAGTTCGTCATTCCCGATAAAAGGCTTCAGGAATGATGGTCTTTCTTATAATGATTTACCCATGAGTAATGAGAACTTACCTATCAAGAAAAATGAATCAGTCCTTAGAGAACAGAAGGCAAGGAATAAATAATGATTGTTAGACAACTCCAAGAAGTAGAAAAAACAGAGCGTCGTGTGGTATCACCCGATGGGAATTGGGAAAGTACCCGTATGTTATTAAAAGATGACAAGATGGGATTTTCTTTTCATATTACAACGATTTATGCTGGGGCAGATTTTCAAATGCACTATCAGAATCATTTGGAATCGGTGTATTGCATTTCTGGAGAAGGTGAGGTCGAAACGCGAGTAGACAATAAAAAACACCCTATTACAGCAGGGACACTTTATATCTTGGATCAGCATGATAAGCATACCTTGCGTGCTGTTACAGAAATGAAAATGGCCTGTGTGTTTAACCCGCCACTGAGTGGTAAAGAAGTACATAATGCCGAAGGTGCTTACGAGTTAAGCTGAAAACAAATAAGCGTTTACTGGTTCCCACACTCTGGAGACTGTGAAAGTATTATGTGTAGGTTGGGGTGAAGTATGAACCCCAACAACAGATACTTTTATAGTCTCTCTGGCGTGGGAACACCAGCTGTGACACTCCAGCGTTGCTTGATGAATTCCCGCGTTAGACATGGGAACTATAAGGGGTATGCGGGGGTTATTTATTGCTAGCTCCCTAAGCGTTGTTATAACCTAGATAACTAGGCATAGGCTTTTCTTCAAGGAATACTTTAGTGATTATCAGTTTTTTATGTTTTATGGCTTTGTTTGTGGCCATTGGTGTTAGCTCTTTACTTAAAAGTAAAAATACCAAAGAAGATTATTATCTTGCCAGCGGTTCTATTTCGCCAGGGTTAGTTGGCTTGTCAGCGGTAGCAACCAATAATAGCGGTTATATGTTTATCGGTGTTATTGGCTACACTTATGCGACGGGGCTTGCTTCAATATGGTTAATGTTAGGTTGGATTGCTGGCGATTTTCTAGCATCAACCTTGGTGCATTCACGTTTACGTGATGCAACAGAAAGGACAGGGCAAGTCAGTTATGCAGGGATATTAAGCCATTGGCACGGTGAGAGGTACAAGCTATTACAGCGCGCGATAGCACTTATTTCACTGCTGTTTTTATTAGCCTATGCCAGTGCTCAGTTGGTTGCAGGTAGTAAAGCGCTACATGTTTTATTCGATTGGCCTTTGTGGGCTGGTGCGGTATTAGGTAGCGTGATGGTGGTGCTTTACTGTTTTGCTGGCGGTATTCGTGCATCGATTTGGACCGATGCCGCACAGTCCGTGGTAATGATTTTTTCCATGGGCTTATTATTAGTCGTGGCTATCGGCGAGCTGGGTGGTATTTCTAGTGCGATAGATCAAATGAGTGCAATTGATGGCTTCCTTGATTGGTTTCCGAAAGATTTAGCTTTGCCAGGTGTAGCAGGCGGTCTTTTATTTGCAGTGAGCTGGATGTTTGCAGGTTTATCTGTAATAGGGCAACCTCATGTGATGGTGCGCTTTATGGCATTAAACGATGCTGACAAAATGCGCCAAGCTAGATTCTGGTATTACAGTTGGTATTTACTTTTTTATAGCATGGCAACAGGCATAGGATTGCTCTCTCGTCTCTACTTAGGCGATGTTGGCACATTCGATGCCGAATTAGCACTTCCCTCGATGGCACTGCAACTGTTATCACCTACCTTGGTTGGTTTAATTCTCGCCGGTATTTTTGCAGCCACTATGTCTACAGCAGATTCGTTGATATTAAGTTGCTCAGCATCACTTACCCATGATTTATTGCCTCATAAAATTGAAAGTACTCATTTGCTCAAAGGGGCAACTGTTTTGATCACATTAGCTGCTTTAGTCTGGGCACTACTCAATAGTCAAAGTGTTTTTAGTTTAGTCATTATGGCCTGGTCTGGTTTAGCTAGTGCTTTTGCTCCTTTGTTAATTGTCTTATGCCTGGGCAAAAAACCAAGCCAGAATAGAAGTTTATACGCAATGTTTACTGGCTTATTCCTCGCACTTTTATGGCGATATATGGGCTGGCATGCTGCTATATATGAGGGAATGCCCGGTATTATTGCCGGTCTGTTAGTGCTTTATATGCCAGTGCCTTTTAAGAAAGAGGGTATTGTAAGTAATTAAAAATGCAGCTTATAAATATTTTATAAGGACATTCTCCAGGTTATTAATCTAAAGCATGCTTAGACTAGCTATGCACGAACAAGTCGTTGTTATTTTTCTCATTAAAGACTAAGTATTATGGATTTAAGTAGCATAATTAAACTCATTGCCTTAAATTTTTTTATTGCCATTATTTATTTCATCTTCGGCGCGACGGGTCTTCAGTTAGGCGTATTGTCAGGTTATTCGACAGCTATCTTTCCTGCTGCGGGGGTTGCCTTTGTTGCTATATTTACGGGCGGTTCAAGGTTACTACCGGCTGTATGGCTAGGTTCAGTAAGCATTAATGCATGGATGTCGTCTAAATTTGGCGATGTTGGCGTGCAAGAGATAGTCGTTGCTACAAGCGTCGGAATAGCTTCCAGCTTACAAGCTTGGTTAGCGGTTTTTCTGGTGAAGAATTTTTGCAAGCCTGATTCAGAAAAATTGATTAATGTCAGGAGTAGTTTATGGTTTTTATTACTAACCGGACCTATTGCTTGTTTGACTGCGGCCTCTTGGGCGGGTGCAGCTTTATTAACCGCTGACATCATACCCTCTACCGAATTTGTCTCTCATTGGCTGCACTGGTGGTTAGGAGACATGCTAGGCGTTATATTGTTCACACCATTACTGTTAATGTCATTACATTATCGTAAGCCATGGTGGTCGCAAAGAATAAAAAATATAGTGCCTCCGGTACTCACCGCTCTAATTATTACTTTAGTCACCTTTTTCTATGTAGCTGACAATGAAAAGATACATATTACCAATCAATTAAAGAAAGCAGCTAGGCCCATTACAGAAAGCATAAAATCCAACCTTAATGCTTATCAAGAGCTAGTAGGCTCTATTGGCAACTTGATTAAAGTAAACCCCAAGCTGGAATATTCACAGTTTGATCACTTTACAGAATCTATCCTGGCTAACCACCCTGAGCTATCTGCACTTAGCTGGAACCCCCGCATTTCATCTTCTGATAGATCTCAATTTGAAGCTTATATTTCACAACAGATGGGTGTACCTAATATTCGCATTACTCAACGTGACCAACTGAATCAACTTGTGCCGGCAAAAGAAGAGCGCAGCAGCTATGTACCTGTAGCGTATATCAGTCCACTTAATTTAAATCGCAAGGCAATAGGTTATGATATTTCATCAAACCCAGTGCGCTTAAATGCTCTTAATTCAGTGAATACAACGGGGAAGGTGGCAATAACTGCACCTATTCAACTTGTTCAAGAAACTGAGACGAGAACGAGTATATTGTTAGTGACTCCTATTATGCTAAATAGCTCTTCTGACTCAGCAGATGGATATGCTGTTGGTGTTTTTCATCTAGATACAATATGGCAGCAGATATTTAACACACGACTGACTGAAGATTTATCGCTAATACTTGAAGATATTGCCCCAAGTGCTAGTAACATCATGCTATTTCACTCTGATAAAACCACTTCATTTCAAGATTTTGAATACTCATGGGTTGAAGATATTTATTTTGGAGGCAGACACTGGCGTTTATCGATCTACGCGTCACCAAATTATCTTGCGTCTCAGCAGTCTTTACTTGCATGGCAAGTGCTTCTTGCAGGATTAGTCTTTACCAGTTTGCTACAGCTATTATTACTAAGCATTACTGGACGGCATTATATGATTGTTCAAAAAGTTGAGCAGTTGCTCACTGAGCAAACAACAATTTTGGATAATAAACTGGTTGCTATAGCGACTGTGCGCGACAGACATATTCTTTGGGTTAATACAGCGATGGAATTGATGCTTGGCTATGATAGAAATGAACTGAATGGCTGCCCAACACGACAATGTTACGCATACGATGGGGATTTTCAATCTATTGGGAAAGCCTATGCTGATATTCAAAATTCTGGCGTTATACGCAACGAATTGGAATTTTTACGAAAGGATGGTCAGCATATTTGGGTTGATATGAGAGGCGCTGTACTACATAAGGAAACGAGTGAATCTTTATGGGTGTTTGTTGATGTCACCGAGCGCAAGGAAGCAGAGCTTTCATCAATGTTTTCTGAGACAAAATTTAAAGCACTCTTTGATTCAACCAATGATGCAGTCATGTTAATGGGAGAAACGAACTTTATT
>Ga0209494_1000627_pt1 | contig 15591 bp, 9 predicted proteins | sample EN1Hudseemescosm_FD_184628 | JGI IMG/M metagenome (GOLD analysis project Ga0209494, IMG submission 184628) | Methane-oxidizing microbial communities from mesocosms in the Hudson Canyon - EN1B Hudson Canyon (SPAdes) (version 2) | ecosystem: Environmental > Aquatic > Marine > Cold seeps | place... | reverse complement strand
CGTAGCATGCTACGTCTCTACGTATCTGTAAAACCTCAGTAGAATAATCAATTCTAGCTTATTAATGACATATCAACCACGAAGTACACGGAGAAGCTATTTATGTCTTACTGTTGTTTTAAAATAATTGTAACTAATTGATTTATATTGATGATCCTAAATTGAGAATTGCTGAACCCAAGCTACATTTTCCTTAACTTAACGACATTGCTGCCTCCTTCCCCTCGGCGCGATAATAATAGGAAGTTTTTAGAGCAAAGCATCTGTTTTGTATCGCGCCGAGGGCGGACGCTCCTACATCAATAGTTGTTATGGAACTTAGGGAATTGGCTGAAACTTGTGAGGAATCAGCTTAAGTTAAGCAATTTAAGCTGATTTTATAGTCACACAAAGTCACAGAGGCACAAAGAAAAGAAATTGCTCTTCTGGGTGGCTTTGTGCCTTTGTGTGAAAACTTTTTTTGTTTTGAAATATTGAGATAAAGCATTGTAAGATCGTATTTCCTCCACTAATCTTAAGGGTATAACGACAGTGTAAAGCCCCGTCTACTATGTATCCCCGAATATAATTTGGCAGTGTAGCAATATGAGAATACTCCTAATCTTTGCGTTCTGGTTAATACAGCCGACTTTTAGTCATGCTGATATTGATTCTTCTGATGTCTATGCTCAAGCGGTACAAATTGAGAAAGAGATCAATATCCTGAAAAAGCATTTTGGTATCAAGGAAGAAAAGCCTGCCCCACCAATTCTTGCGGACTTAAAGCCTAGGCATGTATGGGAAAAAAGCTATTTTATTGCCGCTAAAATTAATTTATTTCGACGCAAACACCGCTTGCCGGTGAGTACTGTCAATGTACTGGAACCCGTGTTGAATATGAATATAGCCCTAGTCTATGAACAGACCCAGCGTATACTCACCGAAATTAAGATACTTAAAACTCGCTTGAGTATTAGGCAAAGAATCACTCCACTAGAAAAATTTACGGGCAAACAGCCTATTGATGTCTACAACAAGCTGAATTGGGTTTCCTACCAATGGGATGTACTTAATGGCCAAAATGTAGATCCTTCTTATGTATTCGCCGAAGTGATGCGTATATATGAAGATATTAATTCTATCCTGCGCGCGAAACATGTAGAAGATACCTCTTTTCCACCCGAAAAAATTTCCACTATGCAACCAGTTGATTCTTTGCAGGCTGCTTTTGAGTTAATGGCCGAGGTTCAGCGTATACAACGTAATATGGGGATTCCACGGACTGATTTTTCGGTTTTTCATACGCGGGAGCAGGTATTAAAATCTGATGTCTTTAATATGAGCGGAATGGTATTGGCAGAATTACAGACCATCAAAGCCTGGATGGATTTAAATCGTGTGTTGACCCCGCCTGCCAATAGCTATCAGGGTAAAACGTCTGCCGATGTACATCAGTTATTAGGTTGGGCTATTCATAAACTGCAACTTATTAAAACACTATGAAACAATATTCGCAGTTATTTAATCAAATGAGTATACGCACCAAGTTTGCCTTGGTTTTTTATTCGGTTATCCTGATTACCTTGAGTATTGTCGCTTATTATGGCTACAGTAATACGGCTAAGGCTTATCAACAGAAAGCGACAGGCTTGGTGAGTGACTATACCAGTGAAGTCAGTCAAAAGATTAGTGATTTTTTAGATTTGACGCGTAGTGATTTAGGCTTTTTTGCCGAGAATAGTGATCTGTATCGTTATCTTTATTGGCAGGACCTGGGGGTCAAAGAAAAAGAGGAAGGCTGGCGGGAAGCAGTTATTGATAACTGGCGTGGATTTAGTCGTAGTTATGACTATCTCTATAAAGTACGTTTTATAGATCTGCAAGGTATAGAGCAAATCACCATACGCCGAGACCCGACCACACGCAATGTGCGCTCATTAAATTTAGACGAATTGCAGGACAAAAGTAATGAAGCCTATTTTTCAGATGCTTTGGCTTTGGAGCAGGGGAAAATCTCGGTGAAGCAATTAGATCTGAATCGAGAGTATGGGAAAATCGAGAAACCGCTGGTACCTGTGGTTCGTCTTTCGCAGCCTGTTTATGGTGAGAATCAGGCAAAATTTGGGGTGGTGGTGGTCAATCTATTCGCTGATGCCTTTTTTGATTATATTCGCGCAGCCAACCAACGCATAGAAAACAGTAGTTTTTATCTGATCAACCCCGAAGGTGAATTTTTGTTTCACCCTGATCCTGCTAAATCATTTGCCCATTTGCTAGGTCATGGTGATAATTTTCGCGCCCTGTTTCCCAGTTTATTGGAACAATTAAATACACAGGAAGAAGGTGTTTTATTTACTCAGAATCATGTGATTGGTTTTAAACGTATTTTTCCTCATCCTAGTGAACAGGAAAATTATTGGATACTGGTAGGAACGATTGATGAAGCTCAGGTGTTTGGAGAATTAAGTAAATTCAAATATTGGTTTTTTTCTTTACTGGCTGTTGTGTTGTTGATGGTCTTTTTCGTCTCACGTTATTTCCTTAATACACTATTAACACCGCTATCATTGATTACTCGTCAACTGGAGCGTCTGGGGCGTGGTGAGGTTGTACGCGAACAATCAGGCTATCATTCGGAAGATGAAATAGGCCAGATGCTGAGTTCGACCGAATCTTTGGTCGATACTATGGAAATTTTAACCAAGCAGGCGGATACCATTGCAGCGGGTGATTTTTCCGGTAGGGTACCTGTTCTTTCTGAGCAAGACCGCTTGGGTCAGGCGCTTAATAACATGACGGGGATGTTGCGGGATAATCGCGAGCAAACTCAGCGACAGAGTTGGCAACGTGATGGTTTGGCCGAGCTAAGCCAGCAACTTTCCAGTGAGATCATGCCAGAGGAATTGGCTGATCATGCAGTGAGTTTTACCTGCCGATATCTGGATGCGGCGCATGGAGTGTTTTATCTATACGATCAGGAACAAAAAAAACTGCAGTTGTTGGCTAGCTATATGTTTACCGAGCGTGACCGTTTGCATCAACAATTTGAATTGGGTGAGGGGGCTGTGGGACAAGTGGCGCGTGAACATAAGCCTATTTTGTTGCGAGATATTCGTGTTGGTGAAGCCGCAGTGACCACTGGTACACTGGAAGCAACCCCATTCCATACTTATACCGTGCCTTTACTGCATGAACAACTGTTATATGGCGTGATTGAATTGGCTGTTTTACGCCCTTTTGATCCACTTATGCGTGAGTTTGTCGACCAGGCTGCCTTGATTATTAGTACTTTTCTTTATTCCTCGCTACAACGCAAGCGGATACAGCATCTGTTAGCCGATGCTGAAAAAGCGACCTTGGGAGCACAGGAGCAAAGTTGTAAGTTGCAAGACACCAACAGCCTAATGAAAGAACAGCAGCAGCAATTGCAACAGCAAACTGAGGAGTTACAACAGACCAACGCACAAATGGAAGAGCAGCAACAGCAGTTGCAGCAGCAGACCGAAGAGCTGAAGCAGACCAATGAACAAATGACTACGCAACAAAAGGAATTACAGTTAAAGAATAAGGATTTGTTGCTTTCTCAAGAGGAGCTGGATAATAAGGCACAACAACTGGAGATATCCAGTCAATATAAATCTGAATTTCTCGCCAATATGTCTCACGAATTGCGCACGCCGCTTAATTCAATCCTTTTATTATCAAAAATGTTGGCCATGAATGAGCAAGGTCATCTTAATACAGAAGAAAGCAAACGAGCCTGGGTAATACATAAAGCGGGTGATGAATTATTGCGTCTGATCAATGACATCCTTGATTTATCCAAGATTGAAGCAGGCAAAATGGAGTTACATTTACAAGGGGTTAACTCAACCGACTTTCTGGATGATTTTCATGAACAGTTTATGGACAGTGCCAAAGAGAGAAAACTGCAATATCAGATAGAAGATAACTGGCAGGGTGAATTTACCACTGATAGGGATAAACTGGCGCAGATTATTAGAAATTTATTATCCAATGCCTTCAAATTTACTCAACAGGGGAGCGTCAAAATACGCATGACACGCAGTGCCAATCCTGAGCTTCCTGTTAGTATCTCCGTAATCGATAGCGGGATAGGGATCCCCGAAGAGAAGCAAGCGATTATATTTGAAGCCTTTCAACAGGTTGATGGATCTATTTCCAGAGCTTACGGAGGAACAGGCTTAGGTTTATCCATCAGTCTCAGTATTGCTCATTTGCTGGGAGGTAGCATCGAGCTGAAAAGCACTGCCGGTCAAGGCAGTGAGTTTACCGTGTTATTGCCTGAGAATTTGATACAGACAGAGTCTTTAAAACCGCAAGGTCTTCAGGCAGAACCGATAGAATCCATTAAATTACAGGCTCAAGTGACTGATGACAGGAGTAATCTCAGTGCTGATGATGATATTATTTTAATCATAGATGATGATGCCGATTTCTGTGACAGTGTTCGAGCCGTCAATGCAAAACAAGGTTATAAAACATTATCTGCACTGAACGCCAAAGAGGGTTTGAAAATGGCCAAGGCTTATAGCCCTAGTGGAATTTTGCTTGATCTTGGCTTGCCTGATAAGGATGGCAATGAAGTATTGCGAGAATTGAAATCCACTCGTGATCTGGATCGCATTCCTGTCTACGTGATTTCAGGGCGAGAAAAAGATAGCGAGCTGCTTAAACAAGGTATTGTCGGATATTTGCAAAAACCAGTGAATGATAATCAATTGGCTGCTGCTGGTGCAACTATGCTGGCACAGGCCAAAAACAAAACCATTCTGATTCTTGAACAAGGCAGCTTAAAAAAAGGGGAGATCGCTGAATTGGTTCAAGAAACTAATGTTACTTTGAAAACAGTTGCATCGATAAAACAGGCCCTAAATTATCTGGAAACTAATGATTGTGCCTTGGTGATTGTCGACTTAGGCGGTAGAGGCATTGATGATGCTGTCGATAATTGTCAGAAGTTACATGAGTTATACCCTCAACATCCCATCTTACTGTATGGACAGCAATCACTTAAGGAAGAGGATGAAGAACAGTTGCGACTATATAGTGATAATATTATTTTAAAAACACAGTATGCGGAACAGCGCATGCTGGAAAATATTGAACGATTCCTAAACGAAATACCTGCTGAACGAGGGCAAGAGTCATTATCAAGTTTTCCGGCCAAAGTTACTAAGCAAAGTCTTAAGCTGGCTGATAGACATATACTGGTGGTTGATGATGATCCTCGTAATTTATTTGTGATTACTTCAGCGCTGGAGCAACAAGGGGCAAAAATAGATAATGCGACCAATGGCGTTAAAGCATTGAAATATCTATCAGAAAACACAGTTGACTTGGTGTTTATGGATATTATGATGCCAGAGATGGACGGCTTTGAAGCCATCCGTCAAATTAAACAGAATCCTGCTTTAAAACAACTCCCTATCGTTGCCCTGACAGCCAAAGCATTACGCAGCGACAGAGAAAAAGCACTGGCTGCAGGCGCTGATGATTATCTGGTTAAGCCTGTAGATTATGAAGTGCTGATTAATATGGCCTATGTCTGGTGTGAGAGCCGGTCGTGAATATTAGTGTTTCTGACCGGGCTAAAACCCGGGAAGTTAATGTGATCGGTGAACTAGAAAAGAGCGAGGATGTTCGTCATTTGCTGACCGCCCTGAAAATACCTCAGGGTTATTGTGTTAAGTTGTCTCTTTATGATGCTCACACGCTTCCCGCTCTGGTAGTCGAGGCATTGGTTTCATTGCTTGATGCCAAGATCGCTTTAAAAATAGATGTCTATCATAGTTATCTGGTACGTTTTTTAGGGCAGCTAGGCTTGCCTGTCAATTATGTTCCCAGACAGTCGCTAAAAAAACAGAATGAGCACTTTTCTGTCGTTGCTCTGGCGGGTTCTGCCGAAAGTCTCGATAAAATTCTGTTTATTATTGAGCATTTTCCCAAAGCTGAAGTCGCAGTCTTTATCGTTCAGCATATAGGAGAAGATGTCGAAAATCACCTGGATCAATTACTTAAGGTGCGTACCGATTATCAGGTGATTATGCCGCAGCATTTATTACAGGTTCAGCCCGCGACTATTTATATTGCCCCTCCCGGACACCATCTTAAAGTGAGTAATGGTCTTGTTTATTTAACTCGGGATGGCAAGGTAAATATGGCCAGACCTTCAATCGATGTGCTTTTCGAATCGCTGGCTACAGAATATGGAGCCCAAGTGTTGGCGGTATTATTGTGTGGTTTTGGCTCTGATGGGGTTAAAGGCATTGCTAAGCTAAGGGATAAAGGCGCTACTGTGTTGCTAGAAGCCAGTGAAGAATGTGGCGAGGCAGGAGTGCTGCCGGAAAATGCCCGAAAAAGCGGCGCCTATGATTATTGTCTGGAGCGAGAAGGTTTGGTTTGTTTTCTCGCTGCCGCGCTGGTTGGCAGGAAAAAGAAAGTATCACCTCAATTACTTGATTTATTGCTTAGCGCTTTATTTGTGCGGTACGGTTATGATTTTTCCAATTACCAGCAAGGTATGTTATTGCGCCGCATAGCACACCTGATGGAGACTCTGGATTATGCTGATTTTTTTGAATTTCAGCGTGATCTTTTCACTGATCCTGCAGTATTTGAGCGTTTTTTTGTTGAAATCTCTATTAATGTGACCAGCTTTTTTCGTCACCCAGAACAATTCAGTCTGTTACGTAATCATATTTTGCCTTATCTGAATAGTTTTCCGATGATAAAAATATGGTCAGCCGGCTGCTCTAGTGGTGAAGAGGCTTACTCTCTGGCAATTTTGCTGGATGAACTGGGAATGCTGGAAAAGAGTCAGATTTTTGCCACCGACCTTAATCAATTCGTATTACAACAGGCAAAATCTGGTTTATTTTCATTGGCCGCTTTGGATAAAAATCGCAATAATTATATGGACAGTGGTGGAACTCATCTATTCGATACTTATGTGTTAAATAATGGACATTATCTTGAAATCAAGCCGCGTTATCGTGAGCGGGTGCTGTTCCATCACCATTCGCTGGTACATGATGGTGTGTTTAACGAGTTTCAATTGATTTTATGCAGGAATGTGATAATTTATTTTCAAGGGGATTTGCAAAATAAGGTGTTTATGCGTTTTTCCAGATCGCTACATGCTGACGGTTTTCTTATGATGGGGCCTAGTGATGGTTTATCTATTGGAAAAGGTGAGCAATTTTTTACTAAATTTGACAATGAGCCCTGTGTTTTTCGCTTGAAATAATCTGATGACTATTATTAATAAGCCGCTATTTACCCTTCTCATCGTCGACGACAACGATAATAATTTGTTTACCCTTAATACCCTGCTTGGTCAACTGGAAGGGTGTCAAATTATTGAAGCAACATCTGGAGAACAGGCCTTGTTAGCAACGCTGGAGCAGGATATTCAACTGGTCCTGCTTGATGTTCAGATGCCAGGCATGGATGGTTTTGAAACCGCACGGCATTTAAAGATGACTGAGCGTACTCGAGATATTCCGATTGTTTTTCTTACTGCGGTATTTAAAGCCGAGTCATTTATTAAACAAGGTTATGCCATAGGTGCCGTTGATTATTTAACCAAACCGATAGATGAAAATCAGCTACTCAACAGGATAAAACTTTATAAGCAATTGTTTCAGCGACAACAAACGCTACAAAGCACATTCAATCAGCTACAACAAAGTGAGGCGCGGTATAGGGGCTACTTTGAGAGTAATCTGATTGGTATGGCTACCGTCACGGCTGAAGGTCATTTTTGCGATGTTAATACACGTTTCTGCAAAATACTGGGGTATCAGCGAGAAGAGCTGCTTGCTAAGCACTGGCATGAATTAACTTACCCCCAGGACCAGGCATTAGAACAAACTAAACTGACGGAAGCTATTGATCAAATGTCAGAGGGTTATGCACTTGATCAGCGTTACCTGGATAAAAATGGCAATATCATACATGTCTCGTTGTCGGTACGTTGTATCAGACCAGCCAATCAATCAATCGATCATTTTGTCATGTTGCTGCAGGATGTTACTGACAAAGTTCGGGCCAGAGAGGCCTTGATTCAATCACGAAAAGCTGCCGAGACTGCCAACAGAGCCAAGAGCGTATTCATAGCCCATATGAGTCATGAATTACGCACCCCTTTAAATGCGATTATGGGATTCTCTGAACTGATGGCTGGAGACGCTTCCATATCAGCAGAAATAAGAGCTAACCTCCTAATTATCAATCGTAGCGGCGAACATCTTCTACATATTATTAACGATGTTCTAGCACTTGCCAAAATTGAAGCGGGTAATATGCAACAGGATGAGTGCGTTTTCGATTTGCCTGCTGTGTTACAAGATCTGGGAAAGATAATTCAAACTCAGGCTGAAGAAAAAAAATTATGTTTTACGCTGGAAATAGCAGAAAATTTACCGCGCTATATAAAAGTCGATTTAGGCAAACTGCGTCAAATTTTAATTAATCTATTAGCTAATGCGATTAAATTTACCGACCAAGGACAGGTCGTGCTACGAGTGAATAACTTGCCAGAGAAAGGGTTGGAAAATACACGACAACTACTGCTAGAAGTGGAGGATAGTGGTATAGGGATTCCTGCCGAGCTACATGAACAAGTGTTTAAGCCATTTGCTCAGGTAGAGGGTTCAAAACTGGCCTTGAAAGGTGGCGGCTTAGGACTGCCTATTTGTCAGTCTTATGTCGAATTTATGGGTGGAGAAATCAGTCTAAAATCGGCTCCTGATCGGGGGTCTTTGTTTCAGATTATATTACCCGTAAAGAATGCTAAGGCAGCAGACATGGTTTCAGTTAATGATTTATCTACCCCAAAAGTTATTGGTCTGGAACCCGGGCAAGCTGAATACAAAGTTTTAATCACTGAAGACAATCCTGAAAACAGCCGTTTTTTAAGTATCTTGCTTAAACAATCTGGTTTTTCTGTTCATGAGGCCAAAGATGGTGCAGAGGCTGTATCAATATTCCAAAGCTGGCAGCCTCACTTTATCTGGATGGACCTGGGCCTGCCAGGAGTAGATGGGCTGGAAGCCACCCGGCGTATTCGATCTCTGCCTGGTGGCAAAGAGGTTAAAATAGTGGTCTTGACTGCCAGTGATTTGGCGATAGAAAAAGATGAAATTTTTGCTGCGGGTTGTGATGATAAAATGCATAAACCCTATCGCTTACAAGCGGCTTTTTCTATGTTGAAGAAGCACCTGCCAGTCCGTTATCTCTATAGTGAGCCGCCTGAGGTTTTGGCCTCAGTCGAGGAGCATAGTAATATGTCTGAGCAATTAGCGGAACTGCCAGCTCAAATAAAAGATACCTTATATCAGGCTGCCGTCGAATGTGATATGGAGCTTATCAGTGATACCTTGTTTAAGATTCAGTTTATAAACGCGGGCTTAGCTGATGAGCTACAACAATTGGCTCAGTCTTTCGATTATCAAAAAATTATAACGTCTCTGAAACATATTGAGACCCCAAAAAATATTGATTAAGCATCGTATAGTCTTATCAGCTAACAGTGCTGTGTTGACTAGCCAAAATTAATTTTAGCTTCTAAGTCATTACGCGAATCGGCGTTTCTAAGGGCTTCTTCCAGGCTGATTTTTTGCGCTTTATAAAGGTCATATAAAGCATCATCAAAGATTTTCATACCTTTTCCACCACTGGTCGTCATTGCCTCTTTAATTTCATTTAATTCACCTTTTAATATCAGACTTGAAATGTGAGGGGTATTGATTAACACTTCGATGGCTGCACAGCGTTTGCCTTGAGGCGTGGGGATCAGGCGTTGTGAAATAACTGCATTCAGGTTGATGGCCAGATCCATAAATAATTGTTTGTGCTCTGATTGCGGGAACATGTTGATTACCCGTTCCATTGCCTGGTTGGCGTTGTTTGAATGTAGCGTGGAGATGCATAAATGCCCTGTATTGGCTAATTCTAATGCGGCTTTCATGGTTTCTCGATCGCGGATTTCGCCGATTAAGATAACATCGGGTGCTTCACGTAAACAGGCTTTTAATGCGCGGGCATACGATGCGGTATCTGTTCCCACTTCGCGCTGGTTAACAATGGATTTTATGTTGGGGTGGGAGAATTCAACGGGGTCTTCAATGGTTAATATATGAACTGCCGAATTTTCATTACGGTGATTAATCATCGCTGCAAGTGATGTGGATTTTCCTGAGCCAGTTCCTCCAACCATTAACAATAATCCGCGTTTATCCAATATTAATTCGAGTAATACATCTGGCAAACCCAAATCTGCGGGTTTTGGAATAATTGATGGAATTAAACGAAAGACAACGGCTATTGATCCTCGCTGGAAAAAAGCATTAACACGAAAACGAGCGCTTTTATCAGGCAAAGCAATGGCAAAGTCGAGATCATGAGTTTCAATAAATTCAGCTTTCTGTTTCTCTGTCATAATGCTGAAAGCTGCTGATTCAGTTAACTCCGGGGTGAGTATGTATCTGTCCATTGAAACGGCAAGCCCGGAAATTTTAATTTTAACCGGGGAATCAACGGTTAAAAATATATCTGAACCATCTTGTTTTACCATCTCGTGGAGGTAAGGCATGACATCAAATGTTTCAGGTGTTTTCCCTAGTACCTGTATTTCTTCTAAAACGTCGCTGGGGTCAGAGATTTTTTTATCTAAAGAAATATGAACGGCAAAACCATCAATATTTTTTTCTACTTGTACGATAAAAATAGAGTCTATTAAGGAGTAATTAACTCGAACGGTTTTGAAATTATTAATGTTTTGTTTTTGCTCATCATTCAATAAATCATCAATAAACTGTTTTATAAATTCGGATGTGACTAGGGTATTACCAACGGCCTTTTCCTGTTGCATTAAACGTAAGCTAGGTGCTGAATCAGCTTTTAAGCAAAGGCTGTCAGCATTTTTCTCTATCATTAGTTTTAAATACGGGGATAAATCCATAGTTTATAGCTCGCAGTCTGTATTTTGAAAGATGGAAGAATACACTTAGGAACGTGTATGGAATAACTTCCCGAAATTATAACGCAGGATTTTTGTTTTAGGTGGGGTGATCTCATGAGGCGCATAGTTATTCTACGCAACGAATGAGAGCATCTCACCTAGAGCAAAAAGACTAGTTAGAAATCGGGAGGTTGTTTCATGCACGTTCCTTATCTAACGCCTGTTTCTTCTTCGGTTTCAGCCAGTGATAAGCCATCAATTTGTTGATCTTCGCCGCTGGCCAATTTAATTTGCAAACGAAGTTCATTTCTTGAATCAGCATTCTTAAGGGCTTCGTCATAACCAATTTTTCCTGATTGATATAAGTCGAGTAAAGCCTGGTCAAAGGTCTGCATGCCTAATTCACGGGATTTAGCCATAATAGGTTTTATGCCGCTAATATCACCTTTAGAAATTAAATCTGAAATTAAAGGCGTGTTGATTAGGATCTCAATAGCAGCACAGCGACCACCATCCGTTGTTCTAACTAAGCGCTGAGAAATAATGGCGCGTAAATTAAGCGAGATGTCTTGCATCAGTTTGGGTTGGCTTTCAATTGGAAAAAAACCAAGGATACGATCCACAGCCTGGTTGGCATTGTTTGCATGCAAAGTGGCTAAGGCTAAATGGCCGGTTTGGGCAAATTCAAGGCCAAATTCCATGATTTGAGAGTTTCTTATTTCACCCAGAACGATCACGTCCGGTGCTTGGCGCAAGGTGTTGTGTAAGGCAATTTCCCAGTCTTGGGTGTCAACGCCAACTTCGCGTTGCATCATTACACAGTTTTTATGGGTATGAACGTATTCGATAGGGTCTTCAATGGTAATAATGTGACCGTAACTGGTTTCATTCCGATGATCAATCATGGCGGCCATAGACGTCGATTTACCCGAGCCAGTTGCACCCACCATAATAACCAGGCCATTTTTATGAGAGATGATGTCTTTAAGAACAGAGGGTAAGCCTAATTTATCAAAAGTAGGAATTTCGGCGGCAATAACACGCAGAACCAGGCCTTGGCATCCCTGTTGCACATAAGCGTTAACACGAAAACGACAGAGATTTGCTGGTGAAATAGCAAAGTTACATTCCTGCGTTGCTTCAAACTCTTTTAGTTGCTTGTCATTCATAATGCACTGAGTCAGTGCTTGAGAATCATTGGCTGATAAGGGTTGTTGTGAGATAGGCGTCATAATCCCTTTGACTTTCATTGCAGGCGGGTAACCTGCTGTAATGAATAAATCAGAACCATCCTTGTGCAATAGAATTTTTAGTAATTTGATCATGAAGGCCATTGCTTCTTCTCTTTCCATTACGAACTCCCGTGTTTGTTTTGATGTCTTGTTAAGTTATAGACAAAATTTTATTAAAATGGATTATGCCTTCTCGTACCTAGTATTAATGCTTAACGAGATGCATTCTATATTGTCCAAGTTTAGCTTAAAGTGATAGACAAACAACCTTTCTATTACTGTAAATAGAACATGTTGTGAATAATCATATATTTGTATGCCCTAAAAAGTAGTCGTGCAAGGTATAATTAGGCAACTTTAAAGAATATTTAGGCGTTATGAGTAAGCAAAGAAAAGCAGTGGCATTGATTTCAGGTGGGTTAGATTCCTTGTTGGCTGCGAAAACAATGATAGAACAAGGCGTGCATGTTGAAGGGATTAACTTTTTTACCGGGTTTTGTGTAGAAGGGCATACCCATGCCATCAAGAAAAAAGACAAAGCCAAGCCCAAAAGAAATAATGCCTTATGGTCGGCGGAGCAACTGGGTATCAAATTACATATCATTGATGTGATTGATGAATATAAAGATGTATTGATTAACCCTAAGCATGGCTATGGGGCCAATATGAACCCGTGTCTGGACTGTAAAATTTTTATGGTACAGAAAGCTAAAGAATGGATTCAAGAAAATGATTTTGACTTTATCATCACAGGTGAAGTGATTGGACAAAGGCCAATGTCACAAAGAAAAGACACCATGCCTGTGATTGCATGTGAGTCAGGTGCTGATGATCTGTTATTGCGTCCTTTATGTGCGCAAAATTTACCGATGACTTTACCCGAGCGTGAAGGCTGGGTAGACAGAGAGAAATTATATGGTTTCAGTGGCCGTAGCCGCAAACCGCAAATGGCTTTAGCTGATGAATTTGGTTTTGACGATTTTGCTCAACCTGCAGGGGGTTGCTGCTTTTTAACGGATAAAAGTTATTCTGATAAATTGGTCGATTTATGGTCTGCTCGCGGACGTAAAGAATACGACCTGGATGATGTGATGTTGCTAAAAGTAGGACGGCATATTCGACCAAAAAATAATTTTAAAGTGATTATTGCCAGAGAAGATGGCGAAGCGCGGTTTATGCAAGGCTATAAAAAAGACTTTATCAATATGAATTGTGCGAGTCATCGAGGGCCATTAGCGATGGTTGATGGCGATCCATCTGAAGATGATTTGCTCCTTGCTGCACAGTTAACAGCACGTTATGGTCAGGGACGTGATGCTGATGTGGTTGATGTCACTATTAGAGAAAAAGATGGTGCAGAGAGAATTGTTCAGGTCAAACCTTTGAAAGGTGATGATATTCCTAAAGAGTGGTTTATATAATGAGCAAAGAAAAATTAAATGCCAAACGCCTGTTATGTCCCTTACCTGTCATTAGAACGCAGGATAAAGTCAAAACAATGCAAACAGGGGATATCTTGGAGGTGGTTTGTACCGATCCGGGAGTGATGCAGGATATTCCTGCCTGGTGCAGGATAAATGGACATAAAGTACTGGAAACCCTAAATGACGAAATGGAATATACCATTATTTTAGAGGTAGGCTAAAGTGACAAAAGATTATGATGCTGATCAGATTTTAAAGTTAAAGTCCCGTGTTACTTATGTCGGGGCTTTAGTTAATGTCTTTTTAACCATTATTAAAATTGGTGTTGGCATCTTTGGGCAATCTGCCGCTTTAATCGCTGACGGTATTCATTCTTTATCCGATTTAATCAGTGATTTTTTTGTCATTATTGCGATTAAATTGGGTAGTCGAGAAGCGGATCATGACCACCCTTATGGGCATAGGCGCTTTGAGACCATGGCAACAGTCTTATTGGGCTTGGGCCTGGTTGTTGTTGCAGGGGGTATCGCCTGGGATGCAATAGAACGTTTAATTGATCCTGCAAAATTATTAAGTCCCAACAAAGAAACGATGGGTATTGCTGTTGTCTCTATTTTGGCCAATGAATGGTTGTTTCATTACACTAAGCGAGTGGGGGATGCGACTCGTTCTAAGTTGTTAATAGCCAATGCCTGGCATCATCGCAGTGATGCTTTTTCCTCGATTGTGGTGCTGATTGGTATTGGCGGCGTGTTTATGGGCTATCCTTTTGCTGATGCCATTGCAGCCGTTTTAGTGGCGATAATGATTGCCAAAATGGGCGTGGTTTTAGTGCTGGAAAGTATTAATGAATTAGTTGATTCTTCATTGCCGGAAGATTTTGTTAGAGAAATTCGACGTGTTATTAAACAAACCTCTGGCGTAGAAAGTATTCATTTATTACGTACTCGACGGATGGGTGAAGATGCTTATGTGGATACCCATATCGTGGTGGATTCCCGAATCAGTGTTTCAGAAGGCCATATGATTGGCGATGCGGTCCGAGACAAATTAAAGAGCGAGTTTGATGATGTGGTCGATGTGCTGGTACATATAGACCCTGAGGACGATGAGTTTAAAGATGAATATAACCGTTTAATATCTCGCGAACAGGTACAGGCGCATCTGGATCAGTATTTAACAGAATTCATTCATACCGTTGATGACTTTAGAATTCACTATATTAATGGCTTGATTGAGGTTGAAGTGATATTGCCTCATGCCATGTTTAATGATTTGCAACAAGTTGAAAAGGTCAAAAAACAATGTGTAATGATTGAAAAAGAGATTGATATGATTGCTAAGGTTTATGTATTTTTTAAAGCCTAAGTGAAGCAAAGTTGATGGTAAGGAAATGAGGCTTTAGCCTCGCATATATAATTTAGGTGAGTCTAAAATATGGCAGTTGGAAATGTAACGTTTCCTGAAATGAAAAAAGTTTCAGGGATTAAATTAGGCACCAGTAATGCAGGGATCAAGCAAACAGAGCGCGATGACCTTGTGGTAATTGAAATGGCAGAGGGAGCCACATGTGCTGGTGTTTTTACACAAAATGCCTTTTGTGCCGCCCCTGTACATATTGCAAAAGAACATATGCAACAAAGCCCGCGCTGGCTACTGATTAATTCTGGCAATGCCAATGCAGGAACCGGGCAACAAGGGATGCAGGATGCAAAAGCAAGTTGCTCGATGCTTGCTGCAGTCGTTGCAGGTGAAGACAAGCAGGTATTGCCTTTTTCAACAGGTGTTATAGGGGAGAATTTGCCTGTAGCAAAAATCGAAAAAGCCTTACCTAACGCAGTTTCTGCATTAGATGAAGGTAACTGGAATCAGGCCGCACATGGCATTATGACCACCGATACCTTTGCAAAAGGTGCCTCTTTAATCATTGAATTAGATGGGCACCAAGTAACCTTGACTGGCATATCAA
>Ga0209494_1000625_pt1 | contig 15602 bp, 13 predicted proteins | sample EN1Hudseemescosm_FD_184628 | JGI IMG/M metagenome (GOLD analysis project Ga0209494, IMG submission 184628) | Methane-oxidizing microbial communities from mesocosms in the Hudson Canyon - EN1B Hudson Canyon (SPAdes) (version 2) | ecosystem: Environmental > Aquatic > Marine > Cold seeps | place... | reverse complement strand
GGGGTAGATGACGAAAACTAGGACTGGGAGCCAAGCCATCATCAGTGCAACTTCGTTGAGTTGCCATGCACCAAATAATAGCATTCCGAGAAAGATTGCTGAAAGAGCCCAAGCGGTATTCATCGACATCACTCCAGATACTAGATGTCGATTTTCGGTTCGAGGATTAGCAGCATCAATGTCTCGATCTATAATTCGATTCAGAGTCATCGCAAGACCACGAGCTCCAACTGCTGCGATTAGAATCCAAAGAATGTCGATTCCAAACTTCTGTGACGAAAGTTCGTGCATGAATTGATTGTGTGCAAGAACATATCCAATCAAGACAAAGGGGAGAGAGAAAAGTGTGTGTTCAACTTTGACGAATGAAAGAATATCTTTGATTCCCATCAAAGTCCCTCCTTATCCATCCATGCGTCTACTTTAGCCTCAACAATAGGATCGTGAAGCGTCACAGCAGGCCAACGTCTGACTGGAAGTGGCCCTTTGTTAGACGGTATAGGCGCCGTAGCATCCCAAGCGAGGCGGCTCCGGTCATCATCGAAATGCAGGTCCCGAGCAACATCGAATCTACAGAATAACTGCCACAATAATCGCCTCTTCCAATCCTCATCAGATAAGTCCGCATCATCATCAGTGATGAATAACCAGCGTAGGTTTTCGCCTCCATCAAGTGACCAAATCTCATCACGTAAGTTTGCTATATGCGCGCGTTGTGCAGCCGCAGTTTCTTCGTTGACATTCTCCATCGAAGCCTCAGGGCGTGGACCTCCCTGGATGTGAGTAGTTACTACCATAATCGAAGGACGCAACATTCTGACTGAACTCACTCCATCAACTAGGCTTACTTTTTCAGCAAATGATTCACCAGGTCCAGGAGGTAGTTCAAACCCAGAGAGAGGGTCGCTGGCAACAGGGCTTGAGGCATCGATTATCACCTTCGAGTGAACATCCTGCCAAGGCGAAGAGTGGGCTAGAGTATCCGCGACTTGGCCGTCGAGAATCTGTATGTCGTGGGAGATGCTGACCTTGGAATCGAGAGCGTCGAGCAGAGCGTCGAGGTCCTTAACCGGATGGTCAGAGTCACACGCGACAATCGATTTGAGGAACATCATCTGGCCCGCACCGAGCAGTCCCAATGCGGTCTTGCGGGCCTGTCGCGGGTATCGGTGCTTGCTCGCGACGACAGCAAGATTGTGGAATCCAGTTTCAAGCGGAAGGAATAGGTCGACGACGTCGCGGTGCTGGAATTTGAGCACGGGCAGAAATGCATCCCCGACTCCTTCGCCAAGATATCCATCCTCCATCGGCGGCAGTCCGACGATGGTCGCTGGCAGTACCGCGTTGCGTCGGTGGGTAATCGCAGTCACATGAAGAACAGGGAATTCATCCTTGAGAGAATAGTATCCAAAGTGGTCCCCGAATGGGCCTTCAGTACGCGTCTCAGAGGGGATTGTGTAACCCTCGATGACGAAGTCGGCCTCCGCAGGAACGAGTAGGTCATTGGTCAGGCACTTGGTCAATCGCAGGCGCTTACCGCCGAGTAATCCAGCGAATTCGTATTCCGAGAGGTTGTCTGGTAGGGGTGAAATCGCTGAGAAAATCAACTCGGGAGGACCACCGATACAGATTGCTACCGGCATCCTTCCGTCGCCTGCTCCCGCGGCATGCTCAGCCCCATGTTTGTGGCTCTGCCAATGCAGTCCAACCTCCTTCGGCCCGAAGATCTGCCCTCGGTACATCCCCATGTTGTGAACTCCCGTTTCTGGGTCCGCTGTGACCACCAATGGCAGTGTGATGAATGGACCACCGTCCTCGGGCCAAGTGGTAGGGATAGGCAGGCTGGTGAGATCTGGTTCAGCCATTCTGACTTGCTGACAGGCACCTCTCCTAACTCTCTTCGGAGCCATCGCCATTCCGCGCAGCGCCAGTGGAATTCCCTTCCAAGGCGCGCGCAATATAGCTCCGATATCCGGTTTCATCAATTCGACCATACGCTCACCGATCTCACTCGGCTCTTCAACGCCGAGCGCACGATTGGTGCGCTGGCGTGTACCGAAGAGATTCATCGCCAGCGGAAATTCCGAAATCGAACCATCGTGGAGCCGTGGCTGCTCGAAGATTACAGACGGTCCGCCGCGCTTCACCAACTTGTCAGCAATGGTCGCGGCCTCAAGATGGCAATCAATGGGTTCGGCCACGCGATGAAGCTCTCCCGCACCCTCTAATGCGTCGAGGTAGCGCGAGAGCCTGTGCCATGTCATGGCCCCGCGTGGCGATTCATCGTTCAATATGTTCGCAGGCTATCATTGATAGCGCAGCCGACGGTTTCATGGTCTAATGCGTGACGCCCATTACCGTGGCCGCAGACATCACGACGTGTGACGTGCTGGTTGTAGGAGCCGGACCAGGTGGTGGAAATGCCGCACTGCACAGCGCTCGCAAGGGTCTCGATGTCATGCTGATCGAGGATCACTCGGCTATCGGAACACCCGTCCACTGCGGCGAATGCATATCCGATATCGCCTGCGATAATCTCAATCTTGATTTGCCACCGCACGTCATTAGCAAACGTGTCCACGGCATTCGCGTAATCTTCCCCGACGGCACTGCGAAGAAGCTCTCAGAGGAGGGATATGTCCTCGAAAAGCACCTCTTTGAGCGTTGGATTGCTGAAGAGGCGGTCTCGGCGGGTGCCCAACTCCACCTTTCGCACAAACTCCGCAGCATGGAGAAGCAGTACGACGACTCTGGTAATTTCACCAGTTGGTTGTGCGATGGCAATGGAGACCAATTCCCGATTCAAGCCAAGGTCATAATCGACGCATCCGGCGTAGCAGGAGCCACCTCGCGCATACTCGATCTCAATCCGCGAGGGAAGGTTATCGCTGGCATGCAATACGAAATGTTGGAGGTTCCAACTGACGATTACCTCGACTTCTACATCTGGCCGGAGTACGCGGAAAAGGGCTACCTCTGGATGATTCCGAAGTGCGACGGTCGAGCAAATGTTGGCTTAGTTACAGAGGACAAGCCCCGAACCAAGAAAGCTCTCGACGAATTCATCGAAATTACCCACTTCAAAGATCTCGAACAGGTACCTCCTCCTTGGAAGGATAAGGGCAACCCCGCATTCGGCGGAACCATTCCGATTTCCGGACCTTACGAACTAACTTACGACGACGGACTCATGTTGGTTGGTGACGCCGCTGGCTTCACTTCCCCGTTATTCGAGGGGGGCTCTCACCTTGCCCTGAAATCAGCCACCTTCGCTGCTTCGGTCGCCGCCGAGCAAATCGCATCCGGCGACCTTTCAGCAGCCAAAATGTCGCGTTATCAGAAGTTGTGGAGTGACGAGTTCCCGCCCTATGGGAAGATTTTGCAAGGGAAGTCTGCTTTGTTTGATTTGAGCGATGATGACATGTCTTTGATGGCCCGCTGTTTCCCTGACGAAATGAGCGATATGGGCCCTCATGGCAAACTCGCAGTGTGCCTTCGAATTCTCTTCCGCCGCCCCAGCCTCTACACGAAGCGCATCATTCCAGCGATGCTTTCCTTCGGCTACTCGCGGGCTAAATTCTACGGTTGGTGATGGGGATTTTACCGACCGTCGGCACTCTGCTGATGCTTCTCGGGGTCGGTTCCAGTCTACTTTGGTGCTTCACTAAACTACCCGCGGGCGAGCCACTGGCTCGACACGTGACGATGGCCGCTCAAATTGCGCCGATGATATTCCTGACTACGGCTTTCGTCTTCGATCTTGAGGCGCTCGATTTGGTTTCACGCTATGGTGGGGCAGAGTTACCGCTGCTGTATCGTGTGTCTGCGGTTTGGGGCGGGCGCGCAGGTCCGCTACTGTTGTGGGGCGCCCTGATGGGTGTTGTTACTTGGTTTATGTCGGGGCGCAATGCATCGAACTCAAGCGAAGTTCGGTTGATGCATGGGATGACTGCTGCAATTTTAGCGGTTGCTTGGATTCTTTCTCCTTTTGCTGCCTCAAGCGGCTGGGGTGGAACTCTCAATCCACTTTTGCAAACGGATTTGATGGTTATCCACCCGCCGGTTGTTTTTGCTTATTATTCGCTTTGTTTGGCTGTTGCAAGTGTCGCGGTCGCTGGTCTGATTGATGGGCGCGACGCGCGATCTGTGCACGAGGCTCAGCTGCACTGGGCTCGTGCTGGATTCCTGATGGGTGCGGTTGGAATCGGCCTTGGAGGATTGTGGGCTTACACGGTACTCGACTGGGGAGGTTACTGGGCTTGGGACCCAGTCGAGACAGGTTCGATTCTGCCTTGGTTCGCGCTCCTAATGATTGTACACGCTCGTGCGCGAACTGATTCTCAGCGCGATTCGGCCATCGTTGCTTCACCCGCGCTCGGTATGATTGCTGGCGCGCTGGCTATCCACGCGACGTTAGTTACGCGCGCCAATGGAGTCTGGGCCTCCGTGCATTCTTTCGTTGGAAATGAGGAGGCTCGCCAATACGATGATCCCTACTTTCGTATAGTACAATTATTCGATGATGGAGCGGCTGGAATCGAGGTCGCAGTCTACTCGCTTCTGATGCTATCGCTGTGTATCGCAGCGGTTATCTGGCTTGCTCGCCAACAGCGCCAATCCCTCGTTAATCGCGGCGCTGAGAGCCTCCTCACCAACAGTCGCGGCCAAGCCGTGGTACTCCTTCTCTCAACCGCCGCCCTCGGCATCTGGATAGGCTCGACCGCAGTGACTCTCGTCGGCACCGCCATGATGTTCCTCCTCATCAGCGGCGAAGCCGAGAAGCCACCAACAGCATACGTCTTCGGTGGCGTTTTCCTAATGCTATTCGCCAGTTGGTCATGGACGGCAACGCTAGCCCAAGCGGTCGTTGGAATGCTCCTATTCCTCGCTCCATGGCTTCTATCGACTTCTGAAGAAGAAGCCCCACTATCCCTTGTGTTCAGTGACACGCGAGTGAGGATGAAGCTCGCCCGCACGATTCCATGGTTCGCAGCCGCAGCCTTCCTCACCCTGACATGGCTTCTTCTGACTGCAGAAATCGATGGCACCAGCCTTGCAGCCCACGAATTCTACGGAGCACCAATCCTCGCCATCACAATCCTCGCCCTCACCGTCTATGCATGGGGTAAGGCAGTCGACGCTCGGAGAGGCAACGCTCTGATGCTCACAACACTCGCAGTATCACTGGGTCTGGCATGGTCAGCAGATAGCTTCAGCCTACCTGGCGACCCCACGCTGATGCTCACCGATACTATCTCGCGCGGTGCCCTCGCGATGTTCTTGCTGACCTGGCTGGTAATCGCTATCCCACCGACGGCGAAACACACCTATGATACAGCACGAAAAGTCGTCCCTCACCTACGTAAAGACGGACTAACCGCGCCCTCAAATGCTGCCCGACTACGTCTCTTCGGCTCGCACCTTGCCCACCTCGGAATCATCTTACTATTGCTCGGCCACGTGCTGACAACCACATTGGTCGACCGCGCAGATCCGAGTCACCTGATCACCCTTGAGAAAGACAACGCGGTCGAGTTCCACGGCTACGAATTCACCTTCCGCGAAACAGTCCTGATAGCGGAGGACGACCCCGATTACGAATACAACATTGGCAATGGTTTCGCGGGCTTCGTCATCGAGGTCACGTGCGATGGGGAGAAGATTGACGAAGTTACCCCCGGAATTCTTCGATTTGGCTGGCAAACGACGCGCTCGGAGGTTGATAGGATGATTCGCCCGAGCGGGGATTTAATCTTCATTTTGGATCAGCAGCAGGCCGAAATCAGCCTTACTTCGATGATGCAAGGAGAGACAGACGAGGTCTCCGAAATCCGCGTCACGGTCCACGATTTGCAAGGTTCGCACCTCGTCTGGACCGGATGGGGACTCATCATTCTGGGAGGCGTCCTCGCTCTTACTTCGAGTGATAGATATCGCTCGGACGAAGAAGAATAATCTGATTCGGAAGTGTGGTCAGCTCCACCACTCTTCATCCTCTTCTGTGGTCTTTGCTAGTGCATTTTTTAGAATCTCTAGAACTCGTCCGTATCCACCTTCTTCACCCAGAGTCTCTTCCAAAACCAAATCCTCGCCGTTCAACTCACGCACAATAAAATCCTCATCCCTGAATTCGAAATCGAGTCGACGACCATCCTGCTTAGAATCCTCAAGGAATAGCGTCCCACTGTCCTCGAAAATGTATCCAATCTTGCGGAATAATTCACCGACAGACTTCACTTTGATTTCTTTCTCGACGCCATCGGCGATGATATGGAAATTCCCCAATTCCCCGCTGATTTCCTCCGTCTCAGCGTCGAGCTGCTCGGTCATCTCCATCGCCTCTTGGAAACTATCCCCGAATTTCTCGTAATTTTGTTTGAGATACTGATTCCGTGCTTGCTTCTGGAGTTGCAAAGCCTCTTCAGGAATATTCCAAAATGAATCTTCACTAGGCTTGTTGATGGAGAGTTTGAATCGCTTACCTCGGTGCTCTGGAAGTGCTCTTTCAAAGCGTAACACCGTAATCCAAAGCATCAGTGGTATTGGTAAGCAGAAAATGGATAGACAGATTGTGCCAATCCAATTTCCGGTGTAACCGTAGGCCTCCAGAAGATCGTGGGTAATCAGCACTGCATCTGAGGGGTCGTCTGGATTGTAGAATGCAGTCGCCGCTGATCCTTCAGAGAAGGGCTCCAACCATTCGACAACCTTCGCATCAGACGAGAGATTCACTGGGAAGAATGTGTACCGCTCACTCTCGTAGGTCACCCCATCAATCTGCCAAGTGAACGTGATGGTTGGGAAATGCCCGTTATAATGGCAACCTCCATAATAATTCTCTTCACACCAAGTATCAGTGATTCCAGTGTCGGAGATTGTGGCATCGACCGGCTTCCAATCGCTCGTGTCCATCGGTAATAAAATTACGAAACCGTATACCAAACCGCCGACAAGAATGACAATTGCGAGTCGTAAGAGGTGCCTTGGGACATTAGTAAATGCGAACCTCGAAGCCAACATTGTGAGTTCGGCTATTTGATCAGATCTCTCTTTCTTCGCTTCCATTTCTTCTTTGTTCAGATTGCCAGTGATGTGCCGCTTCAGTATTGCCCATGGCCGGTCTTCCTTAGGGACATCATGGAACATCCAGATCAAAACCAAGCCGACGATAAAAAGTGGCACCAGCGGTTCTAAAATGAAAAGAATGTCATAGATGTCCATGCTTCTTTCCTCCCTTCAGAAAACCGTCTCATTGCCGATTTCCATTCTAGGGGTATCCCTTATCATGGATAAGTCGAATGGCGGTGAGCATTGGTTCAGTACCTCAATTTATGGATACACTCACCCTCAGGGTGAACCGAGCGTATCAAAAAGGGGAGATAGGTCGGCGGGTCGCTCATAGGGGGCTTACCATGGATAACGGAGCCATCGTTCACATCGATTACGACCTGTACAACGCCGATAGCGGCGATATTATCGAGACGACTCGCGAGGAAGTTGCCAAGGAGCACGAGGTGTTCCAAGAAGGTCGCACTTACGAGCCAATGATTACCGTCATCGGCGACGGTCGTCTCATTGGCGGGTTCGAAGCTCACCTCTCTGAGGCTGATGCTGAAACCGAGTACACCTTCGACATCGAGCCTACCGAGGCTTACGGCGAGCGCGATGCTTCCCTCGTCGAGACGATTTCACAGAATGTCTTGATGCGCAGCGTCCGCGACCCTAACATGCTGGCCATCGGTGCTCCCGTCGAGATCGGCGGACGCAATGGTGTCCTGCAGATGCTTCGCGCCGGCCGCGCTCGAATCGACTACAATCACCCTCTCGCGGGGACTACCCTGCGCTACACCTACACGATCATCAAGGTGGTTGAAGACCGCGCTGAGCGCGTCGCAACTCTTCTACAGATGAACACCGGTCGTTCAGACTTCGAAGTTGAGTTCGAAGGTGAAGATGTGACCATCACTCTCCCTGACTCGATCGCATACGACCAGAATTGGGCATACGCCAAGTTCTCTCTCGTGCGCGCGCTACGAGAGCACCTCGAAGTCGGCACCGTCGTTTTCCGCGAAGTGCACGAACCTAGGGCAGTAGCCGACGAAGAAGAATGAGTCAGCCATCTGACGCACGCGCGAGGCGCGTGATGACGGATTGTGCCTCTCGGTACTCACAGGGCACGTCAACGCCTTACGGCTCAGTCACCCTCTTGTCGTCATTGAGGCAGCCTCTCCGAAACCTTGAGTGGTCAAGAATGTGCCAGTTTACTCGGTTTCCCTGAAAATCGGACTCAGTTGACAAGATGCGCGTATTGATGTGCAACCTAGAGGCCTCATTTACGGCTTGAGGGGGAGCCATCGAAGCGTTCGGTTGAAGTCTAAGTGGTGGCCCAACCAGACCATGCGCACGCAGTCGGCAGCGGTCGGGTTGCTGCTAATGCTCGTTGTCTCAACAGTCAGCGCAGGCTGTCTAGGACTCGTCATGCAGCGTGAAATCATGGAAAGCTTGCGCGATGATCCAGAAGTCATCAACAAGGAAGAATCCTACTTTTGGGATGTCACATTCGACTCTGATTCAATCGAAGCGATTCAATACACTAACGAGACTCAAATCCAATTCGACGAAACTGTCTCGAAACTAACAATCACCTTCCGCGCGCAGTTCCCGTACTCAAGCATCCTTGAGCAGGTCGTCCCTAACGGGACAAACGAGTACCGATATGCCGAGGTGCGCGTCTGGGAACCAGGGGTCAAGGCCGCAGGAGGGAACCCGTATTGGGAGGTGAAGGCAACCCAGGATTATCCATTGGAGCGCTTCGAATTTTCTGATCTTGTAAATGGCAATTGGCTGGTCGAAATCGATGCACGCGGATACGGCTGGGATTCCCCCGTCGACCAAGCTTCATTCCACGATCACTTTGACATGTCACTGACGATAACCAAGCCATGTGTTCGCTTTGCTGAGATTCACGACCCAGGCGAATGCACCGATTTATCGGTTCTGCAAGATCGCTGATTCACCTGTGACGCCCCTTTGGGGCGATGCGCAGCGCTTATGAGGAGAGGTCAGGTCGCCGCGCTGCTGAGGACCCATCATGAGTGAAAACGAGTCACCCCTAGTGCCGTATGATGTCTATGAGACGCACGCGGTTCACATTGGAACAAACCAAAAATCCTCGGACATGCAACGCTTCATCGACACGGACCGTGCCGACGGTAGCGGACTGCACTTGATTGACATCAACCAGACGGATGAGCGCATCCGCACAGTTGCAAAATTTCTCTCTCGCTACGACCCAGAGCGCATCCTCGTCGTCAGCGCTCGCCAGTATGGACAGCGCCCTGCTCGCAAGTTCGCTCAGTCAATCGGTGCCAAGCGCATCGTTGGCCGCTTCATTCCAGGCACGATGACTAACCCTCGGCTGCGAACCTATCAGGAGCCGGAGGTCCTCTTCGTGACCGATCCGGCTGCGGATGCTCAGGCCCTCTCAGAGGCTGTCTCCACGGGCCTACCAGTCGTTGGAATCGTCGACGCAAACAACACTCTTCGCAACGTCGATCTGGCTTTGCCTGCCAACAATAAGGGTCGCCGCTCGCTGGCTTTGATCTACTGGCTCTTGGCTCGCGAGATCTTGACTGCTCGTGGCAGCACGAATTACGCGGACTGGGAGCGAGCCCAAAACGTCGAAGAGTGGGAATCCACTTTCTGAAATTCAAGATTCGGCACTTTCGGCGCTGTGAGCGCCAACTGCTTAGACCCGAGCCGACCAAATAGGAAGAGCAGGGCGGGCAGGTTGTCCGGATGTAGCCGGAGGGGCTGCCTACCATGGACAAAGACATCAGATTCGATTCACTCGGGCTTCGGCCATATATCGCCAATTCTCTGATTGGAATGGGCTTTGAGGAAATGACTCCGGTTCAGGCCGAGGTAATCCCTGTGGCTTTGCAAGGCCGAGACATACTCGCCACCGCTCAAACTGGTACTGGAAAGACCGCGGCTTACGTTATTCCGATTCTACAGTCGGGTGCTCGCGCGCTTATCCTTGCTCCCACGCGCGAGCTCGCATTACAGGTTCAGGATGATTTCAATCGCATGTGTGGAGGAACTCACCCCTCCGTCTGTCTGATTGGAGGAGCTCCCTTCCGCGACCAGAAGCGGGCGCTGAAGCGGCGCCCTGATTCGAACATCGTCGCGACTCCCGGGCGATTGTGCGATCACATCGATCAAGGTACGGTAAAACTTGGCGACATCGAGATGTTCGTTTTGGATGAGGCGGACGAAATGCTGAGTATGGGATTCTCGGACGACCTCGATCGCATCAATGCGGCTATGCCACAAGAGTGTCAGACGCTTTTGCTTGCGGCGACGATGCCGAAGTCGGTCGAGAGGCTGGCAAATGCTGCTCTCGACCAACCTATTACAATCAAAGCTGGATCAGGGCCGCTGAAGGCTGCTGATACTGTGGCCCAATCGGTCCTCATCGTTCCGAAGAGGAGCCGAGGTCAGGCCATCGAGAGGCTTCTCGTGCGATATGACCCCGAGGCCTGCCTCATTTTCTGTCGAACTCGAAATCGCACCGAGGAATTGGCAAAGGAATTGTCTCACATAGGGGCGGAGTCGCTTCATGGCGGTTACCAACAAAAGCACCGTGACAATGTAATGACGCGGTTCCGAAGTGGCCGCTCGAATCTACTCGTTGCCACCGATGTGGCGGCTCGAGGGCTTGATGTCGAGGCCATTGATCTGGTCATTCAGGACGATATGCCCTCGAATTCAGAGGTCTATGTCCATCGCGTCGGCCGTACTGGCCGAGCGGGCCGCGAAGGACGAAGCATTCTGCTAATTTCGAAGGGTGTCAGCCGCCGAATTGGAATGTTGAACAAAGTCGCTGGACATCTTGGCAAGGAGGCACTTCCAACAGCGGAAGAAGTCGAGGAATTGCAAACCATCAGATTAGTCGAAGAGATGATGGAAAACGAGCCGGGTCAACTCGCTAGAACAGCGTACAACTCGGCTATCGAGTCAAATCTCTCGCCAGAACAAATCGCTCTCGCAGCTATCGAGATGCTCGTTGGAGATGCAAAACTCGAGGAAACTTCGAATCACACCGGAAACACGGCTCTGGCTCTTACGGTCGGTAAGGTGGATCACGTCAGGCCCAATGATATCGTCGCGGTGATTTGTAATGAGGGCGGTCTCAAAGGAGACCGAATCGGTAGAATCGATCTTCTCGACCGCATCAGCGTTGTCGAGGTGCCAAGTTCCGAAATCGACGCTCTCGTCTCAGCCCTATCGAATACCAAGGTCCGTGGCAGATGGTTGAAGCCTCGCCACGCCGATGATTGGGATTTTGCCAACCGCTGAATAGGGAACTCTCGAATCTCCTACCAGCGTTGGCCTGATAACGAAGGGTCGATGCCGAAACAACATGGGAGTCGGGCCGGTTCCTCTGTTTCTCGCGCCGATGGCGGGGGTCACCGATCTGGCTTACCGCCTACTCGCTCGCGAGGTCGGCGCTGACCTGACTTTCACTGAATTCACCGCCGCATCGGGACTTTCCCGCCATGCAAAACACTCCTGGCTGAAAGTGGAATCCGATCCTCGCGAGTCGCCATTTATCCCGCAGATTTTCGGCGGCGACATCGATGAAATGGTCGCAACTGTCCAACTTTTGCACGACCGAGCGGATATCATCGACCTCAATTTTGGTTGCCCTGCGCCCAAGGTATGTCGCAACGATGCCGGTGCTGCTCTACTGCGTGACCCAGACAAGGTGGTGCGGATGGTACGCGCTTGCATTGAAGCGTCTGATGTTCCGATTACCGTGAAAATGCGTCTCGGAACAGGAAGTGGCCCGAATACCGCTTTGGAGATTTGTCAGAGGTTGGAGGCTGAGGGCATTGGGCGAATCTGCGTGCATGGGAGGACGCTGAGTCAGCGCTACTCTGGCGAGGCTGATTGGTCGCAGATTCGCAGAATAGTCGAGGCTGTCGACATCCCAGTCATCGCGAATGGGGATATCGTCGATGCTGCGAGTGCTGCTGCCTGCATCGAAGCAACTGGTGCGGCCGGCCTGATGATTGGTCGCGGAGCAATCGGCCGGCCAACAATTTTCCACGAGATCAAGAGAGACTTGGGTTGGACTAAGGAAAAGGCTCCTTGGGGTAATGATAACCCTGCAGTAGCACGTTCTTGGTGTTGGCAGCGTTACCTCGAATTGAGTAGAGAGGTCTACGAATCTGGTCAATGTAAGAACCTCAAGCGACACGCGGTATCATTCACTAAGGGCCTTCCGGGAGCCTCAAATATGCGCGTTGAACTACATTCGATTAACGATCAAAATGCCCTTGGCGATCGGGTGTCTGAATACCTCAGAGAGCTCACAGATACTACAGCAATGGTGGTCTGATGCACGATTCTATTAATGTCCTCGGCGGCGAATTGGAGACATGTTCTCTAGCTCCAAAGACCGGCTGGTTCCGTGATGGTTGCTGCAATACCGATGCCCGTGATCGAGGCTCACACACCGTCTGTTGTATACTGACACAAGAGTTCCTCGAATTCGCCCGCTCACGGGGAAACGACCTGATTACACCGGCTCCTGAGCATGGATTCCCCGGACTCAAACCCGGAGATCGTTGGTGTGTCTGTGCGCAGACTTGGCAGGATGCTGTCGAGGCTGGGGTTGCTTGTCCGGTTGTGCTCGAAGCAACCCACGAGGAGGCATTGGTGGCTTGCGATATTGAATTGCTAGAGGCCCATGCCGAGTCTGCTGAATAGGCCTGTTTGAAGCTGGATTACTCACTGACAACCGCTTCATCGAGTCGTTGCGCGACAGTTTTCCATCGGCGCAGAGTTCTGTCGATATTGGTCATTACCCGCTCGGCGATATCAGCGCCGTTTTTCCCAGCGATGCGGTAGCCGTAAGGCATGCGGCCACCGAGTGTATTGAGGAGTAGTCGCTGTGCATCGATTGAAACTGTAGCGAGGATATCCTCGACCTTTTCGATGCTTAATTTCTTCTTTTTTGCTCCTGTTAGCAAGGCCGAGGAGACCTCCTCATCGAGGCGGCCAAGACCACCTCGTCCCATCAGCCATTCTTCACCGCGGGCCGAATGTTGCCTCATGAGGCCCGCATAGACATCCATGGCGATACGGTCGCGCATAGCCACCCTATCGACGATACCCGCTTGACGCAATCTCTCAACAACTCGCTGCGCTCGTGAACGAGTTTCATCAGTACGGTCGGCCAGTGTTTGCAGCGTAAGCGGGCGATCGCTGGACGCCAATTCTTCGAATACACGCCGAGCGACGGTATCGCCCGACTTGACGCGATCACCGATTATACCCAGATCAACGATCAGTGCATCGAGCCTATCCGAGCCCTCAGCGCTCGGTCCAGGCTCGGCGATATCGATTCTGAAATCTTGCGAGTCCTCTTCGCTAGCCTCCGACATACGTTGCTCGGACTCGCTGATTAGCCCACTCAACTCAGCCAATCTCATCCATGCGATGGCTCGTGTCTGAACTGCAACAAGCTCGACCGCCCCAGCCATCGATCCTCCACGCAGCACATTGACGTGCCAGCGGCCGGCCAACTGTGAACTAACCAAACCCACTTCGCGCAGCTTGTGCATCTGGTTGTGCACGCCAGTCTGAGAGAGGCCGGAGAATTCGGAAATTGCGGCGTTATCCCAGCCGCGCAGCGGCTCTTCAAGGAGTGTGTGCCTGACTATCCGATGGATTGCACCTTGTTCCTCGTCGATGGTAGCACCTTCGCTGCGCGAGCGAACTAATCCCATCGAATCGAGTAGCCAAGCGAGCAGGACATCCGGGTCTCGAGAACCCGTTGGCATTGGCTGTTCGACCATTCGGATGCGGAACATGCAACCACTTGCCGAAATTCAATGTGTAATAGGATTCTGTTGCCAACTTAGCTCAGACGACTCAATCAGGGATGATTTGATGATTACGAGGAAGCATCATCATACCAATTCTTATCGCCCTTAACAGAATCAATTTCTTGATTAATTTCAATCCTAGTTTCTGTTTTTTCATTGCCCTTTTGTGTTAACGCCATAACAATTCCAATCAACAGGAAAATCAAACCACAGCATAGGAAAGTTGGCCCTCCACATATTGCAGCAAGACCTCCTAAAAAGTCCCCAACCACTTCTTCAACGACTTCCCATCCTACTAAAACAACATCGTGACTGGTTGTAATTGTATACTCAACACCATCTTCAAGACCTTTAATGGTACCAAGATGTAACCATCCCTCTGGGTCATCACCATACCCTGAAGGTAATTTTCCATCCTCAACACACCTATCTTGCTCCCAAGATGCCATGCCTCCTTCTATTTCGAGTGTAAAATCATCACATCTAATATCATCAGTTACGAATACCACAAGATCAGTTCCGACCCCTTCCTTAACGTGTACGAAACTATCCGTACCGCTCTCACCTTCCCAGAAAATATCGTCAGTAGGCCTCCAATCTTCGGCCCCGCCAATGGCGCCAGCTCCCATTACTGTAGCCAATATGCCACCAATCAGCATGAAGGCGCCAATGCCAACAGTGACTTTCGTACCCGTGTTCATGAAAATTCCTCTCAAGTGAGTGAAATAAAGGCAATGCATAATCATGCCATTTCGGCACGAAGATCTAACCAATTATACTCTAGTCGAGAGGTTCTCAGAGATTTGAGATGATCAGCTAATTGTAGTTCTCCTTCGGTGACGATACCACGCGTGCGTAGAACACCAACAGCCGAGTGAACAGCCGAGCGTGAACGCCCGAGATCGCGCGCTAGCGCGGCCTGTGAGCGAGGCGCATCGGAGAAAGTCAGGCGAGCGACGACTGCGCGCTGCAAAATGGACAATCCAACAGGAAGCATCGAGGCAGCGCGTGCATCATCGGTCACACCAGTACCGATGAGTATCTCAACCTGAGCTGGCGCACCAGCATAGTAGCAAGTTCGCCCATTGACCGACATTGTCGTCACCGATTTCTCGGTTACCAAGACATCGAGGTGATGGCGCAGAGTCCCATTAGCTGCCTCCAATCGTCGTTGTAATTCACGAAAATGAATCCCGGGCGAGCGGTCGAGAGTCGACATAATCCTCGCCCGAACAGGATTCTCCCAATTCTTCTTCGGAGCCGACAAAGTACCTTGCGCAGCCGGCGGGAGCATTCCAGGAAGCATTGCCCCAAGCCCAAGAGCGCCCCCAGTTAGAGCGATGAGGCCATCGAGGAACCAAGAGCGCTTACCGCGCCACTGTTCGAGCAATGCCATAGACGCTTTTTGACTCGTTCACCCTTTCAATCATGCGGCTCTATGAATCGTTATCGCATCGAGTTTAGAGCGGTCGCAATAATGTTCCACAGGAACAATTCATTCCGATTCAACTAGTTCTTTCTGTACCTTCATGTAAGCGACGAGAGGCCCGAGGAGTCGTCCACAAGTGCGTCCGTGCGTGGTCAGTCGATAGGTCACCCGAATTGGTGGCCCTTCCTCCACAACGCGAGATACCAAACCATGCTGCTGACAGGTCGTTAGTTTGTCCGACAGGGTCCTTGAAGAGATACCCCTCAAGAGGGTTC
>Ga0209494_1000623_pt1 | contig 15649 bp, 12 predicted proteins | sample EN1Hudseemescosm_FD_184628 | JGI IMG/M metagenome (GOLD analysis project Ga0209494, IMG submission 184628) | Methane-oxidizing microbial communities from mesocosms in the Hudson Canyon - EN1B Hudson Canyon (SPAdes) (version 2) | ecosystem: Environmental > Aquatic > Marine > Cold seeps | place... | reverse complement strand
GGCTTAAATGCCACTTTATAGGAAAAAAATCTCCCCAAAATAGAGGGATATTCTATGATTTATAGAGTGAATTTTTATTGAGAACTTATTTTTCTTAGGTTTCATGTTTTTCGAGGTTCCCGTTAGTTATTCAATTCTCTAATTTCATGTAGGAAAAGTGAGCGTACGATATGTGTAGTACCCTCTTTTTGGTAATATGAAATATTGACACTTTGATTTTATATAGTCATTAATTTTGTTAGATGAATATTACATTTATTTAACATAAAACATTTTAAAATAAAAAAGTAAGGAAATAAGAAATGAAGAAAATTAGTTTATGCGGTGTGTTATTGTTAATTGCAACTTTTTCTGCAAACTCAGCAGGGACACTTCAGGAGGGAATGAATGAATTAGCAGTGAAAATTATTGAAAAGTCAGTATCTAAAGGAAAGACATCAATTGCCATTTCTTATTTTCCGCATATTAATGGTGATAAAAGTGAGTTAAGTAATTATATTGCAGATGAACTGGTTTTAAAGTTATTCGATGTGCCTAATTCAAATATAGAAATTATTGAGCGGGGGCAATTGAATCAAATTTTTCATGAAATGAATTTCAATATGACGGGAGTTGTCGACTCTAAAACAATACAACAGTTAGGCAAGGTTCATGGTGTCGGCGCTTTAGTGTTAGGCTCAATTACGGAGATGGGAGAGTCTATTCGTATTAATGCAAGACTAATAAATACTGAAACTGGTAGAGTATTTTCAGCTGCAGGAACCACAATTTCAAAAACTGCGACTATTAAGACATTATTAACACGTATGCTTAAAAAAGGTACTGCTACAAATAGCAATTTAAGTGCTGCTATAGTTGATGAAAACAATTCAAATTCAAGTGGGCCTAGTGTATTTAATATTGATTTAATGAAATACTCTATTGGTGACATGCCTGAGGCTTTAGGAATGGTCACAGTGGAAAATGGAAAGAGAATAAAAGGAAAAAGAGTTTTAAAAGGTTTTCAGGGTGGAGCGTTTGAAATTAACTTACCCGGTAAAGGTTTGCATGGAGATTTTGAAATTTTGTTTACAGGTTATTATTTAACAAAAGGAAATAATAAAATTGAACTAATTTCAGCAGAAAAAACTTTGCAATGGAAGCTTAAGTCATACCCTTACTCATTAATTATTGGAGATAATAGTTATAACCTAGCAGGAATAAGTCGGCAAAATAATAAACCTAATCATATTAGAATTATTGGTAAGGGCAGGGTAATAAAGTATTTTGTTAACGATAAATTTGTAGCATCTCAAGTGGGTAATTCTTCCACTAATTATAATAAATTTAAAGTTACATTAAATAAAGGGGTGAATGAGCTGGGTAATATTTCGTTTATTCAAAATTAGATTACATTTAGTTAATAAAAATAAAAATAAAAATAAAAATAAAAAGGACATAAGTGTAATGATAATAAGAAAAATGATAATTTTATTGTTTGTTTTTTTATTTAGTTCTACCTGTAATGCCTCTATTGAGGTTACAACAACTGGTACTGGATTAGATAAAGAAAATGCAATTAAAGAAGCCTTACGCTCTGCCATTGAGCAAAGTGTCGGTATTTCTTTAGAGTCAAAACAAATTACTGAAGACAGTGAAACGATTAAATTAAGAATCGTAGCATCATCTCAAGGGTTTATTCAACGCTACAGTATTTTAAGTGAAGGGCAAGATGAATTTGGTTATACAGTAGAAATTCATGCCTTTATCAATGATGCTAAGCTTGGGCAAGATATTGCTGAATTAGTAAATAATAAAAAAGGGATGCGGCTGTGGCAGCAAGAGCATTTTTCAAACCGAAAAGTAATGGTTATTCAGAAAAATAAACAGCTAGGCATAACTGATAGCCGATTAGACAAAGCGCATGAAATCGCTCGAATTAAAGTTGAGTCAGCATTCCTTAATAAAGGTATTCGTATCTTTGATGAGGAGCAAATATCAGACATTATAAAGGATATACATAAAGGCAATGATCAATTATCAGATGTAGATTGGTCGAAGCTTGCGCGTAAGCATGGAGCTGATACTTTGGTACTTCTGAGTGATGAGGTTAGGCTTAATACTGTCAATTTAGAAAGCATGAATGTTAATGATATGGGGATTTCAAAAATTTCATATGGACTTAACAGTAAAATGTTAGAAACATCTACAGCTCGACTTTTAGCTAGAGCTTCCAGTCATACTAATAGTGTGTTTTCTGGTGCAAGTAATCTACCAAATCAATTAAGAGATATTGTAAATAAAACTGCGACTGACGTTTCTTTTTCATTATTAGTAGGAATGGTGAATTCCTCAGACGCGCTCAATGAGGTGTTAATTGTTTTCAATGGTTTTTCTGAAGATGAGAAATATGCGATACTTGATTCGGTTGAAAATATGGGTTTTGCTGATGGTAAAGACTATCGAGAGCAAGAGTTTTCTGAAGATATTTTGAAGTTAGAATTTTTTTCCCCTTCATTTCATGTCAAAAAATTTCGACGTAGCCTTTATAAGCAGTTAAAAAAAATAGATATTGCCTTTGTAACACAAGAATGTATTTCTAGCCGATGTGTTCTAAAAAAGAAGAATATAGCAGATTGATTTTTAAGAATTAACTTAAAGGAATAAAAAATGAGATTAAAATTAATTTGTCTATTCTTAGTGCTCGTACATTTTTCAATGCCCAGTTTTGCAGGTAGCAGTGAGTGTAAGGCATTTATAGCTAATAATGGTGGAAAAACTCTACTTGTTAAATTTAAGGGAATTATTGAAAAGTGGCCAGAAAAAAAACTAATAAAGAACCGAGCTCTAGTAAAGAAATTTATATCAAGTTGTAAGAGTAAGGGGGCTTCACCTTATTATTGTATGAGTAATAAAAAGAAAGAAAATTATTGTATTATTGATAGGCTAAATACAATGATTGCTATAGAAGGGATTAAGCGAAAGCGAACAGTTTCAAAAAAACCGATAAAATTAAAAATTCCGGTTATTGATAAAACGGAGGTTGGTTTAGGTAAGTTATTGTTAAAATCAAATTATAAAAAAATCAATCAATCTTATTTGGCTTACTATAATATAAAAAAGGGTTTCCACCCTGGAGTAGATTACAGAGCTGCAAAATTTACTAGGGTGACTTCGCCTGTAGATGGTGTTATTCATAGTATTGATGAAAAAGTTTGGGGTCGAATGACAATTAAAACAAAGGAAGGAAGGTTATTTGTTTTATTGCATATGTCAGAATTCTCTAAAAAATCAGGAGCAGTAAAAAAAGGAGAATATTTAGGTAAAACTGGGGATGTAGGGGCTCCTGGAGCTCCTCATTTGCATGTTGAATTTAGGACGGGGGGAACTACTAGCGCACCTTATTTTAAAGTCCCCCAAGAATACTTAAAATACCCAGAAAAAACACCAAAAAATAAAATAAACACAGGAGTAAATATAGACCCTGTATTAGTCATTAAGTGAAGAAAATGTGCTTTTAAATATAATAGTCGAGTTAAGAGAGCGAAATGAATAAATTTAAGAAAATTGCAGTTATTATTTTATTTGTATTATTAACTAGTTGTGCTAATACAGGAGTCGATAACTTAAGTGAAGATGGTTTAAAAACTATATCAAAAAATGAATTTTATGCACCTAAATTTCCCGTGGATCAGCATTATATAGGCTATTCATGGAGTAAAACGCGGAAAAAAGCATTTAAAAATTTTTCGGATGATATTGAAGTGGAAGTACAAAAAAGCTTTTCTGGAATGCATGACGATATTGCCAATAAGGTATTGCTAAGTGCTGCAGTTACACCTGTTGGTATTCCGGTGACAGGGTCTGCAACGACAGGCTTTGATACTCGTAAATACTTAAAAGCTTCTGGTATACAAATAATAAAACCAATGATGGGAGATTTTGCGCGTATACCTTTTAAAGTTGGAGTGCCATACATCACAGAAGCGCTACGCGTTGAGGGTTTTGAAATAGCTCAGAAAGGAGGGAGCCATTTCGGGATTGCGGCTGATGCAAATACAGCTATGGGTGGGGCGGGCGGCGAACTCTCGACTTCTGGACTTGAAGATAAAGGAATAACAGGGAAAGGGCTTGTTATAGGTTATAAATTTGAAATGTTGGATGAGGATTCATTAGAAACAAAAAATAAAGGCCCAGAAAAATTAAACTTAGATAAAAAAGTAGTTCTTTCTAGTGTTGATATTACTGCAAAACTTGAGAAAGTGACGCCTAATAACCCCTTGTCTAAAAATTTAATATGGGCATGCGCTTCAGATAGAGCTTTGCGGAGTAAATATTTGGCGGCATGGGTAATATATATAAAATTTAATAGGCATGGTGAGCGAACATTGATGCCTGTAGCATTCCCTGCATTAAATACTACTGATGATCTATTATGTAATTCATTCAGTGCTATTTTAAGTACCCAATTTTCGGTACAAAAAGACAAATATACACGGAAGAAAATTAAAATTACAATTAATAAGGCTAACGTGAATTATAATATAAGGCCGATTAACTGGGATGTTGATGTTGCTATAATTGATCAGGCATTTAGTACGCAAGTTATCGATGTTGAATAATAAGGTGTTTGGTATGAATAGGTTGAAAAAATACTTAATAATTTTCTTTGTATGCGTTCCATCAGTTGTTTTTGCTGGGAATATCTCTGTGTTAAAGCACGATGTTCAAATGACTAAAGGGGCATTTGTATTAAATTTCGAATGGCGTTCCGATTTTCAAATTGAGACGGTTAGTGGCAATATTACTGGCGTTACTTTTAGTGAGAATTTAATTGATGAAAATAGTAGAGATAGAAAAGGTTATAGTGGGCGCTATATAAAAACCTTTACAAATAATGGAAATATACCCAGCGATATTAAATACTCTTTTCAATTGCTAGATGTGACAGGTAAAAGGAGTCAAAATATTGAAGGGGGAGTTAGTGTTGAAGGGTCAAGTAGGCAATCTTATATTGATGATTTAAATAATGGGGTTAATGTATCGGAGAGATTAAAGTCAGCTCAGAGTGATTTGAAAGCGGCTGATTTAGCCCCTTTAATGAATGAGTTAAAAATTTTTAAAGGTAAAAATAAGCCTATAGTTGTGGAGGCTAGAGCGGTAAATTATAATGGAATAGATTCGGTTATATTTAGTTTTTATGATCAATCGGGAGAAGAAGTATTAAAAAAATCAATTGATACTCAAGGGCAACAGAAAATTAAGACACAATATGTACCAGCAGCTCTTTCTGATGGCAGTTATGTTGTTACCGTCGTAGCTGTATCATCTACAGGTAAACAGTCTAACAGTAAGTCACAACATTTTTATATTGATGAAAAAATTAGTTCTAAGATAAATGCGGAGTCTAAAACCGTAGTATCAGAACCTGTTGCTGTCGCAGCAATAAAAGTAGTAGAGCCAAAAGTTAAAGTATCAAAACCTACTGTTGCTGTCGCAGCAATAAAAGTAGTAAAGCCAAAGGTTAAAGCATCAAAACCTGTTGCTGTCGCACCAATAAAAGTAGTAAAGCCACAAGTTAAAGCATCAAAACCTGTTGCTGTCGCACCAATAAAAGTAGTAAAGCCACAAGTTAAAGCATCAAAACCTGTTGCTGTCGCACCAATAATAGTAGTAAAGCCAAAAGTTAAAGTATCAAAACCTGTTGCTGCCGCAGTAATAAAAGTAGTAGAGCCAAAAGTTAAAGCATCAAAACCTGTTGCTGTCACAGCAATAAAAGTAGTAAAGCCAAAAGCTAAAGTATCAAAACCTACTGTTGCAGTACCAGTAATAGAAGAAAAGTCTGTGGTAATAATTCCAAAGCAAGAAATTAAAGATATAGAAGCACCTAAACTGTCCATAAGAACTTTCCCTCTTAATATAAAAGCTGGAACTTCTTTTGAAGTGCGCGTAAGCGTATCAGATAACATAGCTTTAAAAGAGTTAAAAATTTATTTAAGTAATGGAATTAGGGTAATAAAATCGACAATTCCAGCAAATAAAAAAAATATTATTCAGTTATCTGGATATAAACAAACAGAGATAAATTTTATATTAATTTCAGATACAGCACATAAAAAAACGATAGATTTTCGTCTAAGTGATGAGAGTAATAATATAACAAAAGAAGTAATTGAGGTAAGTGTCAAGCCAACAATTAAGCCAAAATTCTTAAGCAATCCAGTTTTTCATTATTCAAAAGAGTGGCACAAAGGATGCATTCAATTAAAAGAAAAGCAGGGGGTTGGAAGTTTTAGTTTGGATTACTCGGACCCTCAAGGTGCGGTAAGTCAAGTTTATCTCCGCTCAACTTTTGAAATGCAAAAAAGACAATCAGCATTCGTTCCTGGTGGTAATCCAATTTATGCTTGGGGTAATGACAAAAAAGTTGCATGGGGTAATACTCTACATAGAGCAACAGAAAAACATACCCTTAAATTTTTTAAAGGACAAATATACCAGATATCTGGTAAGCAGAAAATTGAGATAATTTTAAAATCACCCTACTTTCCTGATGTGGTTAAGGGTTTATGTATTATTGGAAGTCAGCCTTCATTAGAGAAAAAACATAAAATTACTCCACCTAAAAAACATAATACTAAGCCAGCTTTACCACCTAAACAAAAACAGGATTCCTCAGATTCTTTTGAAGAATTATTAAAAAGTTTAGTTGGTGACTAACGGTAAGCGACTTAAAGTGAAATTCTCTTAATCGTTATTAAAGGTAGGCTAATGTAAGATTTATATGATAGTTGAATTAGGTGAAGATTATTCACTTAGTGAAAATACTTATTACTTGAATTTAAGAATAAAGGAAATAAAATAAAATGAAAAAAATAAATTTGTTACTTATATTGTGTGGTTTGACTATAAACACTTCAGTTTCTATTGCCGAAGAAATTTGGGTAGATGGGTTAATTACTGCAGAAGGAACAGGCATATCAACTGATACAAGTGTGCCAATTGCTAAAGCAAAAATAAGAGCATTTAATGCAGCTAAGGCGTCAGCTCAAATGGAATTATTTTCAGCGCTGGAGTCAGTTACAGGTGATAGCAAGCAATTAACAGATGATTCAGAACAAATTGCTAATGTAATTGTCACCAAAGCAAAAGGGATTTTAAAAGGCGCTTTTGTATTTAATAAAACATTAACTATCGAGGATGGAGTGCCTGTTTCGGTCGTTACAATGGCTGTTTGTGCAGATAGGACGCATCCGGCATGTAAACACAGGCCAACTTTTGCTGCTCAGTTAGGGAATGATTTTTCTCAGCTGGAGGAAACAAAAAGCCAACACAGAACTATCAGTATCCTAGGTGATAATATTAGTGAAGAGGCTTTAGTCAATACTAACAAGACTAATCATGCGAAATTGAATGGCAATAAGTATGATGAAAACATGGCAACATCAGGACTTGTCGTAAATCTTGAATATTTGACTGTCTCAGCAAAAAGTAAAAAAATCCCCGTAATTGCAACAGAAAAACAAGATAGTAGTTTACAAATTTTGTATTCAATAAATAGTATGAATGCAGACTCGCGTTCTAAATTTCATCCTGCAATTTATACGACTAAAGAAGGTATAAAAAAGGAATATATTGTTAATAGGTTGGGTGAAAATATACTCTATATTTCCGCAAAATCAATTGTAAAAGATCAATATGGAGATGAAATAGTTTTAATATCAGAAAACTCTGTTGATATACTAAATCAAGCAATAGTACTAAATGATAGTTTTATTAAGAATGCAAGTGTAGCATTTATTAGTAATTAATCACTTTCTTTTAAAAAGGTAAATTTGGAATGGACATATCTAAGCGCCGGTTTATATTAACAACTATAAGTAGTTTGTGCTTTGGTACCGCTATTGCACAGGATGACTTCGCTGAGTTTGAAAAGCTTTTAAATGAAAGGAATAAAAAATTTGACAACCTAGTTGATCAAGCTTTTTTGAGGTTCGACCAAAAAGTTAGAGATGCCTATGAATCGGCACGAAAGGATCAGGAAAAGACCTGGGGAAATGTTGTAGATAATTATTTACCAGCAGCTAAATATTGGGTTGGATATGATAAAAATGATAATTCTCGTATTAAACTTGATTATGAAAAAGAAGAGACCATAATTGAGATTCTAGTAGATGAAAATATATCAGAACAACAGGAAAAAAAAGAAATAGAGAAAGTTGCAGTAAAATATATAGAAATGGGGCAGGAGGAAATTGATGACATTGACCCAGTTCGTAGTAAGTTGGATAAAGAAACTAATCGCATTAAGAAAGTTTCAAGTAAAGATGTGAAGCCAGTTCTAGACCTATTAACAAATAGTAATACACAAGTAATTACTGATAGCCTTAAAAAGGCTATAACACAGAAAAAAACAACAAAATCTAAATTTAATAAACAGAAAATTTCTATTAAAATCCCTTTTAAGAAAAAAACAGAAAAGGAAAAAATCGCAACATTTAAGCCGCATGTAATTGCAATGTCTAAGAAATATGATATTCCAGCAGCTTTAATTTTTGCAATTATAAAAAATGAATCTGCATTTAACCCAAGAGCTATTTCCCCCATTCCTGCTTATGGTTTAATGCAGTTAGTTCCATCATCTGGTGGGCTAGATGCTTATAGAATGGTTTTTGGTGAAAATATTAAACCAAAACCTGAAGAATTGTTTTCGCCAGAATTTAATATTACCCTTGGTACAGCATATTTACATATTTTGATGTTTAGATACTTGAAGGGAATAAAATCAGTTAATAATAAAAAATTATGTGTGATATCTGCCTATAATACAGGTTCAGGAAATGTAGCAAAAACATTTACGGGAACGTTACGTGTGAAAAATGCATTACCAATTATTAATAGCTTAGATCATGATGCTCTTTATAATAAATTAATTACGGGTTTACCGTATGAAGAAACACAAAAATACCTTAAAAAAGTTTATCTCAGCATGAAGCAGTATGAGAAATATAACTTTTAAATAAATTAAAATACTCGATTTAAACCTAATTAAAAAATAAATAATGAAAAGAATTATCGTAGGAATTTTTTTAATTTTACAATTTAGCATTCTTATACCGGCTAATTCAGAAACACTGCAGGCAGGAATAAAAAAACTTGCACAAAAAATAGTAAGTAATTCGTCAATAAATGGAAAAAGGTCAATTGCAATTTCATATTTTACTCATACAAATGGTGATACAAGTGAGTTTAGTAAATATATAGCGGACAAGCTCGTAGTTAACTTATTTAATGTTCCTAATGCAAATTTAGATATTATTGAAAGGGAGCAGTTAGCCGCTATTTTTCATGAAATGAAATTTAACATGACTGGAGTCGTAGACACCAAAACAATACAAAAATTAGGGAAAATTCATGGTGTTGATTCCTTGGTACTTGGCTCAATAACTGAAATGGGAAAAAAAATTAGTATCACTGCTAGAGTAGCGGATACTGAAACAGGTCAAGTTACCTCTGCAGCAGAAGTGATTATTGAAAAAAAGCCCTATATAAAAAACTTATTGTCAAAAAAAATAATTGATAAAGATGCTCATGAAACAAAAAAAAAATCAGAGAAGAAAATTAAAAAGACTAGTATAAGCAGGGAAAAACGAGCATTACGGGTAAATCAAAGTCCCATAGAATTATTTAAAGTAATACAGCAATATGCAGATAATAATATACAAGTTAGTATACTGCCAACACAAGAAATGTATAAAATTGGTCGTGATTATTTAGAAATGACAGTAAGCTCAAGTAGGTCTGGTTATTTGACTATTTTATCGGTAGGATCAAGTAAAAAAATATATCAATTATTTCCCAATAAATTAGATACAGATAATAGCCTCCGTCCGGGTAGGGATATATTTTTACCGCGTAGTTCATGGCGTTTACCAGCTAATGGACCAGCAGGAATCGATTATTTTCTAGCTATTGTTACAAATACACCAAACCCATTTTATGGCTTAGGTGTTCCTGCTGGACCATTTATTAAGCTAGATAAAAATATTAGTACTGCTGACTCATTAATAGAATCTATGACTAGTTGTAGTCAATCTATATCCAGTGTAAATAAGGCTGAATGCAGTCAATCATCTGAAAGAGATTTTGGCGCAATCGGGACTGATTCAAGTTATTGTAGTTCATCGCAGCGTGACTTTGATGCTATTTCAGTTAATAAAGAATGTACAAAAAACTATGCTGTTGGATTTATGCAAGTGCGAGAGATTAAGTAAGCAATAATATTATAATTTTTATAGGGTTATTGCAATCGTGCAGTTATCAGGAATAGGTGATGAATTATTTTAAGAAAATCTTGTGTACGGGGAGGATAATCTAGATAATGTTGTATTAAAGAACATTATATCGTTTCACAAACTGATAATTTTTAGTCCGCAGTATGCGGCAGGGAAATTCACCAATTCGAAGTGAACTGTAAGTTCGCTCAGGAGCCAAGAATTTTATTCCGACATAGTCAGGTCAATGTGTAATCCCCCCGAAAATTAATATAATTCGTACTGTAGGTGAATGAACAGAAGTGACAGGACTTACCTATGTTTCATGAATTAGGGCGGCCCTAGAAAAAATTTACAGGGGTTGTTATAATTCTGAAAATTAATACTAATAAATTGGAGAATATGAAAATTCAGATTAATTGTCATTGGTTGTCTAGCAATATTCTAGGTGACACTTTTGCATACAAGTTAATAATTAAAAGTGGAGAGTTTCTAGCTCCTGTTAAACAGATATAGGGAATATAAGAAATGAATGAAATAAAGCTAATTATAATTTTTACAGTGGTTATAAGTTTACAAGGATGTGGAGCCATGTTTGCAAAAATGGCATCATCGAATTTTCCAAGTTCAAAATATAACGCAATTCCTTTTTTAGAGGACGAAGTTGAAAATTATTTTTCAGAACTAGAAAAAGTAAGTCATAAAGGAGACGTTGTAAGTGATAAATTAGGAAGTTATTTTATTAAAAAGGAAAAAGAAGGGATTTATTCTAGGTTTACTTTGTTAAATCAAGATGCAAGTGTTTTAAAAAATAGCTTATCATCTTCTGTAGGTTTAATGGAGCCTATGTATTCATTAGATTTAAACTTGACTGTAAAGTTAAATTGGAGTGAGACTAAAAGAAAATATAGATTTTATACTAAGGTATTAGGGTTAAAATTATTACCATTAAAATATACTAAAAAATATCATCACCAAATCGCTAGTGCAGCAAGAAAGAAAGGCAAGAAACATATAAGTGATGGTATTTTTTCTATGAATACTGCGAGTAAATTAGTTGCTGCTGAAAATGGTTTGTATAATCCTGAGTATTATAAAAATATATTAAGTAAAGTAACAACTAAAGCAGACTATTTAATTAGTCACACAATGGCAAATTTTTTTTACGAGGGGGAGTTTGGCAAGCATGTTAGTAATATGAACAATTACCCTGGTAAGATGACCCCTGAGGCACAAAAAGCATATGATAGAGCACATAAAGATAAAGCAGATCCATTGATTTTGGCGTATGAAACTTACACTAAGAACTTTTTAAATTATAGCTTTTCAACTATTAATTTTTTACCAACTAGTTATTTCGAAACTCTGGAATCTGGCGGTGGAATTCGGCTGTATTCGGGCTGCCGAATTGAGTCAAAAGCTATCTGGATGGAGGGTATAAAAAATATGAATGACGCAACGGCGATTCCATTTGCAAGTGCTATTTCAGTCGCGGTTAAACAGAATGAAAAGTTAAACGATAAAGAGTATTTAAGAAAAATTAAAAACGATTTTAAAAAAGCAATGAAAGAAGAACATAAAATACAGAAATTAACTGAATTAGCTTGTAAGAAAGGTTATAAGGCTATGGGGTTATCAGGGGTTATTAGATCTAAAAAATTAAGATAATTTAAGGTTTTTGTAAGAGGTATTATTTTTAGTGAGCCTATATTTTAAAGTATAGGCTTTTTTATGTCCCTTAATGGATTAAATAGCTATGAGTTATTGTATTAAATATATTATATTAATGCTGGTATTAACGGGGTGTGTTTCCAACGCTAAATATGGAATCCAAGATAGCCCTGCACAAAAAAAGATATTACGAATCAATAAGCTATCTACTTTAAGGGCGGAAACAAAATATCATCAGCTTGAAAAAGAGCTTATAAAAGATGTTGAAAATTTTGCCGATGATAGTTATGCAAGGCCTAGGCTATATAATGAATTAGCTTCATTATATAGCTATCAGTTACTAGATATTGAGCGGGCGATTGAAATTGATACGGCTATCCTAAGCATCCCTATTTCTGTGACTGATTTAGAGGGAAATTTTATACCAAAATATAATGTTGCAAATGAAGTTATATTAGGTGATTTGAGTTATGTTTCTGATTTTATTGAAATAAAAAAAGAAGATATTATTTTAAAGGCCAAAGATAGGTTGCTGAAAAATAAGCGGTTAGTTAAAGGTAAAACATCTAAATCTAAGAAATATAGAGAAATAATGGTTAGGGAGCATGTTTTTTCTGTTAATGAGGATATTAATAATGGATTTTCTAGTCCTGCAGATAAAAAGATACTTATTTCTCGCTTAATTAAAGGGGAGTATGAGCTTAAAAAAATAGATTCAAAATATAAGTATCAAGCAGGTAAATATTTTAAAGACGGAAGTATTACCCTAGAAGAAATTGATTTATCAGAAATTGATTTTATAAGCTTATCTGATTATCTTGATAAACTATATGTGCAAACACATGAAGTACAGTTCCTTGAATATGCTTTAAATACTATATATAAACCCTATATAAATATACGTAAACCAAGGAATAGATGGAATTACAATGTACTTATCAATAGATATATTTCTAAGTTAATTAAATCTAGCTATGAGACCCATAATTATCAAGAGATGTTGTATTATATTAGTTTAAATAAGTCAAGGATGTTACTTGAAGAGCGATTAATACAAAGTAAAAGTAATATCTTATTCAAAAGTAATAATGAATTAAAGCGTAATGTTTATGGTTTGCCTGATAAAAGAGAGTTTTTAGCAGGATTACGGGGTATTGATAATTTTTTAGATTTTTATGTTGATGGTTTTTATTCAAAAGAACATAAATTAACGACAAAAATAGCTCGGTCAGTAATGCCTTTTTCGACAAGGGATTTTGGTATTGAGTCTACAGAAGCACAGGAAGAGGTATTTGTTGATTCCTCAGTATATATGACCTATGTTACTGAAGGGAAAGTTGATAAGGTAGAGAAAATTTCTGGTAATAAGTTAAGGCGTTTAAAGCATCAGCTAAATAGTTCTTTAAATTTAATATCACAAAGGAATTTTACTGGTAACTATTCTGGCTACCTAAATAACTTAAGCAAGAAATTTAAATTACCACAATATGTCACAATAAGCCCTGATAAGTGGCTATCTCGTCACCCGCTTAATTTTCATTTAAATACAAAATCTGTACGATCAATTAACTTATTTACTACAGGGGAAGTCAGTAGGTTAAAAACGCTTGATGTTGTTGGCTTTTTTAATCCAACAATGGACTTGGATGGTGCTGAGCAAGAAGCTGATGCAATATTATCTTCAATTCCTTCGGCTAAAGTATTTAAGCGTGAATCTGCAAAATTAAGTAAATTAGGTCAATTGGAAGCTGCAAATATTGTTCATTTTTCAATGCATGGGGGATTCAATTCTGATGCCCCTCAATATTCGAAATTATATTTTTCTGGCTCAGAAAGGGGGTTAAACAAGAATGATCCCAATGCTCTGTATGCAAAAGATATGGGAAATTATGAGATTTTACAAAACCGAGACCTTATTTTTGCAGCGGCTTGTGAAACGGGAAAAATATCAGCTGATCAAAGTAATGAAAGTGAGCTAATAGGCATATTAAGGCCGTTAACTGCAAATAGAAATAAAAATATTATTTTGTCTTTGTGGAAAGTAGACGATCAAGCAACTAAAGATTTTGTTGCTTGGTTCTACCAGGATTTAAATAAATCTCATATAGTCAGTGAAGCTTTTCTATCCGCACAACTGAAAGTTCAAAATAAATATAAAGACCCATACTATTGGGCTGCCTTTTATTTATCGCAAGCTAATTAACTTCCAGTAATGGAGTCTGTAATCCCTCGCTATTAGTTTTAGCGGGGATTTCAACGATATTTTGTAATAAAAGGAATCTAGCGCGCCACTGCGTGGCTCAACTAAAGATTTTGGGACTCCTATCGTAAAAATCGATTCGCTAGACGGCGAATCAATAGTGCCCTGGCTCGCCCTTCGCTTACCACGGACTAAAAATCAGCCATGATTTTCAGCGGCTGAGGGTTGAAAACCTTAGGTTTAGGCTATCCTTAAGGTCGGATGGCCTTGTTAATTTAAACTTTGACCAATTTTTTTACCAAGCTGTACTTTTGTACCGGCGCTGAACGAGTCTTCCCAGTTCACTGCATTTTCACCAAATAAAGCGATGATCGTCGATCCCATATTAAAACGGCCGAGTTCTTCACCTTTTTTCAGTTGCGGTGCATCATCTCCTGTGTAAGTCCATTTGCGCACTTCTTTTGCGCTTGGAGGAGTGACTTCACCATGCCAAACCGTTTCTATGCTGGCAACAAAAATAGCACCGACTAATACGAGTGCCATTGGACCTGCTTCAGTATCAAAAATAGCAACGACACGTTCATTTCTAGCAAACAAGCGTGGAACTGAATTAGCCGTTGCGCCGTTAACACTAAATAAACGCCCGGGTACATGGATCATTTCTCTTAATGTGCCATCTAAAGGCATATGTAAGCGATGATAATCTTTGGGGGATAAATAAATAGTGGTAAATTTACCGTTTTTAAAGATAGCGGCGCGCTCTTCATCGCCACCTAATAAATCAACGGCTGTATAGCTCATGCCTTTGGCTTGAATAATATCACCGTCAGTAATATTACCTGCTTGACTTACGGCGCCATCGGCAGGACAAGCGATTGAACCCTGTCCACTGCTGATAGTACGTGCACCTGCTTTTAATTCACGTGTGAAAAAGTCATTAAAGCAGCTGTAAGATGTAATGTCGGGATTGATCGCTTCATCCATATTGACGCCATAATGCGCAACAATTTTATGGATAAATAAATTTTTCCATGCTTTATTTTTACTGAAAGTAAATTTCCGCATCAATCGAGATAAAGGGTGGTGCGGTAAAATATATTGTGGGAGTGTGGTTAAGCTTTCTTTAAATGTCATGATGGTTTTTTGGTGTCATTGGATTTTCCACTTAAATAATAGGCAAAGGCAATCACTTCAGCAACCGCGGCATATAGTTCTTGTGGGATTTCATCACCCAAAGGGACTTGCGCTAAAATTTCGGCAAGTTCTGGGTTACTTTGTAGGGGAATATTGTGTTCTTCAGCAATTTCTAAGATTCTTTTTGCTGTTAAGTTTTTGCCGCTTGCGGTTACTTTAGGCGCATTGCTGCCGTCGTACTTTAAGGCGACGGCAACTTGTATGTCTTTAGTGGGTTTGGGCATGTAAAGCTAAGTCTTTATCGCTTATAGGGATAAGGTGAATTAGAGTTTGTAAATAACACTATTGTTAGTTGCGTCTCTAGGGTCACGTTTTCTTTTTATAGTTTGGT
>Ga0209494_1000618_pt1 | contig 15718 bp, 9 predicted proteins | sample EN1Hudseemescosm_FD_184628 | JGI IMG/M metagenome (GOLD analysis project Ga0209494, IMG submission 184628) | Methane-oxidizing microbial communities from mesocosms in the Hudson Canyon - EN1B Hudson Canyon (SPAdes) (version 2) | ecosystem: Environmental > Aquatic > Marine > Cold seeps | place... | reverse complement strand
ATGCCTCACAGAAGCGAACAAAATTATTTAATTGATGTTTAGCACGAATGTAAGGGTCTTCAATAACAATCGATTTTGCTTTTGCTAGATAAGGCGTAATAATTGACTCATAACTATAACCAGTCGCGTCATAAGTAATTTTAAAATGCTGTTCTTTCAGTTCAGGCGGCGCCGATACCTCAACGACATCCGAGCCTTGTTGGGGGTCTATATCATTTATTGTTGGTTCTACTGTTTCCTCAGGTTTATGGCTTTCACCAGGCACATCAGTTTCAACACGCATACCTGGTTTTTGCGGTGTTAATGTCGCACTAGCACCCACTGTTTCAGGGCAGTGAACTACAACCTCTTTGTCTTTAACATTTATGTAAGACAATTCAATTAGGGCAAACTCATCATCTGGCTTACGCTTATTCATTTGCTCCTTAACTCGTCGTCGCCCTTCGATGGCATATTCAATATATTCTTCAAAATCTTTATCTGAACACTCACCATGCGGGTGTAGCATCTTCATAAAAGCTACTACCGTTTTTTTAATTCCTTTTTCATCACGCCCTTCAATTGCAGAACCTAAGTTTATGCGTTTACTCACTTCTTCATAACGATTCGTATGTTTAAGCTGATAATGAAAAGCCTCTGCCAAATAATCGGTAATAAAGCCATAATTAGAAGTCAAAAACTCAGAACTATTTTTGGGCATTTCCCAGCCAGGTAAATAGGTACAAAAACGATCCATAATTGCCAGGTCAAATTCTTTGGGTAATGGCTGAAATAAATCGTATTCTGTTGAATTAACAACCTGCTTAACCCCTAAGTCTAAATTACCAATAAACGTCATACTGGCATCAGCTATAACCTCAGCACCACGCGAAAAACGACCGTTAGCCATAAAATCTTTCATGATTTGAATAGTGTCGGGATCTTTAACTCGCATATTACCCACTTCATCAAAAGCAATGGTATCCCAGAACCCCACTAGGCCTACTTTTTTACGGGCATTGTTATAAAACAGAGTTGCACTACTAGTCTGCCCACCAGAGATTAAAGTGGAATATGGTGAAAACTCACTGTAGAAATATGACTTCCCTGTACCACGCGGGCCCAACTCAATAAAATTGTAATTAGCTTCAACTAATGACGCTAAACGTGATAAAAAATGAAACTTAACACGTTTGTTCAGCTTGCTTGGTTCTAGGCCAACCGAACGCATAACAATATCCATCCACTCATCACGCGTGTACTTCGCTCTTCCTTTACAAAACGCATCATAATCAAAACGACTTAACTGTATGGGCCGAAGATCTTCGATATAAAAGGCATAGTCATCCTCTTCTATATCATTATGACAAAGAGTCACTTCTGCCCAAATACCACCTTCTAACAATCGGTCATTGTTTTTATAAAATTTTTCACCAATGGCAATACGCTGTGAGTTAAAGTTTTCCATACTTGCCCAATGTCGCTTTTCCTTTTCAACATAACGGACATGTACTTTATCGATAAATTTATGTTTTCCTTTAGTAGCCACTTTTGATTGCGCTGCATTAGCTTCATCAGGGCGTACATAATTATCAGACAACGTCTCTAATACGGCTTCTAAGCCGGCTTGAATTTCATCCACATCGTCACTGGCGCAATAACGCGCTAATAAAAACTCTAAAACAAATGTAGGCACATTCGTACCTTTCTTTATACGATGCAAAAGGTCTTTACGAACAACTTTTCCATCAAAAACCTCTATTAACTTACTGTCTAACTCATCCATAGTCACCTCTAAACCGCATAATCAGTTTCTAACTCAAGTGGCGCACCCAGTACTGTTGAAGTTAAAGGGTCTATCGCTTTCACGGTAAACTTACCTTCAAATTCGGGATCCATTTTAAGCGTCACCTTAATCGACACGCCCGGTTCGATAAGAATGGTCCCAGTCGCTGCATTCACATATTGCCCAGGTTTTGCCTCACCCACAACTGTCGTACCTTTAACACCTTTATGCGCTTCAAGTAGAATTTCTACAGCGCCCGTCTCATCAAGATCATCAAACATTCCTTTTTGTGACCCTTCTAACTTTAACTCAATAACCGCAAACCTGGCTGTAACACGTGTAGCACCTTTTTTATAATCTAAAAGCACTGAGGCAGTTTGCTTAGGTTTAATGATCGTAGATTTCAGTGTAATTTCGATAACAGGCAATAAACATTCTTGCAACGACAAACCCCCATGGTAATACAACATTCCTCGTCTATAAGGCGCTAATGAACGAGGACCAGAAAATTGAGGAATATTCGTTTGAATACCACACTGCTCAGCAGACAATCTATAGTGATGGGTGTCAACATTACCATTACCTAATAGCATCCGTTCATGTTCTACTTTCCAATCGCCTTCTGGTTTAGAAACTAAATCGCCTGCTTCTTGCGCATTATTCATATAAAAGCCATGATCCGTGGCAATAACCACTTTCTGAAAACCCTGGTTTTGTAACTTATTAACTGTACGCCTAATCAATTTAAGCTCTCGCTGTACCATATACGGTGCATCTTCAGCATGATTCTCAAAATAGCTATCTATTTCAGTACTTCTAAGTACTAATAACTCTGTTGACACATCGATTTTTTTTCTTGCCTTAACAAAAGCATGTAGTTCCATTTCTTGAAAACGATCGCCATAACGAGAAGAAAACACCTTCATTCGAGCAGGCACATCGGAAACAGCTTTACCCTCAAAAAAAGCTTTAGTTTTGCCGTCCACTAAACTCACACTTAATTTTTGCGAGGCATCGGGTAATAAGCTAGCCATACCAACTGGTGTAATTGATGGCAAAGTAGCAAAAGCGACAGATAGATTAGTATCGGCATCTTCACTTAACTGTTTATGAAGTTCATAACCCAACTCATAACGCAGAGCATCGACCATCATATAAGCAACGCGTGAACCGCTATTTTTAAGTATCGGAGCAACCTTAGTATCAAACACCTGAGTATTAGAAATAACACCTTGAAGCGGCCATCCCGTATTATCGACAAAAGAGGTAAATTTAAATTGCACAGCCTCGACCAGATTTCTATATACCTTACGTACCTGGTCAACACCACCAGGCATTAATTCTTCAGTATCAGGACAATCATTAACTGCTTGCTCAAATTCGCGGTGTAACTGATCAGCTTTACGTAATGAGGTTTGGTAAGCGTCTATCAATGCAGTCTGTGACTTAGTATAAGCTCCTAATTCACGCTGTAAATCACCACAGGTTTCCATTAATTGCTGTGCTGATTTAACTAAATCCCAATTTGCCTGACTATCACTATTTTCCGACCAAACTGAATTTGCATGCTCTTTGATAATAGTACGTGTACTATCTCCATCACTGCTAAGTAATGCGTTGATTGCTTGTCTAAGATAGCAATGCTCTTCAAAAGGAAAGGTATCACGGCGGCCTAGTTTAAGTATATTGGCACAAACAGTATCTAGGCTAAGCTCTTGCTCTATGGCTTCAGCTTGTTCAATATATAAAATTTTATAATCGGTATGTTTACGTAGATTATCCCCTAGCTCTTCGACTATTGGTCGAGCGGACTCTTTGGCAACAGGTACATCAATCAAACCGGGAGGAATCGCTTCATTTAAATCAAAAACAAACTCACTAAATAAAACAAAACGCCACAATTCATCTATGACAGCTGAGCAATTGCTTTGCTTGGTACGTAAAGTCATGCCTAATACACGAGTAAAAAGGCTCTGTACTTCAACTAACCAACTATCTTGTTCAGCTAATTTAGTTTGCACCGTTGCATCCGCAACCATAAACTTAAATAAAAGACTCACCGCACCTTCAGTTCCCAAGCTCGCTTGTAATGTTGGCCAATTTTCACCACCACCGATAGCATCAATCACATCAAAACTAGGCTGACTATTTTTCTCAAACAATGCACGTATTTCAGTTGCTTGATCTGGTTTAGATTTTAAGCAAACATCAATAAAATTATCCCCAGAACGCTCAGGGTCTGGAAAAAGAGAGCCTGCCACCGCATAGACAGCAAAAGGATCTTTCTGCTTTTCCTCTTCTTCTAAAGGCGCTTGTTTAGGAATGTAAACCAATAACTGCTGACCCGCCGTTAACTGTGACAGTGCTTTTATTCCTTGCTGGCGCGCCGCTAAACTACCTTCAGATACATCAATCACGGTACAACCATCTGATTGCATTTCTGCACAAAGTCCTCTATACCTACACTCCTTATCATAGACAACTAATACACTGGATTCAGCCAAGCGGCTTTGGAGAATTTCATTTTTTATATAGGCTTCAATGCTCATTCTCCAAGCCCCTCTGTTTGAATTTTATTTTTGATATAAGTATTTAACTCAGTATCCGATAAAGGTTTAGGCTGCCATTCCAGCACGGGCTCTTTCTTACGAGGTTTGATGACTTCAACTTCATGCCATAAATCATTTTCAACATCATGCGCAATGGCTAAACTTCGGTCTTGATGACATTTTTTTAATACGCGGGTCGGCCAAATAGAATAGGCTAGATGCGCCCAGTCATAGTCACCAGCTTCGAGTTTCCCCCAAATTTGTTTTAATTTCTTCTGCCAGGCTTTATGTTGGAATAAACGCCATAACGGGGCAGCAGTAATTTGTACTCCGTCATTCAAATTTGGCTTCCAGAATTTAGTTATCCGTAATAATTCATCACGAAAAATTTCTAGCTCGAGTTTCAAATCTGTTAAACGACCAAATTCTTTTTCCTCATCTTGACTACGTAAAGAGTTATTTCGTAAAAAGGTTAAAGCTTCACTAATTAAAGCTAGCTTTGGTTCTATAAAATCATTAACACAAACAAACAAAGTTTGCTTGTTTAGATTGTGATAATAAACCCACAACGTGTATGAAGCAGATTCGGTTTGCAATGGCCAGTATATAGGTGCTTTACGTCTACCAGACGTATACGCTGACAGGTGAGTATCAAAGAACATATTGGGTTTCACAAAATACGAATGTAGCTCATCAGTACTAAAGTTTTCTTTTACCAAAAAAGTAGCATTTGCCAGTACTTCCATAACATCAGTTGTATTGTTAAAATACGAGTCCAATTCAATAACTTCAGAGCTTTTTTCCGTATTAGAATCAACTAGTTTAGAATCTCTCGTAGTTGCGTGTTCGTATTTGTCACTCAAACAAAAATCTGTAGAACTCAATTCATTGATATTCCATCTTCCAAATGCACATCCAAAGAGAAATGATAATTTGGCCTTCTCAATGAAATTATCCTCAAAAAGTGAAGAAAGGCTGTGTCGATATTGCTCTTCCGTACTTGGCCTACTCTTAGTTTGGCCAACTAGGAAGTCTATCGTTTTTTGTGTTATCGCAAGATGATCGTTTACAATCATGTCCAAACGATTCTCTATTTCATTGATTTCATAGATCGCATTCTCAATTTGTGTTTTAAAATCACCTTCGTCATCAATAAGACGAGAAAACTTCTGGCTTGTCTCTAAAAAAGAGCTCATGTAAATAGCTAACTCCACAATTCTTCTAACCAAATCATTTGCAATTACAGGAAACTCACCATTTTGTGTCATGAATGGAAGTTTTTTAACATCACCTGCTTGGACATCCTTACCAGGGTTGAAGAGAAATAGAAGTACATGTGCTAGCGTTGAGTTGAGCAGTGTCAGCACCCAATCATTTCGATTTTTCCCGCACGGGAATACTCCTTGCCCCTTTACTGAAATAATACATCCCGCCGGCATATATCTAGCCGAATAGCCTAGTGCCGATGAGTTCGGAAAGGTGGCACCTTCTCTAAAATAGTAACTTTCATTAAAAATCCATTTAGAAACTGATCCAACTTTTTGAAAAGCAAAAGCCTTCACCTCAGCTCCATCATCATGCCAATTAACATACATAGGAATATCTGAATAATATCGTTGATAATCCCCCCCTTTAGAGAACTGATACCATTTATTGGAAGCGATTGGCAATTCCCACCAACACCTTAGAAAACGAAAATCATCGCCTGTTAAACAACCGGGTCTAACTTCACCTATTCCACCTTCAAAATCATCATGTTTGGAGAAAAGTTCGTATAGCTCAATCGGAGCTGAGTACATCATTCTACTTTGAGGCATTGACTTAAATTTACTATTATCTACTTTGTAATGGCGCTCTAAGCCCTCGCCTCTAACTAGGCTTAGAAGTTCGCGCTGCCTTTTACTAGCCAGATCGTCAACGCGGAAATAATCACCATATTTCGAGGTCACATTCACATCAATTATACAAGCACACGTGTCAACCGCTGCGCCATCCAATATACCGGGTCCTAAATCAGCAAGTTCAGAAATGTTACATCTATCTGACAACAATATTTTTCTTAACTTTTCGAATTGTGAAAGCGTTAGAAAAGTTCTAGATGTTAATGATCCAATTTTTCCATTATTTGAAAGATCTAGCGCTCTCAAGTAAAAACAAGAATAGATATTATTTGAAAGCCCAGGATATCTAGTTTTAACATAATCAAATGATTTTTCTGAAACATCACCATATGGTGGATTCATCAATATAACATCAAATTTTTTTTGGCATAAATCAATAAAAGAAAAACCTTTAACCACATCTTCAGCAAATAAACGTTTCTGCCCACTAACATCTGTGACTGTATTTTGTGCATAATCAGCCAAGGCCTGTAATATTTTTTGTTCTGCCTGTTCCCAAAAACCTTCACCATCAATATCACTAATATCAAAAGCTGTTTCGCCACGTTGTTTAGCCACTTTAGCCAAATCTGGAAATTGACCTAATGCCTGATTTTGTTTTTGCCAAACTTGTTTCGCTTTAGCAATGGCATCTTGAATTTCTTGCTCTATTTTAAGTAAGGTTCCTGCTTCCCCTGCAAGCTCCATTTTCTCAAAAATTATTTCAACTAACTGACCTAATACCGTTGGCTTTAAGGTCGCTGTAAATTCTTGTAATAAGGCTTTTTCCCCTGGCATGGGTTCTGCACAAACGATATTTGAGCGTTGAATTTTTGGTCGCTGTTGAGGCTTTATCCCTGCTTTCTGCCAGCTATTATGAGCTCGTAACCAAAGGGATAGCCCTGCAATTTGTGCTGCACGCGGATCTATATCGACACCGTGAATATTATTTTCAATAATTAAACGCGGTACTTCTAATAAAAATGCATCTTTATCTTCGTATTCAGTGGTAATGGGTGTTTTACCGTTCTCTCGAATTAACGCTTCTGTTCCTTGTGCTATTTCAATATCCCAGGCTTCACTATAAATAGCTTCAAATAAATCGAAAGCATAAAGCCCGAAGTGCATAGATCCACAAGCAGGGTCTAACATGCGAATATCACGTGGGTCTTTGATTGCCCGATACTGGATGTAGACTGTTTGTTGTAATAATTCCGTTTGTGATAATTCTAAGTTTTCTTCTTGTTCCGGGGCAACCTCTCCCTCAGCTAAAAAAAGCTCATTAGGTCTACGCACCAAATATTTGCAACTTTGAACTATGTCAGTCTTGCCTTGGGTCATTTCATACCAAATACGCCCTAAGGTGTTATCAGTTAAGAACTCAACTACATAGCGTGGGGTAAAAAACTGATTACGGACAGCTAACTCTCGACTGTTACGTGGCGCTTGTGATTCAGCACGCATTTTTTTACGTTCTTCGATAGAGTTAAAGTATTGATAAATCCAGCCTATGGTTTCATCTTCAGCCCAAAGCAAGGAAATCTCTTCATCATTAATTAAATCTAACAATTTGAGTAACACAGGTGTCATAGGGAATAAACGCCCTTGCACTGAAAAACGATCAAATAATACTGCTAAATCCAATGAAAATTCATCAAATAAGCTATATAAATAATGCTGATAAGCCTCCCCTGTTTCCCCTAAACTACTTCCTGCAAGGCGGTGAAACAATTGAAAACCTTTGGAGTCATACCCCTCAGCTAAGGACTCGATTAAGAATCCTCGTGCTTCACTCATTCTTAGAGCCGCTAATCGGTTTAATACAGTAAATGATTGTTCTCTAACGATGCGCTCAATAGCTGCTGATTTGCGGGCTTTTTCTGTATTGGTAAGATAATGCTCTAAAGTATCACGCAATAGGTGTGCTGTTTCCTGCTGACTAGGTGTTAAACCTGTCAACGTACTTATATTAGCTAATTCCCCTGTTTCGGGGTTCATACCATAAGTTGCTTGTAGCTGACGAGTAAATTCATCAGACAAAAGTGAGCGTACTTCACCTACGAATTGTTGTAATCGGTTCCGGGTCGTTTGATCAAATGCCATAATAGCTATCGTTTATGCTTCTATATCCAGGTGAATTTCTATATCAGGGTTTAACTCTAAATCACCTTTCAATTGAGTCAATTGCTGAATAACCTCTTCAAGCTGACCTTTTTGGGTCATGACTTTTGGAATAGTTAACTGACGCTCGACTTTGGTTTTCCCTTCTTTTTCATATTTAAGCTTTTCTTCAGCTACACGCTCTGCTCTTTTCTGTTGCGCTTTATACTCAATATTTTTCTTAATATCTCTAAGCTGGTTTTGAATATTAATCTCTTGAGTTAGTAATTGCTGAAGTCCATTAATGTCTTTATCAACACTGAAGAATAAATTCTCTAATATTCTTAATTGTGTTTCTTTTTCATCTTGGGTGAGTTCATTCCAACCTGATTGTAGGCCTATATCAGTTTGTGCTTCGGTTATAATCTTTTCCTGTTCTAATTCTAAGTTCTCTACTGCCTGACTTATATTTGATTTTAAGCTGGTTAGAATAGTATTGAATTCCACACTGTGTTGATAAAAATCAGCTTTATTAAGCTGTTCTTGATAGCTTTTCATTTCTTCAGCGACATCTACTTTAAGCTGACCTGACAATCCAGTTTCAGGTAAAAGTTCAATTGCGGAGCTAACTTCTTTTAACGCTTGTAGGGTATTGTCCAAGCCTTGTTTGAATGCTAATTTAAGTTCAGTAGCCCATTGCAATGAAGCAAAAACCTGAGATTCTTCAGCACCTAAGCGTTGGGGGGCATCAGAACAATCAGAAGCCAACATATCGGCTAAATCTTGACTTAAATTATCTAATCTACCCCCCCCCTGAATATCCCTCGCTCGTAGCTTTTCAATCAAGGGAGCAAAGTCACGTTGAGCTATATTAAAATAGCTCACAGATGCTTTACTAATATCAGCTTCCATGGGGAATACTGTATCCCCTGTTAATTCTGTTAAACGTTCTGCTGCTTTTAAGCACATTACAGGAGAAGGTCTGTCATCACGTAGGTTTACACCTACCATTCTAAAAGTATTATTGGTTTTTATCGCATCTATCGATTTCTGTCCTGAGCTAGTTAAATCATTACCCGATACTTTTAACTTAACCATCCCGCCAATAAACATTCCAGCTACTAGGTAACGTAAAGTATCAGGCGACCATCCAAAAGGAGGACGCGAAAAATAGTCTGATAGCGTTTTACCATCAACACCACCCCGTGTATCTATATAGTCTTTTATACTGGTAATCGCTTGATGACTTTCATTAATATTAAATTGACCACCCGATTTAAGAATTAATTGAAGAGGGTCCATTTGTGAGGTAATAACACTTAAATTATCTGCTCGCATAAACTTTTCTGCAATATTAGTATCAACCCGAACAGCTGCTTCCTGATAGCGGCTATAGACTTGTTCTGCAGCTTTCTTTAAATGCTTTTTATTAGCCTCTAACAGTTCTTGGCTATAACTCTCGACTGCAGTGCTATTGCCTCTAAAAATCAACTCACCATTAACCAAGCTGCGACGGATAACTTGTTGTAGTTTTTCTGTTAAATTTCCAGCCCTATCAATTTGAGCACGGCAGTATTCTTTTATTTCTTTATCTACTTCATTACGATAGCGATTTGCTATTTCCTGACTACGATATATATCGTTACAAACTTCACTCGAATCTTGTGCTGTTCTGGCTAAAAGATAAATTTCCGTTTGATGATGTCTTGAGGCGTCTATAAGCTTTGCACGAGAAGAATCAAAATCAACGGACCCCACAAATTCCACAACAGTTTGAATATCATTTCTATCACCATTCAGTTGCTGAGTCATGCCTGCATCCGTTTGATATTTAACCCCTGTTGTCACAGTTAGTGAATCACCTAACCGAATGGCAGGCAATGGGCTTAAGACTTCTTTTAATGCCAGGTTACGTATTTTACGAATCTCTATCGATTGCAATCTTAATTGATGACGTTCTAGCTCGATATCATTTAAACGCTCACTGAAAAAACAAAGTTCATTGTCCTTTTCGGCCAGCGGTACTTTTGAATCATTAAGCAAATCTTCAATAGCTTGATTAATTGCTTCAACACGAGACTGAGTAGTGACATTACCGTGCATTAATGCAGCTACATTTACCCGAGTAATAGGTAAATTATTGAGAATCTCTAGTAGAGCAATTGTTTTAGCGACTCCAATATGAATTTCTGAATCAAACCAGTTTGATTGATTTAGACGATTAACTGCTTTATGTTTACTCGCAAAAGCAGTAGCTATATCCTTTTCAAGTGAGTCATATAATGTGACCGATGAGGCGAGCCAGCCTATTTCTTGTTCTGCTACTGGCGTTAACTCATCAGTGCCTTCAACTAAGATATCGTGAATTACTTTTATAGCCGAACGCAAACCCATGCCACCAGTTGATTTTGCCAGTACACCCAATAAATTCAGCAATAATTCAAAATGTGCGGGTAAAAAAGGGTATAAATTTATAAAGCTTTTTTCATCAACATCAGCTTCATAATACTTATTTCCTTCAAGCTTAGTGCTATGACGTAATGATTGCCCATGGCTATTAAATAAAGTTCTTAGCTGCTCTTCACCACTGGTAGATTTACCTAACAAACGTAAATAACAAATTTCTTTTATATCACTGGATTCAAGTCTTAATGGTATAGGAAATCGGTCCTTAAGCTTGTACAGTTCAGGTGAGTTAAGGGCAGCACTTTTATCATCTTCAGCTAATGTTTGCTGTGCAGTACCAAAAATCCATACCTTACCATTGCCAAGACGTTTAATGATTTCAGCAAAACCTTGTAACTTAAAAATCAACTTTTCTCTAGGACCTACATAGTTTCCTATTTCATCAAAGATAAATAGACAATACTCTTTGCCACTAACTTCTCTTACGATATCGATAATTTCTTGCGCTTGTTGCTCTGCTGTAAACACAAGCTCTTCATGTCCTGTTCTAAAACTATCTGGTTGCGGCCATAACCTTGGATACATTTTATGAGCAATCTCTGGTATGACAAAATCAACCACAGAAGGGTCATCTTGGTAGTTATTCCAGCTTTCACCGTCCAACATATCAGAAAAATTCTGTTCAAACTCTTGGTAGCGTTTGTCTTTTCTAAGTTTACGCTCAAAAGATGCTACTTTTAAATTACGTGAATATCCAGCCCAGCGTAAAGTTTTAAAATATAAAACGGTGGCAACATCTTCCATTGATGCCCCCGCTGATTGCTCACTAGCCAAATCAACCATAACAACTGATGCAGGGAATCTTTTTGCAACAACATTGAGTAATGTTTTGGTTCTTTTGTCTGCAATGCGATCAGAAAAATGCTGTAGAAAAGGAACATCATCAATGGTGACACGATCATCCAGTGCCATTCCGATGTATTTTGTTAAGGAACTCTTACCAGATCCATAGAACCCAGAAACCCATACCCCAATTTCACTTGATTCAGGGCTTTCCATGGCTCGCTGCATCTTTTCAAGTAAATCATGCATACTCTCTTGTAGATGCTCGGTAACTACATACTCAGAAATTTCAGCTTTTAAATTTTCTTCTGCATTGGCACCGAAAGTAATTACTTTTTCTATACGACGATCTAAGCCTTTACTCGCATCAAATAACGTTTTTATATGAGTCATCTTTATTCCTTTTTAACCACCTACATGTTGGGATCTATAATTGCCATCTTCTGGATAAAACCCTAAAAATTTAAGTCTGGTTTTTCCTGTACGAATGCCAGGGTAAAGAAATACAGTAGGCACATTGAATTTACCTTGTAAGGCAGACTCTATTGCACCGATGCGTTGATAGGGGTGTAACGCTTCCAGGTCAGTTACCATGACCAGTGCATTTTTATCTTGTTCTACATCTAGTAGGTAATGCTCAAATACTTCTATTAAACCCGCACCTTTTTTCGTTAAAGCATTTTCAATAGATTTATTAATTTTCTCAAAATCAAGAGGGTCTTTTTTTTCTGAAGCTTCCCATAGTTTTTTTACATTAGGGTTTACATTTTCTAGAAGTTGTTCTATTTGTTCAGCCATTGAAAATTCATAGACATTCCAGCCTTCAGTTTTTAACCTCGATAACCATGCTTTCTTTTGTCGTTTCACTGCCACTATTTCAGCTGGTAAAAAAATTAGATAATAAATAGGCTCAAAACTGGCATGCGTAAATTCACGTCCTTGTCTAATCTTCGCAATCAGCTCATCAAAGTTAGCTTTAAGTAATGACACTAAGCATTTCCTCCTTATTTTTGTATGCCCAACTAATTTGCACTATTTCACCAGCAGCTTGAATAATCCAATGCTTATTTACAGCTAGGCTTTTTATTTCTTCTTGGACATCGTTGGGTGATAGGCCAAAGAGTTGCCAGTCTTTATGGTTAATCACAGAATTATCACCTTCCCCTGAAAAATGTAACTCATAGGCTAAATACACGATCATTTTCCTAGATAATCTAGGAGGTGTAATTAAACGTTCCTTACGATTTTCGATTACAAGGAAACCGTAATCAACTAAACAACCCAATATGTATGAAGATACACGTTTGATAGTGCTATCTGACCAAATTTTCTGCATTTTTCCTTCTTGCAAAGCCAACTCAACAAATGAGATGGCATCTTCGGCATTTAGCACAGCATAACCTGACTCATATTTTTGCCAGTAAACCTGTGTTACAAAATCAGCCAAAATTAAGTTAGATCTCGCTGTATATAAAAAAAATAGTTGCGATAGTTCTTGTGAGGTCAGTATTGGAATAAGTATTTTTACAGCATCTGCCACATCATTTTCTCGTTTATAACGCGGGAAAAAACATTCAGCAATAATATTTCTAAGTCTTCTCGCTGTGATGTTTGGAAATAACCCGGAATTAAGAGCAAGTTCACACATCACAGGAACAGTCATTCCCGACTCATAAAGATTAAATAGACTTTTTGTTTCTTCTTTTAAACCTAATCCAGCTGACAGCTGGGTAGTATATTTTTGGTTACTCATTATCTAGTGGTCAGCTCGAAAATAAGGAAAAGACTCCTTACCAGTAAAAAAAGAAGTTAAATATACAGAAGCAATTTTATTTATCGCCAAATTCAAATAGATTTCATCGATAACACCCATCAAAACAGGTCCCTCTTCGGATACACTTGCTGCTCCAGATAATGCGGTTAATGTCTCCAACGCATCCTCTTTAGAGCGTAGGGTTAATTTGGAATCAACCGCTTCAGAGTTAGTCTGAACATAATTAACAAGTGACGTTTCAAGTAATTCAGGAAGTCTAAAAAGATGAAAAGTCTTACCAACCCCAATTCTTTCATCATGTATCTTAGCTGCAGCAGCTGACACAGCTTCGTACTGAGCTAATGAAGCTGTTCGAGGGAATGTAAATTCAAACATCTTTTTAGTGGTTTCATTTAAGAACGATGAGGACCACCAGTTGAATTGATCTTTTTCACCCAAATAGCCAACTACACAACGTAGTAAGGCTATTTTCTTAACAACATTATCATCCAACATATTTCATTCCTTTGATGCCTAATGGCTATTTGTTTTAAAAACCTTAAATGATGACGTTTAGATTAACCATCACATCGAGTTGAGTCAATAAAACTAATTTACTCTCCTCTAGCACCCAGCCCCTATCTCCCAACAACCCCGAACAAAGCGCTTAGATTCTAGGCGCCGCAAACCAGGCGCCTAGCCGACAGGAAAACGGAGCCGTATAAGTTATTGTTTTTAAACAACAAATATAAGCCCAAATCCTATCCTCTTCTAAATGACAGCCAATAGAGAGGGGGAAATGCCCACAGTTTCAACCTTCCTTATCCCGTTATTACTAAATTCATTCGAGGTGCCAAGGTGCCAAGGTGCCAAGGTGCCAAATTTTGGCACCTCCAAAAAAAACCCTATAACCGACTGAAAACTAAAGCATTTAAATTATTTCCAAAGTGCCAAAAAGACATTTAGACGGCACCTAAAAGTCCATGTTTGAATATGCCCACTGAAACAAGGCAGAGCAACACATGCAATTAAATGAGTATAAGAAGAAAGAAAAATTTCTAGAAGATAACCAGTCTCTTTTTACTGAAAGTCAGCTCGACTGGCTGATCCGTCAACGAGCAAATAACGGACTAGATGATTCTGGAGCGCTGATGAAAATCTCAAACCGATGGTATGTCCACACGGACAAATTCACACAGTGGTTTTCATCGCACAGCGCATAAAAGTTTTGCGCATCTACTTGGTGGTACTAACAGGGATGTTATTGAGTTACCGATGAGCCGAGTAGATGCCAATTATTCTAAACGAAAAGGAGGTCACGGTGTATTAAAAAACGAAAAAAAAGAACATGCAATACCAACGATAAATTAATCAGGAGAGAAAATGCACGAAATTCACAAAAATAATAGTTTAATAAAGGGTTATGAAAGCTCACTTTCTAAACCCAGAGTTACCGTCAATGTTATTAACATAACACCTGATTGTAAGGCTGATCCGTATATTGTAATTAGAGAAGTATTATTAGAGGCCGCATATATTAAGCAATCCGTTGATAATGATTTCGACTCACCTTTCCCGCCTATGTTACACCTCGTCAATAAAGCACAAAACTGGGATCACGAATGTACTCATACTGAGGCATTCCCTAAAGACTGCATTGATGACGCTGAAGATAAAGATGATTTTTTCGATATCGATTTGGAAGATGAAAATTATTTTTTCAGTATCAAGTTGAGGGAAGCAATAGATTTATTAAAAAATCAGGGAACTTCCCATCAAATTATTTTCGAATCTTTGCTTCAGGCCGCTTTTGATTATGGCGTCAGAATCTCTGATAACTCAATTACCCTTAAGTCACAACTATTAAACGCCGTAAGTGATGTATTTGAAATGGTGGAACAGGATAGGAAGGAATCAGAGATTTAATTTCTTCAAACCCTATTTAATAAATAGGTATTACGTAATTCCATGCGGCAACGCGCTGACATTGAAACCCTTACCTTGTGGTGGATGTGTCAGTGGCATGTGCAAAATAGAGTGATGCAAATAAGGTCAATTAAAGGTGGCAATCTTTAGTTGTTGTATCGACGACGCGCAGCGGGTGATCGGCCAGCCATTAGGTACTCGGCCGACCCCACCAAACACACCATGCCTCGATAAGAGGAACTAAATTAATACTGCGTCAAGCAAGGATATCGCATGCCAAAAAATGCACCTAACGAGTCACATCAACACCAACCTGAAACCACGATGAACGACTCATTTATGACCGTAGAATGGACAGAATCAACACTGCCCGTCCTACTGATCGGGACTAATAATAATTCCGTTACAGATACTACACTGTCAACGATTGAAACCACTTGGGATCCTTTTAAAGACAAGCTCAATACCCCTAATATAGGGGATAAAGATGGAAGTT
>Ga0209494_1000608_pt1 | contig 15911 bp, 13 predicted proteins | sample EN1Hudseemescosm_FD_184628 | JGI IMG/M metagenome (GOLD analysis project Ga0209494, IMG submission 184628) | Methane-oxidizing microbial communities from mesocosms in the Hudson Canyon - EN1B Hudson Canyon (SPAdes) (version 2) | ecosystem: Environmental > Aquatic > Marine > Cold seeps | place... | reverse complement strand
CCAATTTTCCAGATGTCGGCATAAATTGGCGGCCACTTCTTTTTTAGGTTAGAGTGAATGACAGCAATTTCATTTTTGTTGGCGGCGGAAACAACGTTCATAAGTAGGGTGCTTTTTAAGTAACAGTATGTGTGATTTTAGTAATACTGTTACTTAGGATAACACAGGCAGGGTAGGTGCGTTGATAAATAAGGGAAACTTAAGTAACAGAATACTATTGTGTTACTTAGAGGTAGATGAAATATAGGAATATTAGTACCAAATTTAGCTGACTCTAGCATGCAAACTTATTATCTTTTGTTTGCAATTTATGTTCTAATATTAATAAATACGAAATTGAATTAACTATGCGCTCATTTTTTACAAAAAGTATTGAATTATGAGTGTAGTGTTTATTACCAGAAAAATAAAAAAATTGATAATTATAGGTAAAGTCATAATGATAAAATATATATTTCCAATCTTGATAGCTAGTTGTTTTTTACTAGGATCCGCTAATGCTGCAAGTATAGATTACACTGCAACAAATTTAACTGATATAAATTTAGGAGAAGATTTATGGGAGTATTCATACAGTGTCAGTGATCATACATTTATAGCAGATACTGGTTTTACTGTTTATTTTGATCACACTCTTTATAACTTTATTGATTCTTCTCCTGTTTCTCCAAATGGAGAGTGGGATGTTATTACATGGAATCCTGATTCATCCATACCTGCTGATGGTGCTTATGATGCATTTGCTTTAGTTGATAATGCATCTCTCATAGATACCTTTACAATTAGTTTTGTTTGGCTTGGGGGTATTTCGGGTCCTGGATCACAATTGTTTGAAATATATAATGGTATTACTTGGGATATTTTAGATAATGGATTAACAGAAGAAACACCTTCTATTTCTGCAGTGCCTATACCAACTACATTTATTCTTTTTGGTACGGGTCTAGCTGGGATACTTAGTTCAGCTAGAAAAAAAACAATAATTAAAGAGGAAAAATGAAATGGCAACAATATGTAAAACTATATTTATTTTCATAGTTAGTCAACTTTTCTTGTTTTCTAGTATTTCTTCGGCTGAGTTAATTATAGATACAAATTATCAATTAATCAGCTCTAAAAGAGTTGGTCGAACATCCTTTGATTATACTTATAAGGTAAATATTATAAATAATGGTTTTAATGTACAGGATGTAATAGCAACAGTTATAAGTGACTCTCCTAATACAACTATCATGGATGGTAATGTAAGTTTTGGAGAAATATTGGATGGAGAAACTATTTCTGGAGAAGATACCTTTACCTTTAGACAAAATAGAAAATATGCATTTGATCCAAGTACATTATCATGGGAAATTCAATTTGAATTAGTTGCTAATGTAATTTTACCCGAAGGCGGAGAAATTCAAGGGGAAAATAATATTGTATTAATTGTACCAGCAGGGGCAACTGATGAGCCAGTGACGGTCACAATGAAAACTTTCCAAGAAGGTGAATTAGGAGCTCCTGCACCACCTAATACTTCATTTCTTGGAGGTGTTAACCTTGATATTGGAGATACTCAATTAAAAGATAATGCAGATATTTCAATTCCAGCACCTGTTGGAGTTCCTGATGGGGCTGAAGTTTATTTAGCTAAGGTTGTTGAATATGCCGGACAAACATTATTTCAAATGGTTGATACAGCAATTGTTCAGAATGGCATAATTACATCACAAGACCCAGGTTTTCCGGGGGTTGTGGATTCAGGGAAATATGCCTTTCTCTTAGCTCCAAATGCTGGATGGGTAAATGGGAAAGTTAGAAAATTAGGCGAAGCCGTTTCTGGTGCTGTAGTTACATTAAGTGGAGGATCGTGGATAGATACTACTGATTCATTAGGTGATTTTAATATCCCTGCCTGGCTTGGTAATTATGTTGTAGTAGCATTTGACCCAGTTACTGGTGAACATGGTGAAAAGCAAGGGTATTTACCATTCTTAGGTGCAGCAGTATCAACCAATGTTGATATAGAAGAAAGCACCGGTGTGGTTGAAGATTCTATTCAAAATGGAGACTTTGAGGTAGATGACCTTTCTGCTTGGGGGCTAAGTGGAGCAGGAAGTATCATCCCTTCTTTTGGTGATATCATACCTTTTGATGGCAATACAATGGCCAGTATTAATACAGGATCAGGTGCTATCGGAGATGCCTCTAGTTTTTTAGAACAAAGTTTTAAAGTCCCTCTTAATGCTAAACTTTTAACAATTTATTATAATTTTGTTTCTGAAGAATATCCCGAATGGGTTGGGAGTGAGTTTAACGATGTTTTTAATGCATCTTTACATACCTCAGATGGTTCAGTAGAACTTGCGTTTGAATCTGTTAATTCAGCAAATTTTCATCCAGCACCAGGTCTAGATAGTTGGGGGGAAACAGGATGGCTTAAAGCAACTGTAGATGTTTCTCAGTGGGCAGGGCTAACCAATACATTAACTTTTTCGGTACATGATGTGGGTGATACATCTGTTGATACGGTTGTATTGATTGATGGGATTAAATTTAGTGAAGATGATCATTCAAATAGTCCTAATGTAAGTGCTACAACTATTCTTCCAAATTCATATCTAAAAGGGGAAATCGAAACTTTAGGTGATTATGATTGGTTTAAATTTCAAGCTAAAGCTGGAGAGCACTATACTATAAAAACTATATTTGGGAATGGAGTACCGATTAATGCAGATACTTCTATAATTTTATCTGATGGTAACTCGTCAATAATTGGAGATAATAATTCAGGACTTTCATTGTTGTCACAAATTGAGTGGACTAGCGATTCTAGTGACACATTTTATATAGGTGTTATGGGAAATAAGTCTTATACGGGAAAATATTTATTATCTATCCAAACTCATAAATTTATTTATCTGGGTATTATAGGAGCCGCACAAAAGACAGATATTTTAGATGTAATTGATGGTGATTATCAGGATATTATTCCTGGTAGTGACTTTAATTATTTTGTGCCTGAAACTTGGGTTAGTTATTTTTTCGAGTTTTTCGGTGTAGATGCAGACCTTGGATCAAATATATCTAATACTGATTTAAATATAAATGCTATGGGTAATAATTGGAGTGGGATTCAAGCTATAGGACTAAAGTTATCAAAATACAATACTACAGGTAAATATAGAATAGCAAGTTCAGGAGGAACTCTCTATCATAAGGAGTTCATTGATGTATATTTCAAGCAAGGAGATCAAGTTGTATTAGTAGGGCATAGTGCTGGTGGTGGAGATGTCCAAACATTGGGATATTCATTGGATGATTTAGATGTAAAAGTACAATTTTCCGCACAGATCGATAGTATTGAAGCAGGGCCAGATGCTAAAATTTCAAATAATGTATCTTATGCTGTGAATTACTACCAAAATGAAGCAGAAAGTTGTTTTTCTACAATAGGAATTCCTTTTAATGGTGAAGATAATATTTATACCGATAATACTAGTTTGACTACTATTATCGGTAATTTTCATGTTATAAATCCAGTTGGCCCTAGTGATCCTTTAACTGAATGTAGTAATCCTCATCAGAATATGGATAATGATCCAAGAGTCTGGTTAGGAGATAAAAATTCTGATTATAAAGGAATTTTAGATTATATTTATGAATATTCATTTATTAATAAATAAATATTATCAATAATAAGGTAGTTATTTTAAATAACCACCTTATTATTGACATTTTTATAAAAAACAATAATATTATGCTATTAAATAACCTAATATATACTTTAATATGAAAAATAAAATAATATTTTTATTGTTTTTTATAGCAATGATTTTTTTATTTAGGGGCTATCACTATGCTGATGATTTTAAAAAAACGGAATCTAAAATAGAAGGTAATACTACTTTATCTAAACAGATCATTGAAAAACATTCTTCTATACCTATACCTATACCTATACCTATACCTATACCCAGAATAATTGAGATTGAAGAATTATTAAAATCTAATGACCTGGATACTAGAGAACTAGCTGCAGTGGAGTTAGCTAAAATTGATTCATATGAAAGTGTTAAAATCCTCCTTACAGAAATTAAATCAGCAAGTAAAGGTGAAAAGTATAATTTATTACAGCTTATAAACTTATTGAGTTCATCAGCTTCTTTAAAACCATTAATTGATGAGCTTTTAGGTGTAGATGGTATGCCTGATGCGGAATTAAATAGAGCCATAAGAAAAGCACTACGAAATAGAAAAAATCCTGAGCTCGTACAGGAGTTGATTCAAGCACTAGAGCTTGCTGATAATCAGAAAGAACAAACACAACTTGCAGTGGTTATTCATGGGCTGAAAAACGATATTCAGACTCCTTATTTAGTATCTTCTGCTATAAATCCTGATAATTATAAGTATATTGAATATATGTTTGGTGGTCTTTCTTCAATTAGTAGCCAAAGATCTATGGAAGGAATTTTTAAAATTGTTGATAATTTTCCTGATGATCCATATATACAGTCAGAATCTTTAAAAGCAGTTGGTTTTTCTAATAATGACCAAAAATTACAATATGTTAAAAACATTCTCTTAACAGATTATAAATCTGAAACTAAACAGCTTGCACTCTTGGTATTTAAAAATGATGGTACCTCCCAAGCTACAAATATTTTAACTCAAGTATTGGATAACGTACAAGATTCTGATTTAAAAAATAATATAAATGAGGTAATAAATTATTTACCGCCACAACCTTTAAGATAGCATATGAATATTGGTGTATCCTATAACTATTATTGGCGTTGGTGCATAAATGGCCTTGCGTAAGGGTTCGTTCGTAAATAGCTCTATAGCCCTTTATTATCATGGTTTACAGAGGTTTTATCCCAATTTTAAAATATCTTTCAATTGGATGTGTTCGTTATGTTATTTCGTTTAACTATTTCCATCACCATATTTGGGTAAAAAGTTAGGAAGGTACCAAAACTGTCATAGTGATAATGCTTAGGCTGTTAAAGTTTCAGTTTTCCGAAGAGCATCATAGAGAGTTGTTCTTTTGACATTGAATGTACGGCAAATAGCGGCTTTGCTTGTTCCGCAATTGATAGCTTCACGAATAGCCTGTAATTTTCATCTGAAATTACTTTTGGCCTACCGCCTCGTTTTCCTCTGGATCGTGCCGCATCTAACCCAGATCTAGTCCTTTCACTAACTAAATTATGTTCAAACTCAGCTAATGCGGCAAATGAACCCTCATGTATTGAAACTGCAATGACGCAATCAGACATAAACCAATGTATATTGCTCGATTATAAAAAAACTGATGCAAAATTAAACTGTGAATATCGAAAAATACGTGAAATATACAAAGATGATCAACTTTTTTTAGCGAAACTTAAGAAATCTCAATTAACTCGTTCAAAGAACGAAATACCTCAAACGTTGGCTTATCGGGAAAGAAGACGGAGATGTTTGTAGTGTCTCTCAAAAAAGTGAATACAACATGTAACTCTGGTTACAGAAAATAATTTTGGTAAAAATTATCATCTTAGCCCATCTCCTTACACATAACTTTATAAGTAACTGATTTTAAATGATATTTAATTTTTATACATTACTTTGAAATCAACAAGTTACAGACTTGTGTGTAAGGTTATGATCTTAGCCCCATGATAAATATTATTTTTTAACCCTCATAAATACCTCTGTAAGTAACACAATACACTTGTGTTACTTAGAGTTGGCCAGAAAATTAATATCATTGCCTAGATCGTACTAACCGCGCATGTAGAAAATTATCACGATTTCCGAGATAGGTATTGCCGTCATCGTTACTAAAATAATGAGGTTTTACACCCTTATCTCAGACTTGTGTGTAAGGAGATGGCTTTAAAGACCTTTAATCGGATTGATATTTCCCCTCATTAAGCCATCAGATAATGAAAAAGAAAGTGGCCCATCTCGGTTAATAATATCAGCTATGTCAACAAGTGGGATAGTTACAGTATTACTACCTAAAGCTGCAGACCCAATTTCATACATATTGACAGCAATTCTCAATTTAAAGAAATTCAATGACTTATCCTTGGGTATGGCTTAAATACACGTTTCTGAAATTTTCAATTATTAAGTAATTTCGATAAAAATCACACGAATTGGAATTAAAATTGAAAAAATTGCCTTTTTTCCATAGAAAAGGCACTGAGTACTGAAAAATCATTCAAGATAGAAACATAAAAAAACTGTAACTAATTGATTTATATTGATGCTCCTAAATTGAGAATTGCTGACATATTGAGGGTCTTGTGGAAGAACCCCCAAAAGTGTTCGTTCTGAACTATGTACCTATAAGTACTGCTTCAGCAACCTGTTTTTTTATACATCATCAAAATATAGGAATTTGGTTGAAACCTGCGCATATCCTACTTCCATGAAGATGAGTTCATTTTACTAACTGAAAAATGATATTCTGAACCGGTTTATTTTGCCTAAACCTGGGCATACAATGCAATTTTTTGATTGGAAAATAAGGTCCAGTCAAGCCAACGTTTTTTTGAACCGTCGTGTCGAATCTACAGGTTTCAAGCAATTATATTTCCAATTTCACCGTAAAGAATACATTTAAAATGGTACTACTAGAAAGTGAATTAGCTTAGAACGAACACTTTTGGGGGGTCTTCCACAAGACCCATATTGAATAAAATATATAAATTATCTTTATACAGATAATTCAGCAAGTTAATGCCTTTCACTGAACGGTTAACAATGCCAACAAATGAGGTCGTTCTCTTTGCTATGTGGATTTTCTTGGATGGTGTCATCAAAAATTAAAACACCCTCATCAGGTTCAATTTCTCTCGCGGTTTTTTTGACCACCTTCCAAAGCTCTTTTGATGTGAAATATTGTTGAGAAAGAAACCGAGAGACTTGATCATGACTGATCGCATTATCAACTAAGTCTGACAAGACAGTGGCTGCTGTATAGCTAAATGATGTAATCAGGTAGTCGGCGTATAAGTCAAAAATATCAGGTGTTTTCATATCCTAATATTTTAATGGAAATATCATTCGGGTGCGTAACATCAGTTAAGGTAATTGGCACAGGTTCGTCATTATTATTGTGTATGAATAAGAAAACGATAACAAAAAAATTCTCATACCAGATTAATGCATTTGTGCAGCGACTAAATGCGATTGCTTGGCCGATAAAATGCTATTGGGCAAAGTACTTTCCTATTGAGGTGATTGTTGATGACGATGTAGGTGTTGCTGCCATGGATTATGAGCGCATTCTAATCCACCCGAAAGTAGAACAGTTTTCTGAAAATGTACTATTCACTATATTGGCTCACGAGTGGGCGCATCGCATGGCATCTCCGAAATCTATAACAGCCAAACAAAGAATTATTGACGCTGTAGCTACTGATCTTAAAATTAATATTGAAGTGGCTAGGCTAATTTCCGCGCCTGCCATTGAGTTAATCGTTGACAGAACTAATTGTGATGTTGAGTCATGGAGTGAAGTTTATCAAGAAGGGTTCACTGATAGTTTTAACATTTTTTTAAAAGAGTTAGAGACTGAATCCATTGCGGCGAGTGATGTTGATAATGGCAAGCTTGATTTTCAGAAAATGCAATTTGCATTACGTCTAGCAAATGTCTCATTAAATAAACTGCCTTCTTACATACGACATCATGAAGTGCAGGCAAGAATATTGATAGATGAGTTGTTTAAAGATTGGCAAGGGCATTCTGAACGTGATGATCCAGATCATATTCGTAAAATAATTCGCTTTTCTCGTGCTTACTATGAGTGGCTTCCCGCAGAACTATTACAACAACCTGAACTTTTGAAAAATTTACTAGGGCAATTTGGTGACTTAATAACGATGTTGACTGAATTAATTGATACCTCCAAAAATAATAGTATTTCTAGGCATAGTTCTTCAGGTAGACACAAGGTAAACACTAACCAACATGGAAAAGCAATTTTTGACATGAGGTTAACACGACAAGTAACTGATCATTTATTGAATATGGCGCATAAACCGCGTCAAATAACTGGGCTTTGGCAGTCTGGTCATTCATTTTCAAAGCTTGATCTCAAGCGTTCCTTTCGGTGTAGCCCTGTATTGATCTCTGGGCTGACTACCCGTAGAAAAACAGAGAGTAGTCGAATCCATAATTTTGAAAAGGGCAAGAAATCTAGAGTCTGTCTTATTATTGATGATAGTGGATCTATGGTGGGTGATGGGGCAAAGTTTTCTCGTAGCATTAGCGAAGGGATTAATCGTTTTGCCTCCCAAAAAGATGTGCATATTGGTTTAATTACTTTTGGTAGTGAAATAGATGTGTCGTTTATGCCTGATCGGAAATATCAGCAAGTGAGCAAGGCACTATCAACTCTGGATGGAAATTTAGGCGGTACCAATTTATTGCCTGCTCTAAAACAGGTGATTCAATTTATTGAATCAGATCGAGAAATGACGCACGTTATTTTAATGACCGATGCCTGTATTTCAGATTGGATAAACAGTCAAAAACTTATTACTGAAATTCTTCAGCATCTCAGTATGACAGTGCTGATGATAAACAGTGATATTCCAGAAGAAATTAACAAAGTAATTAATGAAAGTAATCACAGTATGCACTTTTTTAAAGTGGATCCAACCACATCAACCCAATTATCAATCCTTGAGGAGATAATCAGATGACTAATCTTTATCAACAATACCAAACGCTTATTAATGAACTCTTTAGGTATGATTATCATATTCCTGATTTTGAGTTAATACCCATGTTAGCCGTTATCCCTGCCATTAAAAATGGAACAACACTTTTGACAGGTACTTATGGAACGGGTAAAACAATATTAATAGAAGGGTTTTCCGAGCGTTTCTTTGTCGATGATGGTGAAAAAAGTTTAGGTCGGGTTCGCTGTCATCAAGAACTAATGGATACAGATACATTATATAGTGTATCTTTTTCAGATCCTGATGCGCCAGTAAAGCCAAGGGAATTACTCTATAAAAAGTTCCGATATATTAATGAATTACCCAGGAGTAATCCAGCTTGGCAGAATGCCTTGCTGAGTTTTTTTTCAGAAGGGGAGGTTTCTTTTAGAGACCAACATTTTGTTGTTCCAGAAGGTGTCAATTTAGTCGACCGTAACCCAGAAGACATAGGGCAAGAAGGCGTTGTAAGAGCTGTTCTGGATAGAGTTGATCACGAAGTGATCATTTCTGATAATAGCTATAGGCCTCGTCATGCTTCGAGTAAGACATTAACAAAACCTTTATCAACGCTTGAAATGGAAGGTATATGGAAATTAGTTGAAGCTGTCAAAATTGATGATTTGGTTTGGGATTATGCACATATGGTCAATCATTACTTTTCAGCATGCATCAGTCCGCGTTCTATTTCAAACCGGCAATTTGAATTGCCCTGTGAATCATGTGCTCATAAAGCAGAGGTTTGTAGCAATTTGCGCAATACCCCAGGGCAAAGAGCACTTAATTCTATGCTTCAATTAGCACGTGCTTTTGCATGGTGGGAAGGAAGAGACATTGTTTCTATAGATGATATTGATAAATCCATTTCATATACATACGCCCATAGACTTGATTTTCATAGTGAAGTTTTTAGAGAATGGCCAAACCCTCAAGAATATCTAAAGCAACAAATTATAAATGGGCATATTGCCGCTAAACAACAGCGCTGGATAGAGGCCATTAAAGCAAAGCAGAAAGGGGATTATGACAAGATATTAAGTATTGCAGGGGCGGCTGATGATCTTGTAATTGCTTGGTTGTATGCAAAAAGTGTTGCATATGAAACTACAAAAGCTGCTTAGGAAGAAACTATGACAAATTATAATCCAATTCAGCTCATTAAGGAGCTGGATTTTTCAATAACAAGAAAATCATCAAGATTATCATTTGGTATGAATGATTATGCTGAGAAACTTAGTGTTTCAGCTAGCGGGCAATATATTGCATTAAGTAATGATGAGAATATCAAATTATTTAATCTGAACGAGCCAGAGTTAAGTTGGCAGTCGGGTATTGCAACAGAGCAAGTGACATCAGTGTACCCTACAGATAGTGGAAAATATTGGATATCCTACTCAAATAATGTACGACTAATAAATTCAACAGGCAATTGTGAACGAAGTTTTTATATTACCTCGCATGAACGGCTATGGGGGAATGATGATTGGTTGTTATGGCATGATGAACATAAGGTTAATTATGCAGATATAAATCATCAAATTATTCATCAAGCTAAACACAAAAGTTTAATCCTGCATGTTTGGAAACATGGGGAGTATTTACGCTTATTATCGGTATCTAAGAATAAAAAATACTTATATCTACATGAATGGAACCCTAGTGAGCAAAGTACGCGACTTAAAACAAAATTTAGATTTAAATCTAAAATTGGTATTAATGGAATTGCTTTAAATTATATTTTTTTAAGGCAAACTCATGCATGGAAATTACAAGATGGTGCAGTTTTAATTAAGGTATTACCTTGGGCAGTGACGGTTAGTTATGAAGGTAAAATTATTCTGAGTGATGACCATGTCGCCTGGCATCCTGTTAACCTTTGTTCAAGTGTTAATAAATTGCCAAATCAGCAACTTGCCCAGATATCTGCCTCAGCATTGGAAGAAGGTCTTAAAGCGGATTATATGGGCTGTTTTGGTTCAACACCATTTCTTATTACCACAGTTCAATATGATGAAAGCGTACATTTTATTTCTACACTTTGGCATAAGAAAGTATTGAAGAAAAATATAGATAAAATATCTGATCAACATTTAGATGACTGCTTAAATGATCTTGATGTAGCTAGTTTGGTTTTTTCAAATTGTGATAGTGATATTCCTATATCAGACAATATGATTGATGCTATATTAAAGATGCTTAGTGATACTGATAAGCCAAAGAAATACGAAACAAATTTGAAACGGCACAGGAAACTACTTGTGAGCCTGTTCGAATCCGTTTTACCTAATATGCTAGTGAAACTGGTAAAAGAAATCAGTTCAAATCAAGAAGAGGGGCTTTCTGACCTTTATGCAATGTTATTAATTTGCAGTGAACATGCCTTTTTTGCATCAGTGTGTTTTGCAGCACTTAATGATTCATTAATAACAGAGAAAGATCGTGAAGTTCTTTATGAACATATTCAATATCTAGAGCCAGTTGTTTCAAAGAAAGTGCATGAAATTATTCCAGAACATTTGTTATCTACTTCTCCAGTATTTTTAAATGTGCTCAGTAAAGTTAGCCCTGAAACAGCAATATTTTTACTTGATAAAGCACCTAAGAATTTGTTAGATTTAGACATGTTAATTATACTTTTGGAGCATTTTTATTCTAATGAGGAGGTATTGAAAGTAATCTACCAACAATTCTATAAAAAAGTATGTAAGCGTTCGGTATTAACTGATAGTGATAGAATAAGACTTGGGTACGCTATGACAAAAGTGACCGACGCAGAAAGTGAAGTGAGACAAAGTATTCTTCTTTTCATGTTTGAATATGATATCAGTACTCCCAGTCATGTTAATGAAGAATTTGCAAATACTGTTCATTTTATAAAACGAGCAGATGTTACGGACAGTGAACTTACCGAGTTTATGACGGTAGGTGTTCAGGATAAAGCCAGAACAATGTCGCGTTTTTTTTTAAATGCACTTGAACTCATAAAGACACAGAGATTGGTTACTAGCTTTATTTATACAATGGCACAACTAAATGTTGCGAATAACAGGGAAGAATTTGCATCGCTAGAGGTGCTTGAAAATGTGCCTGATACGGCCAAGTCAGATAATTATTTATTGGTAGAAACACTTTGGGAATACAGTGAAGTAATTGATGAAAAACAAAGATGGTCTTATGCAGTTATTTTACTTGCAGCAGTGGACCGTTGTATGGGACGTCCTGCGATTGTCGCCTATTCACTCGGGGGAAGTAATACGTTAATGACAGCAGAAGCAAAGTTATTGGTTAATAGTAAAGATAAAAAATCGAACTTGATTGATGAATTAGTGGCTTATATAAAATCAGATTTTGGTATAAGTGAATCGTTAAAAGGTATAGCACGGCAACTATTATTGCAAGACTGAAATTAATGAACATAATAATTGAGGTCTTTTTTGATAAAAGGTGTCCTAATGCCAACGGGTAATAAAGGAGTGTTATGGGCTTTGGCTACAAAAGAAAACAGAATAATAGGGGATAAAGCTATATTGTTTCTATTGGCACAGAAACGTCCTTGTATTTAATTATAAATATAAAGGGGGAATTATCATGCATCAATTTTATAGAGTAATAGCTTATTTATCCGACGCAGATTTTGAGTTGGTTTTACATGCACTTAATATTGCAAAAAAAGCCCATGGGCAGCAAAAAAGAAAATCGGGCGAACTCTATATTGTGCATCCCATTGCTGTAACAATATTCTTAGCGGGGTTGCAATTAAGTGCAGAGGTTCTGTGCGCTGGGTTGTTACATGATGTTTTAGAAGATACTGAGCTAACAAAGAAAGACTTGACTGAACAAGGATTTAGTGAGGATGTTATTTCGTTAGTTGAAGGTGTAACTAAGTTAGATAAACTAAAGTTTAACAGTGTAGATGAGGCTCAAGCACATAATCTGCAAAAACTGGTTATGGCAATGGCTAAAGATGTAAGGGTCATTTATATAAAGTTAGCAGACCGAATTCATAATCTAAGTACGATTGCTAGTTTAAAGCCCAGTAGACAGCAGGCAATAGCGAAAGAAAGCATTGCAATTTTTGTTCCTATTGCAGAAAAGCTTGGGATGAGTCGAGTTAAAGTGCATTTAGAAATGCTCTGTATGCAGATAATTTATCCATGGCGGTTTCATTGTATTGAACGAGCAATTGAGAAAAACTTTTTAAAACATCAACAAAGGGCTAATCAGTTAATTGACGGTTTTTTAGTTGAACTAAAACAAGCCAATATTAGTGTCAATATTAAGTGTAAAGAAAAAGCTATTTTCCAAATATATAAAGCAATGTTGCACTCATCTAGCTCAACAAAGCAATTATTGAAAATTTACGATTTATGTTTTGTTACTGAAAATCAAGATGATTGTTATCGCGTACTTGGTTTGGTTAATAACTACTTTAGATATTTACCAAGGACGTTTAAAGATTACATAGCACAACCAAAAACAAATGGTTATCAAGCCTTGCATCAAAAGGTGTTGAGTGAGCAAGGTGAACAGATTAACCTGCAAATATTAACTGAACCTATGTTAGATAGAGCAGAATTAGGCATAGTAAGTTTTTGGAAGCAGCAAAAACCGATAAGTAGAAATATAGAAAGTTGGCTGCACACTATTTTGGCAATGCAACAGCATACTGAAGATGCAAAGGAGTTTGTCCAACAATTTAAATCAGAGCTTTCAGCCATGTCAATATATGCTTTAACTCCAAAAGGGCAAGTGATTGCATTACCAAAGGGAGCTACATTAATAGACTTTGCTTATGCCGTGCATAGTGAGCTAGGAAATAGGCTAAATGGTGGTCGTATCAATAATCAATGGGTTGAAAAACAATATGTAGTAAAAACAGGTGATGTGATAGATGTTATAAGTTATACAGGTAAACCTAGCTGCTTATGGCTGCAAATTTGTAAAACGACTACTGCAACTCATCAAATTAAAAGTTGGTTGAATAAACAGCTTGAATTAGAGGCTTTAGCATTAGGGAAAAAAGTGACGCTTGAATACTTAGATTCAAACGAAGAAAGTGAAGTTCTTAATAATGCATGCGAGCAAGTTTTAAAGAATAGGCTTTTAGTATCACGAGATGAACTGTACAAAATTATCGGTTACGCCCGAAAAGATTGTTTTACTTTGCTAAATCAAATTTCTGGCTTTGTTTTAGAACAGAGTGAATATACAGTTGCAAGAAAAAATAATGAATCCTATAAGCTTGGTAAATGTTGTTATCCATTACCTGGTGATAGGGCGGTTATACTATTCAGTAATAAGGGCGCAATAATTCATAGAAAACGCTGTTTAAATACGCATAAATCTGAACGTATGTCCTTTAATTGGAAAGACTTTAGTGGATATGATCTTAGGGTTAGAGATGAGGATTATACGGCAGGTCTTTATATGCAATTAAAAAATCATCCTGGTGCGTTAGCCGAAGTCACTGCAATCATCGCAAGTGTACAATCTAATATTCGGGATATTACCACTCAAGGACATGCCCAAAGCAGTCTTGTGAAAATTGTGTTATCAACAAGAAATCGTATTCATTTGAGCCAACTGATGAAGTTATTGAAGCATTCTGAGCAGGTTTTATTAATTAGAAGGGAATGAAAATGGATAAAAAATTTTTTATATATCAATGCACATGTGGGCATAAAGAATCAGTAATATATAAAGACCTTTCGGATTGTAGTGATTGGCGTAGTGATGGGGCGTTAGAAGAAAATACAGAGAAACAACGTATAATTGAGGAAAAAACTTGTCCCTCATGTCATAAAAAGAAGGCATTTAAGAAAAATAGTTGACTTGTAAATAACCTTGCAGATGTTCTTTTTAAATGTCAATGAGGTTATACCTGATTTTGGAGGTTGTAATTTATATTGTTGCCAAGTTGCTGAATGATAATTCGGCAATAAATATTGCAGGTAAATAATATTTACTGGCATTAATACGTCTACAGATTTAAATACTCTAACTAAAGTAGAGTGCCAATGAAGCGAGAAGGTACACCGCTGTTTTGTGTGATCAATGCGGAGAAATGTATATACCCATAATCATTGAAGATGCTTGATAAATGAACAAATTGCACAAGCTTTAAGAAAGCATGATTCTACGATTTCATGTCATCTGGTAGACTTCAAAAATAAGCAAAAGTTAGCACCTGAAAACGGTGGATCACAAAGTCATTGAAAGACCGACCAAACAGAGCAATTGGTTCAACATTTATCTGAGGTTACTTACGTTAATACCCATTAAATTGTTGCTTATGTTCTATCAACTTTCGCTATTCAATATAGCATTTCAGGTATGAATAAATGGCTTCATCAGCATGGGTTCAGCTATAAGCAACCTAAAGGTGTGCCTCATAAATTTAATGCTGAGAAACAAGCTGAATTCATACGTGAATACGAAGTGCTAAAGGCTTCTCTGACGCGCGATGAACCACTACTGTTTATTGATGCGGTACATCCAACGCAAGCCACAAAAGTAACTTCTGGCTGGATTAAAACAGGCGTTGATAAAGTAATCGAAACAACAGGGAGCCGAACTCGATTGAACATTATCGGTGCCATTCGATTAGGCTTTTTATCTGAAACGATCAGCCAGCAATACAAAACGGTGAACGGGGAGTCTATTATTGATTTTTTTGACCACATAAAAGCTCAATATTCATCAAGTCACTACATACATATTGTGCTCGATGGAGCAGGTTATCATCGATCAACAGTCGTAGTTGAAAAAGCAGAAGCATTAAATATTAAACTGCATTATTTGCCACCTTACAGCCCTAATTTAAATCCGATAGAGCGACTCTGGAAAGTCATGAATGAGCACGCACGGAATAATAAATATTTTGCAACGGCTAAGGAATTTCGACATCAAATAAATCATTTTTTTGATCGGACATTGCCTAGTATTGCCGACTCTTTAGATGAAAGAATTAACGATAATTTTCAGGTGTTAAGTTCTGCATCTTGATTTAGTTTGGGTATATAATTGGAATACTTACGTCATATGTAGAGGTGAAAGGATTTTATTTTATACAGGAAGTTTTCAAATGACAGAGGATATAACAATGAGCTTTAATCAATTTAACAACGGTTTCGACTTTAATTCACCTATTAACAATAGCTTAAATAGTTTGTTAACAACCATGGACTCTCGTAGTCAACA
>Ga0209494_1000607_pt1 | contig 15928 bp, 10 predicted proteins | sample EN1Hudseemescosm_FD_184628 | JGI IMG/M metagenome (GOLD analysis project Ga0209494, IMG submission 184628) | Methane-oxidizing microbial communities from mesocosms in the Hudson Canyon - EN1B Hudson Canyon (SPAdes) (version 2) | ecosystem: Environmental > Aquatic > Marine > Cold seeps | place... | reverse complement strand
TGGTCACAAGATGTAGATGGGTGGGGCGCACCTGTTTTAGGACTAAATGACTTCACTATTGTTGAACCTACAGCGGGTAATTCTGTCGCCCGTATTGAAGCAGATTATTGGTCTGTGCCTGGTGATATTTTTAGCACACCAAATAATGAAGTTTTCTTTGCAAATACCTTATATCAAAATGCAGATCTGACCGCAGCAGCAAACCAAGATTTAGTATTAAGTTTCGATTGGGAGTTCAGTGGTGAAGATTCACTTAATGATGAAGCATTCTTCGTTGTTTTTGGTGATGGTTCAGGCAATTATTTTGGTGCTGATGGCGAGTTAGGGTTCTTACTAGAGGAAGATACTTATGGATCTGGATCGTTTAGTACATTATTAGACGATTCTTATTTGAATTTATTGGGAATGACTCTAGAGTTTCAATTAGCCTCAGGATTTGATGGCTATGGGTCTTTTATCAACATCGATAATGTTTCGCTTCAATCCGTACCGCAAGTGGGAGCAGTTCCAGTACCCGCGGCTATTTGGTTATTTGCGAGTGGTTTAGTCGGGCTCATAGGGCTGCGACATAAAAATAAATAAGTATTACCTGCAATTTTCTGCTTTGAATACACTGTAATTGATACATGTATTCAAAAAATATGAAAGGCCTTAGATAGATTAAGCGTGTTTTATTTAACTACGTAAGGTTACCAATACTTCGACAGAAGCACTGGTTTACCCTGGGTACAGGACTATTAGGGCTAATTTATATTCGTAGAAAAACCTTAAAACTAAATAAGAGACTTCATTATGCTTAATACATTCATCAGAACAAGCAGCCTAATCCTTTTGGGCCTGATTTTTATGCCTCTCGCTCAGGCGGAATGGCTGGATATTACTCCAAGTGTAGAAATCACTCAAAGCCGCCCCATTTTTGATCGAGTAAAAAGAGTTCATTATATTTATGTAACGGTAGCAAACAACAGTTCTTTCCCTAAAATTGGTCGACTGAAGTTTCAGGTAAAAAATTCATCAAGGCAGGTTCTTAATGCTTCAAATGAAAATATTGGCTATGAACTTATTTTGGATGAAATAGAAATTAAAGTAGGGTTCACTCTAACCAAAAGAATTGATTTTGCACTATCTAGAACACCTTTAACTTATACGTTGAATTTAATGCAAGAGGTCTCAGATTATGATGGAGACAACTCTGCTAGCAAACTAATTAAAAAAGAAATAGGAGGAGAAATAAAACTTAGCACTGGAACCTCATTAATAATACCTCCAAACTCTCTGAATATAGATACTGAAATTTCTATATTAGATGAAAACCTTATACTTGATGAGGTAACTGGTAAATCTGCACGAAGGATAATCTTTGAACCCGCCGGACTTTTATTCTCTTCATCAAAACCAGCAAAACTTGTTTTTGAAGCATCAGAAGGAGTGCTTGAGGACTACGATGTATTTTATACGAGCGATAAAAACGAGTTATACATTCAAAACAACACCCTTAGTAAGACTGAGATTTTACCTATTTCACACTATTCAAATACAAAAGGAGAAGTTGATGTAAAACATTTTTCAGAAATTTATTTGGCTAAAGCAGCATCTGCATACTTAGTTTTTGCATTACCTTCAAAATATCTTAGCCCTGGAGATATTTTATATTCAATGAGCCCTAAGCGTGGAATAGTCGGCTGGCTTACTGGTCATGGTGCCCTCTATGCTGGAAATAACAAAGTAATTCAATCAGTTAACAGTAGGTGGAATCCAGAAAAGTGGAATCAAAAAATAAATAAATATGGTATAATGGATGAAGATTTAGGTGGTGTTAAGGAAGATGACTTCGACGGCTACATGGATTGGTATATTACGAGAACCTTTAATAAACAAGACCCTAAAAAATATCCATTTGTTGGAGCTTTGAGGTATAAGAACATTACAAAAAAACAATCTTATAATGTAATTAATTTTGCACGCAAAAAAATTGACTATCCTTATACTTTGATTGGAAATAATGAAGAGGATGGATATAGTTGTGTAGGCTTAATTGAAAAAGTCTTTGAAGAATCCGGTTTAAATATTTCAGATTATTATTCGTTATTTTTTAACGCTGTTTTACCGCTACATCAGTGGGGAAGCCCGAAACTGATCTATGTAGATAATATTAATGTAGAGCAAGGCGATAAATTAGAAATTCCAGTTTATGGTTTGAAAAGAACTTCAGCTTCTATTCTTTCAACTCAGGTACCTTATGCACCATCTATAACGTCCTCTTTTTTACCTGACTATGTTGTTTGGAATGAAGCAAAATGCAATGATGAGGAAATTGTAAATGAAACATGTCCATTTGGTGATTTTACATTTGGGCATATAGGTGGCGAGATTCCTCTTGATGCTGAAATTGGTGATTACCATATTGAGTTTGAGGTCGAAGGAAATGGGGGAGAAATTGTTAGGCGCAGTTTATTTATACACATTACCCCTAAATTTGTAAAACCAATTGCTCACTACGCCTTTAATAACCCTAGTGATTTAGGCTTAGATCAAACCGGACCTGCTGATGGTGTGGGCAGTGGTAATGTTATCGGAATACCGACTGCTACTCCTAGCAATGACGGAGGTACCATTCATATCAGTCAAGATAATTATATCCGTGTACCGCATACTGACTCTTACATTCCAAGTAATGATTCTTTTACTATTGCTACTCAGTTTTATGCTAAATCATCTGCGAGTTTTAGTTTAGCAGGTAATATTGAGTTACTAACCATTCAAGGTGGAGATTTTGGAGAAGGACTTTGGTTTGGCGTTTTTGACCCATCGAATCCTACTTTTAGATTTGGCATTAATCCCAATGCACCAGGAGTTGGAGCGCAATACCTTACGGCACCAGTCGCACTGGGACAGTGGCATCATGCAGTTGGTGTAGTTGATCGTACAAATAATAATGCCTCTCTCTATTTAGATGGTCAATTAGTATTACAAGAAAACCTAAATGATTTAGGGTTCGGTAGTATTGACCCAACGATGGATATGTTGATTGGTGCATATGATTATACTTATGCGCGGAATGGACATTCCCAAGTAGATTCTGGAGATGTATTAATTGATGACCTCCGTATTTATAACCGCTCTTTATCCAGTGAAGAAATTACTGGTTTGCATAAAGAGCATTCCCTTGCCGCACGCTACCTTTTAGATGGAAACGCTAATGATAGTGGAATTAATAACACCTATGACGGTATTGAACAAGGTGGCGTTGATTTAACTGGCTCAGCAGGTTTATTTGATGGCGTTGATGATTCCATTGCATTACCAGACTCTTTGGACACCCTTAAATCTAATAACGCAAAATCTGTTTTTGCTTGGGTAAAAATTCCAGCGGGTGTTTCCAGTGCCGAATGTAGTGGTTGGGGCTATTTAAGGTCAGTAGTCGATAACAGTCCTGCTGGGCATTGGCGTTACCTTGGTATTCACATCAGAGATGGTGTTTATAAAGCGGCTTCAGGTATTCAAGCTCATCAGACTTATGTTGAAGGCGATACATTAACCCCAGACACCTGGCACTTGATTGGCTTTACTTGGTCGCCTGATTCTGCTTTGAGGGTATATACCGATAATAATGCGCCTGTGTCATCACCCAATACTATTCCAACTTGGGATACAGTAGCTGGAAGCACATTTATTGGTCGCCAATATTCTAATCCTTGTGGACATTATTTTGAGGGAGCTATAAAAGACGTACGCTTTTATGATCGCCAGCTAAAGGATAGCGAGGTAGATGCTTTGTATAATTCAGGAAACACAACGCCTTAACTTTACTGAGTAGTACAGGAATAAAAGACAATAAAGGGCTAATTAATTAAAAGACCGATAATTTTCCTATCCACTTTGAGTTAATTAACCCCTTATTCAGAGTAAAGTATTTTTTCCTGACGTTACAATGCTATCACGCCTGATTTAAGAAATTCGTGAGCGAGCGAATAATCGCTTATGCTCACGTTTATCGAATTTACCCAATAAGGCCCAGAAAGAAAAACTGGATGCGTTATTAACTATACAAAAAGTGTGATGGTTTCATAAAACAGGATACTTCTAAAGATTAATTTACAATATCAATTAGAGGTGAAAGATGAGCAACAAAAACCAACAGACAAAACCTAAGTACACATTAGAAATTTAAACAGGATTCCGCCAAGCTAATTATTAAGCAGGCATGCACATAGCAACAGGCTGTACGGATCATTTAGGCATATCTTTAAGCGCGATTACACACCCATCTAAGTAACATAATGTTATTCTGTTACTTAAGTTTCCCTTATTTATCAACACGCCTAGATAAACTGCGCTTCCCTATGTAACAAAATGACTATAAATAACTGTACTGTTACTTGTTTATTAGCTAACTTTAAGCTGCTAATATTTCAAAGGTCGTGCCTTTTGCTATCGGTCTAATTTGTTTTCCTTCTTTTACTAAGTCAACAATGTTATAGCTGGAAAGTGTTTTTAGTGTCCTGGATAAATTACTTTCCTGCCGACCTGACATGATCGCTAGTTCATGGATTGATCCTGGCTTTTGTTCTGAGATAGTATGTAATAAAGTGCGGTTGTCATCACTTAATACTTCCGCTAAAGAACGCATTGAGGTAAACCAGATCTTAGGGTCTGAATCACTAACTTGATAAGTTCCCTTAGCAATCATTAGAACACGCTCTCTTATTTTATCTTGCGGCATAATGCCTACTTTGATTGTTTCCATAATGTTTTATCCGCCCTTTTATAGTTGGTTTAAGATTTGATCTACTCGTTTAAAGAAATCCGTTAATAACTGGTAAGCATCCTTAAATTCATAAGGTGTTCCTTTGTCGGATGCATGACGATGTACATGATCGAAAGGAATAATTCGCCCTGAATATTTAAACTTTTTTGGCGGCTTAACAAGGTGTGCATTATCAAATCCCATTAGGCGAATGCCATATTCATTATGGAGCGTTAAGCTATAACGTAAACCATGAGGCCTTTCTACCGTTTCTTTCCCGACTGTCACATCAAACTTAATCCAGCATCCTTTCTCCTGCTCAATTAACATCCCATGCAAATCTAATAATGTTTTCAGACCTTGAGCGATATTTCTTCCATTGTGTTATTTTATATATGATCTGATGATAGGTATAGACTATAACATAACTCTTCTATAAAAACATGACACCTAACCGACAATCAGCCCTATGTTGCTTTATATTCATGGTTATGCACAATACTCTGACCTTATCGGAGTTTGAAGCGCAACGAGACGAAAATTACCGATAGTCTATTTTCGTCACTTAAATCAATTTACTTAAAAATACTTTCCCAATCACTTAATAGCGTTACATGCCCAAACTCTTTTGTTTTAGCAACATGTCGTTTATCTGCGGTAATGAATTGGCACTCATTAATAATAGCTAACGCATGGTAACTCGCATCATAAAAAGAAGGAAATCCTGATTTTTCATGTCCTTGTTCACATATTTCAATCGCTTTTAAAATGGTCGGCTGATCTAGTTCAACAAGGCTTAAGTTAGCGGATTGATATTGCTTGATTAATGCATAGGTGGATTGAATAGAAAAGGAGCTAATTGCGGCAATACTTAATACTTCGTATAAAAATAACGAAGGTACCAAGACCTGCGTATTTCTTTTACTCAATTCGGTGATTAATTCAATGGCTTCTTGGCGATCCGGTTCCTGCAAAAACAATTTACTGAAAACACACGAATCTAAAACAGCCTTATTCATGATTAGATTGATTTTCAGCTAATGAGATGTCTTTACCTTCTCTTAATTGTCGAACGCTTTCTTCAGAAGATAAATTCATATTGACGGGTTCAATCTGACTAATCATGTCAATAAACGTTTGACTGTTTTCTTTTTGTTTTAATTCTTTAAGGGCATTCGCAATCGCTCTGTTCATTAAAGCGGTTTTTTGTCCTCTGGGAATTCTATCCAGTCCTTGTTTATTTTCAGGCGTTAAATATAAAGTCGTTCTCACTTTAGCCGTTTCAGCTTGAATTGTCGTTTTCATAGCAGCCTACTTATCCTCTATTAATAACACCATAGTATAACATATCAAAAAGGGGCTATTAATTTTCTACTGTGTGATAAGCAAGCATTATCACACAGTAGAGTGCTATAATTGACCCATGGAAACCCTACCTGAAAAACTCAGTGGCATTTTAGCCAATGCGCAAAATTATCAAAAAGCGGCCGAAGGCGCTTTTGCCAAAAATACTGAACGCGCTCGAAAAGCCGATTGGAAAATATTTGAAGCCTGGTGTGATGAAAACCATCAAATTTCCTTACCCGCCTCAACTAATGTGTTAGTGCGTTTTATCGATGACCACGCGGACAGAAAAAAAGTCGCCACCGTGAAACGCTACTTAACCACGATTGCCACCGCCCATAAAGTCGCTGGTTTAGACAACCCGGTTCAAAACGAATTTGTGCGATTGGCGGTTCGGCGCATGGCCCGTAAAAACGGCACGCGACAAAAACAAGCCCAAGGGCTGAATTGGCCGCCGATTCATCTCGCGCTACAAACCTTAGATGACTCGCCGCGCGCTTTATTAGATAAAGCGCTGGTCTGTGTGAGTTACGATACCCTGTGTCGGCGTTCTGAAACCGTCGCAATTCGCGTGGAGGATATTACCTTTGCGGAAGATGGCTCTGCGACGCTGTATATAATAAAGAGTAAAACCGACCAAACCGGCGAAGGCGCCGTAAAATATTTATCCCATACCAGTGTGGACTATTTGAAGCAGTGGATAACCTTTGCGGAAATTACCGAAGGGCCGGTATTTCGAGGCTTAGATCGCTGGGGGAATGTTTTACAGGGGCCATTATCCGGAGAAGGCGTCACGCGGAGCTTAAAGCGCGTGGCCCAACAGTCGGGACTCTCGATTGAACACATCAGTGGCCACTCGACACGCGTCGGGGCCTGCCAAGATTTAGTCAGTGCAGGAATTGATATGCCCGCGGTCATGCAAGCCGGGGGCTGGAAGAATCCAGAACGCGTGGCTCGATATTCAGAACAGTTACAAATCAAGCGTGGTGGAATGGCTCAGTTAGCAGCCATTCAGCGACGATGAGGCGGTGCCGATGATCATCCGTATTTATTTAGAATCTCATAATGCTCTGGAAAATAAACATCGGTTTTATCAGTTGTTAATCATGCCAGGACTGTTGGGCGAGTGGGTTCCCCGGGCACTGTCAGAAAAGACTGGTTTACAACCAAAGAACAAGCAGAATTAGCACAAATCCTGCTCACTCAAAATAAAATAAAAAAGGATATATCGATATTCATTAATGTAACTGTTCAGTCCGAGCTATAAAAATAAGCACATACTCATTAATTATAATTAATAGCGTATTGTGTTAATTTGATCGACATGAATACTCGTTTCAGCAACAGACTCAACTATATCTAATAAACTTGTCTTTCAATAACTAACCACATGATCTCTATTTTACGTTCAATAATACCTCTCATTTAATTCATAACAGAATAATGATTAGTCCATTACCTATGATAAATTTCCTCAATCCATTTTTTTATTTTATCTACTTTCAAACTTTGTCTATTGATTAATCCGTAATAATTTTTTAACAAAGTCATTACGCGAATTCTATAAAGAATGCGTTATATCATCTAACTGATAAATTATATTTGTTTCAGTAATAATATATAATCAGGTTTAATTGTGATCTAAAAGTTATAAATTAAAGTTAATTATTCAGTTGAAGTAATACTATCAATATAAGAACGACTATCCAAATCAATAAATAAACTAAACGACTAGATCTATAATTTAATAGCTTGTTTTTAATTACTGAAAGTCACTAATGATAAAGCAGTGAATCGACCTTCTATATAATTTTAAATTTTTCTAAATCTATACTAGACGTACATAGTTTTTAACTCACGAGATGATGTATTAAAAAATAGTTAATGGCTCTATGCGACTTAAAACAGATAGACTTTTTAATTATCAATATGACTAGTGACTATTCATTCTAATTCTAATTAATTTAACCCCTTATTTTTCATAAAATATGAGTTAAAAACAGATAAATATTTTAATAAATTATCATCATGAGTTATCTGTTTTTTTAAATTTTTACTGATCTACGCTAAGCCCCAGTCATTTTTCAAAAATCACTGTAAATAAGTGAAAAGCAAAAGTTCACATTTTTTATGCACTGAATTCAGTGATAATTTTTAATTTTTCAAAAAACACACATAATCCTTTTTATTTCAGTCACTTAAGTAAAAAATATCGCTATTTATTTTAAAAACAGGTGTCTCTAGCTGTTTGAAAAAGCATATAGCACGTATTTTAAAGCAGAAAATCACACAAAAATGGCTGTTCTATGAGAATAAACGAAATACTATTTATCACTGCTCATTACACATAATAACGACACTCTATAGAGTGTTCGATAACTGAAAACGAGAAGTTCATAAAAACAGTTCAATTTTCTGATATTTTTCACGCGAAAATATAAAAGCCCATATAAAACAACCACATATAGAATTAATGTAATTTAATTTTTTTCCCCGAATTAAATTAATAGTCATTATTTTCAGTGGGTTACATTTATTTATTGGGGATGAGAGCAAGATGTAACGCATGTGCTCTTTCAGATAAAATAGGTCTCTGTCATCCGTATAAAATCAAAAAAATAGCAAAAATAAACGGCACTTCTTGCGCACCAATTTAAAATTTTTCACAAAAAAATAGCTTTTATCAAAAAATATACACGAAAGTAGTTTTTTTTGAAATTCGTAGAATATATTTTTAAGAAAAAGACTGAACATTTTTTTAGTATAAAAATAATTCTTAACTTTCTACAGTCAAAAATGGATTTGAAAATTAATTACTGGAATCCTACGGTAAAAAATGGATTTGAAAATTAATTACTGGAATCCTACGGTAAAAAGTGGATTTGAAAATTAATTACTGGAATCCTACGGTAAAAAGTGGATTTGAAAAATAAATTAATTATTTTAACGAAAAATAAAATTCTTATTTTTCATAATTAAAAGTAAGAATTTTATCTTAAATATTAGCTCTGATTCTCATGCTTGCTAAGTTCATATTTTTAGTTTAAATTTATATCAACATTAACTAAAGATAAACGATATTAATATGACACTAAAAATGCAAGATGGAAAGTTCACACTTGTTAAATTATCAGATATTTCGATACATACTTTATATAATAAAATAAATGAAGAGGCATATTCAGAATACTTATTGAAAAATAGCGCCGATTTTTTTACGGAAAAAGGTATTAATTTTATATTAACAGTTAACCCTATTTTTCTTATTAAAAAAGGTAATAATTACTTTTGTATTTCTGGAATACGTAGCTATATTATTGCTATTGAAAACTTAGATAAAAAATCAAAAATACCTGTTTTTTTATTCTCTAAAAGAAAACAAGAGTCTTATATTTCTGACTGTATAATCGCTGATATTTTCTTATCTAAACTTATTCATACTATTTATCCTAAATCTGCAAGGTATTTTGGAAAAATATTTGATGAATATATATTAAATGAATATAGTGATAATAATACTTTTTTCACTTCTATACAGTCATTACTAAATGAATTCTCAAAACAAAGTATTTCAAAAGCGTTAAATGCACCTAGAAATTCAATTTTCATAGAAAATGAAAGGGAGATTGAATAGCATGACTTTACAATTTTCTTTTGATGAAAAAATAATGTGGGAATCTAATAACTCTAGTGAATTAGAGCATTTTATAGATCTATATAGTGAATTTATTGATGATACTGATAGTTTTCGTTATGTATTTCATTTAATGAATGTTCCAGCTGATTTAACTGGTTTATTTTCAACAATGAGTGCTTTAACAAAAGTAATTCCTATCTTTGTTAATAATTGCGCAAATGATAGCGATCGTGATCGATTAACAGCATTGTCAAAGACCTTTTCTGGCATATTAGCTCACAAGTCATTAGTTGATTTTGATAGTCGCTTTGAACGTGAACATTTATCGAGCTACTCGACGCATAAATTTTGCAAATCGCGGCCCGTTTTTAGTGCTCTGCTTACATTTGATTGCTTTTATGAATCTAACTCAAGTGGAAAACTGTTTAATGAGTACTTGTTATCAACTTATTTACTCGCATCAATAATTTGCTGGGGTTTATTAAAAATTCATCGACGCGAACACTTAAGCTTATCAGTACGTACATTAATTACTGATGAAAGTTTTAACCTTGACTACCCGGCCATCATGGCGGGTATTGATACAAGTACAGAAGGAGAACATAGTCTCTCTAGATTTATCAGGTCATTTGATAAGAATCTACTTAATAATAATGCAGAAGAGACATATCTACCTGAGGTGACAGACAAGCATATCGCACATTTTGCGAATATTTATAAGTTATTCGATAACGATATTAAGACGCATGATAGACCTGGAAATAGAGGGCCGAAAAAGAGTTATTCTCGCCGAAAAAAATCTGTAAAGCGCACTGTCATTGAAACTGATCCCAATGATTCCCTGCCCTCTTATAGTCTATTAACAACGATTAATGCCTCCCCTCAGCAATTGGAGTCAATTTCTAAAATCGAAAAAATAACGCCGCTTGCAATGCCTTTATCCGATATTTTAGAAAAAAATGAGTCTATTGAAATAGAGTTTGAATCCATTTCTGTCATCAATAAAAAAGGTGAATCAGAAATAATTGCTAGCAACCCAACCACGCTTTCAGACCCTTTAAGTCGTCGACATCAAACCAAAAATATAGCGAATGCAATAACATCCAGGAATCAAGGGCTTCCAAATCAATGGGACCAGCTAAACCGCTTCGACCTGTATCATTTAATTCAATCTACTCTATTATTAGAAGACGATAAATCCTTTTCAATTGATGCTAATGACATTCCATTTGATTTTTTAAAAACAATTATTTTGCTCTGTTTGACCACGGGTAGGACACTTGAACAGTTGCAAACGACGAAGTATCTATATGAACCGCCTTCTGAAACAAATGTAACCCAGGGATATAGTTATTTTTACATCAAAATGGGCCGCAATAATGAGGTTGAAAAATCAGAATTCATATTTTCTGCAGATCTTATTGAACCAGATAAGACACAGAGTGCCTCTGATTTGTATTATAAAACAGAGCGATATTTACATCTGACACCCCCGGTGTGGCTTACTAAACGCATCGATAAATATAAAGATTTTGAAATAAATCAGTCTTATTCTAAAAGTTTTCTACTTAAAAAAATCAGAATTACTGAATTACAAAAAGAGGTTAGCAAGTTTTTATCTAAAGTGAATAAAAAAAATCCAGGCTGCCGATTGACGCTGACTCGCATCTGTCATGTATTGTGGCAACGGTGTACTCAAATGACCGGAGTTGATGTTGTTGAGGCCAGTTACTTAATGGGCGCCGAGCATATTTTATCAGCGACTCCTTTGTATTACACATTGCTCGATACGGGACGGCTGAAAAATGTATACAGCCAAGTATGGTATCAGTTTGAAGAAGAAATCAATGAAGAAGCAAGAGCGCACGCTCAAGCCCCATTATTCTCATCAACAAGCCAACTGAGTCTACCTGCATTGACTTCAATTTTTGAGTATGTGGGTTCTAAAAAAACACCCAAGTTAGCCACAATAAAAATGCTCACATCCACACTTATAGACAAATTACAGAACCCAACTGAGGATGCGAGTAATTATCAGTTATTAGTGGATAAACATAATTATTTTACGCTCTATTGCTATTACTTTTTTGCATATGCATCGGGATATCGTGCGGTTCGTGATCCTTTCCCAGATTTACGGTTATGGAATCGTCGATCGCAATTTATTTGTATTGCCGATAAAACGGCTGAAGATGGATATAACGCTCGGCTAGTCTACCTGCCAGACAAATGCTCAGAGCAACTTAATACTTATGTTAGCTATTTAAGTCGCTTTAATGAGCGGCTTGCCTTGTGTTTTCCTGATACTTATAAGGAACTGTTACATCAGTCTGAGGTGTGGACAGAATTACCTGCCAAGATTGGAAATCATAAACGCGTAAAGTATGACGCAAACCGGATTAGCCCGCTGTTTCTGATTGTAGAGGGGCAGTGGCACCGCTTATCACCACAGAATATAAAGTCCTTTGTTGAGGAATTTTATAATGTACCCGCGAATGTCCATAGGCACTATGTACGCTCGAAACTTGTAGAGAGTCAATGCCCAACTGAGGTCATTAATGCTTTTATGGGGCACTGGGTAAACGGGCTAGAACCATTAGGCATGTACTCCAGTCTTTCATTGCAAGCTTATAGCAAGCAACTATCGATTTATATGCCGGGTATTCTTAAAGCATGTGGATTTAAGGTGATTAACGAGTATGGCGTTGAGGAGATCAAGCGATGATTACTATTGATAATACATCTCTTAAATTAGCGTGGTTTGATGTGTTAAAACTTAAGCGCCCTAACGATAAAGACTGCAAGCTATCCGATTTGAGTCTCTCGCAGGCTAATGGCTTCTCTGTCCTCTCATTAGTATCAAAATTTTACCCTACACTCATTGAAAAAATGGATGCAGTACAAATAAAGCCTGAAGATATTGATTATTTTGAGAAAAAAATACTTGAAAATACCCCTAAGAAAATAAATAAACAACGTCAGTATTTAACGAGAATCATTGCCCACTCAGTAGAGCAACTGGAATGTCGTAGCAAACTGCCTAAACAACTTTATCCATTACCTCGGCATACCCCTTTAGTGCTAGAAAAAGACATGATGTGCCTAGAAAGCCTAGACCGTATTATTGATCAATTTAAGGGCCAGTTAAAAGATTTTCGACAATGGGATAGTTCAGTGCAGTTGGGAGCGTTATTATTCTCATCTGTGATCAATGGAGCACAAATTAATAAAAGGAACTTAGAACATATTTATAGTGAACATGCCTCCTGGATTACTGAAAATGGCTTAATGTATGTTCAATATAGTTTGCCCCCAAAAGACGATGATATTGCGCCAGAAATCATTCAGTATCAGCGCTGGATACCTGATGCAATTACGCAGGTATTAGTGTTTACTTGGATAGACCAATTAGAAGAGAGTACCGCTCGACCTATTTCAGAACATTGCTTTATAGACCTAAAACAGTTGTGGCGTACCTTATTAATTGAAGCGAATGATACCCCACCCTCGATGGAATTTTTTATAAAAATGGCCTGCAGTTATCAGGCATTTAAACTACCTATTTTTATCGGAAAAATCATTAGTGAAAATAATTCCACTGTCTGTTTGCCACCTGAATCATGGCTACGTGTTATATCCGGTGATCCAGTACAGCGACTTAACTCGCACTCGGTATCGACATTAGTACCGAGTACGCTAGCTGGCCAACAGGTGCAAGTAAATGAATCGTATTCCTTGCAGAGTCAACAGGTTTTTATGAAAAAAATTCGATTCATTCTAAAAGAGAAGACCTTAACTTCGAAGCAGCGTATCGAAAAAATAGAATCTCACCTCAACTCAAAAACACAGGAAGTAAGTACTCTTACGTGGCTACTGGGGGCATGGAGCCATCATTTATTACGCTCCGGTGGATTACGAAAAAAGAAATTGAGCACGAGCGTTATTCAACAATACTTATCGACTTTGACAAGCCCTGTTTTGTCAGCATTCGATGGCATAGACATTAATACGATTCATGCGTCTGAATGGCTGGATTGCCTTCAGTCTGCGATTGATAATAGTCATAGTCAAGATATAGGCAATAAAATTTCTTATTTCATGTTATTTGCTATGCAATTTGATTGTGTTCCAACTCTAGACTTATCTGAACTAGAGTACCCCGACGCAACACATAAAGTCAGCGCTAACTTAATCACAGTCCATGAATTTGAAGCTTTGTACGAACAGCTAGGTCAAGCACCCAATAAAAGAGTTCGTCAAATAAGGCTGCTCGTTGCAAGCCTTGCCTTTTATTGCGGATTACGACATTCAGAATGCAAGTACCTTTTAATTGAAGATATTTGTGGAAAATCTCAGCCAGAACTTTTAATTCGTGCCAATAAATATCGGTCGTTTTCACTAAAATCCAGATCGAGTGAAAGACGTTTGGACTTATCAATTTTATTACCTGAATCGATATTGGATGATTTAATGGCGTGGCAAGAACAACGATTGCTAGAAGTGAAGGGAAAATCAAATAAATCACTCTTATTTTTGTCTTACGTGCCTCGCTCAGCAGAAGATAATTCGCCATTACAAGACGACCTTATCTTTACGTACACTCAAGCTCTAATGCGGGAGATAACCCATGATCAAACCTTGGTATTTCATCATTTACGTCATTCTTTCGCAAACTGGACACTGATTCGACTACTGATTTCTGAATTTCCTGAGCCCTTACAATCGACGCCCGTATTTTTGAAGCATCGTTGGTTTAATACGCTCAATTGTCATAAATTTCGTTACCAAACTATCAGCGACCAAGAGACAAAAAAATCACCGTCATACCTACTCTTGTATTGGCTTGCAGTCACGATGGGACATGCCTCACCCCAAGTCACTATAAAGCATTATTTGCATCTTTTCGACTGGATTAGTGCGGAGCTTTTACGAGAAAAAACGTTAGATATTAATAATGTAACGCTCCTCCCATTATTTGCGAAATCAAAATCCAATTGGAACAAATTTCATAAACAATTACTCAATGATGACCAATAAAAAGGATAACTAAATGGCTAACAAAAATGAATTCAACGCGTATTCGGTTATCAATAAATTAAATAACAAATCATTAGGGTCTTTTCAAGATCCCTTAAAACGCTTTCAGTCTAAAGCCTTAAAAAGGGACTTAATATCCCCCACGGATAAACCGAGGCGTATCAAGTTTATTGATATGCCTATGGTACTGAGTCGCCTTTATTCTGATGGCATGAGCGTTGAAAAAACGAGCCAAATATTGTCGGTTGATAAACTGGCTCAATACACCTGTATTGAGATAAGCGATATCTTATTAATAAAAGAGAATGCAGAAGCATTGCAGCTTTTTTTTAATGAGAAAAAAACACAGAAAATAGTCACCCCTCCTTTTTATCCAAGGGAGGAGAAACAAAAAAAAGACTTAGAAAAAATTCTACATTTTTTTAATACCAAAAAATTCGCTATAAAGCCTATGTTACCGGGCCTAACCCAACAGCTGAAAGCCAATGAAAATCACGCCGGACGGGTCATTCTAAAGTGTTCAATTGAGGCTAAAAATAGATGTGCACTTTTTTCTGGTATGAATATCCCCCCCGGCCGTATACGTTTAACGTTCTATCTACGGATAGAGGATACAAATAAAGTATTAAACAAAAAGGTTGCTGAGGACTATTGGCTGGAAGCTATTAATCATAACAATAAATATACGAATTTTCGTTACGTCAATACACAGTCGGCATGGCAAAAAGACTTACCCGACTACGGTGCTTTGGCTATAGAAGTACTCGAGGAAACCGAAGAGCTCCCTCTCGATAAGCAAAGTTATGCTGTTCGATATGCTTTAACCATTTTACTCATTAGATATTACCAGGAAATTCAAGGTGTTTAATTATGTATCAACCCTCTTTTATGTTGAAACTTTAAACAAATATTAAACAAAAAATTATCATTAAATTAGAAATGGAGGAGGAACAAAAAAATATATTGAAGTACGAGCAGCATAAAAAAGCACTAACTTAAACTTAAGTTAGTGCTTTTATAAAACCGTGTGAGCTTAGGTTGCCGCCCTTGCCCACACCTTTCACAATTCACAGATTGGAGAACTAAGATTATGACAACTGAAACCACAAAGCAAGTTAAGCCGTTATTTGAGCTAGGCAGAATCATTGCAACGGCTGGTGCAT
>Ga0209494_1000606_pt1 | contig 15968 bp, 12 predicted proteins | sample EN1Hudseemescosm_FD_184628 | JGI IMG/M metagenome (GOLD analysis project Ga0209494, IMG submission 184628) | Methane-oxidizing microbial communities from mesocosms in the Hudson Canyon - EN1B Hudson Canyon (SPAdes) (version 2) | ecosystem: Environmental > Aquatic > Marine > Cold seeps | place... | reverse complement strand
TTGTTATCAGATTGACCACCACCATAACTATGGAACTGCATTGGTTCACCACCAGCAGTTACTTTAACAGCACAATATTTAAACTCAGGTATTTTAGCCGAAGGATCAAGCGCAGCATTAGAAAGCTTATTAACCGCAGCTTCGTAATAACAAAATGCCATAAAGACCGCACCCGTTGGTACCGCTTCATCTGCACGGGCAATCATTGAGATCTCACCACGACGTGTTGATAAGGTAATCATCTGACCTGGTTCAACACCCATTTCATCTAAACTAATTGGGTTGATCGTTGCTACTGCTTCTGGCTCAAGTGCATCTAATACATTAGAACGACGCGTCATTGAACCTGTATGCCAATGCTCTAGCATTCGACCTGTAATCAATACAAATGGATATTCTGCATCTGGACGTTCTGCCGGTGGCACAATATCAGCGGGCACAAATTTACCTAGGCCATTATCTCGTTCGAAATGTTCAGTGAAGATGACATCATCACCAGGATCACCTTCTTTCAAACATGGATAAACAATTGAACCTTCATTTTCTAAACGTTCCCATGTCATTCCAGCCATTGTTGGCACAGCCTTACGAACCTCTTCAAATACTTCTTGAGAATCTTTATAGTTCCAATCTAGACCTAGACGTTTAGCCATTTCTTGGATAATCCATAAGTCTTGGCGTGCATCACCCGGTGGTGGTACTGCTTGGCGACCTATCTGAACTAATCTATCGGTATTAGTGAAAGTAGCTGTTTTCTCTGAATACGCTGAAGCTGGTAATACAACATCTGCTAAATAGGCAGTTTCAGTTAAGAAGATGTCTTGTACAACCATATGCTGTAACTCAGACATAGATTCACGCGCATGATTCGCATCAGGATCAGACATTGCAGGGTTTTCACCTTGCACATATAGCCCTGTTAAATCACCGGCATGAATCGCTCGCATAATCTCAACAACGGTTAAACCAGGTTCATTATCTAATTCACAGCCCCATAGCTCTTCAAAGTAAGCATGTGCTTTTTCATCATTAACAGGCTGATAATCAGGGAATACCATTGGTATCAAGCCCATATCTGATGCACCCTGAACATTATTCTGACCACGTAAAGGATGTAAACCTGTTCCAGGACGACCAATTTGACCAGTCATCAAAGCAAGAGATATCAAACAACGAGCATTATCAGTACCATGAACATGTTGTGACACGCCCATTCCCCATAAAATCATCGAACCTTGAGATGTGGCATACAATCTAGCCACTTGTTTTAAGGTATCTGCAGGAACACCACATATAGGCTCCATCATTTCAGGCGTATAAGATTTTAAGTGATCTTTCATCGCCTCAAAGCCTTCAGTACGCTCGGCAATGAATTTTGGATCAATCAGATTTTCTTCAATAATAGTATGCATAATTGCATTCAACATAGGTACATCACTACCCGGTTTGAATGCCAGATGGTGTGTAGCTTGACGAGATAATTCTGTTGAACGTGGGTCCATCAAAATCAGCTTCGTACCACGGCGCATGGCATTTTTCATCCATGTTGCACCTACTGGATGATTAACGGTTGGGTTAGAACCGATAATGACAATCACTTCCGCTTTATCAACATCTGATACTGGGTTAGATACCGCACCAGAACCTAAACATTCTAATAAAGCGACAACTGATGAGGCATGACAAAGACGTGTACAGTGATCCACATTATTCGTTTTGAACCCTGTTCTCACTAATTTTTGGAATAAGTAAGCCTCTTCATTACTGCCTTTAGCACTACCAAAACCAGCTAAAGAATTCGGACCTTGTTCATCACGAATTTTATTAAAGCCATTGGCAGCCACATCTAATGCTTCTTCCCATGTTGCTTCTCGGAAGATCTTATCAACATCATTCGGATCCATTGAAAAGTCTGCGGATTTAGGCGCATCATCACGACGAATTAAAGGCTTAGTTAAACGGTGTGGATGGTGAACATAATCAAAACCATAACGCCCTTTCACACATAGTCGTCCTTTATTTGAGGGTCCATCACGTCCTTCAACATAAATAATTTTGTCGTCTTTGACAGCATAAGTCATTTGACAACCGACACCACAGAACGGACAGCCAGACTCAACCAGTCGGTCGGGTTCAACCAGTGCCACATCATTAGCGGGCGTTAACGCACCTGTTGGACATGCTTCAACACATTCACCACAACCCACACAGGTACTGTCACCCATAGGATCATCTAAATCAAAGACAATTTGTGTATGTGTGCCCCGCATGGCTAAACCAATAACATCATTATTTTGTTCATCACGACATGCTCGGACACAGCGAGTACATTGAATACAGGCATCCATATTAACGGCAATACCTGGGTGAGAACTGTCTTCTTGAGGCTGATGACGCGCATCAAAACGTGGCAAACCAATATCTAACTTAGTTGCCCAATAATCTAATTCTGAATTTAAAGTATGCGGTTTTTCTGAAACATCCGACTTGAGTAATTCAACCACCATTTTCTGTGATTTAACAGCACGATCACTGTTCGATTGAACTGTCATACCCTCTGTCGGCTGACGACAACATGATGGGGCTAATACTCGTTCGCCATCAATTTCAACCACACAGGCTCGACAGTTACCAGCAGCACCTTGCCTGTCTGAATAACACAGCTGCGGAATATCGATGTCGTTTTGTTTGGCCACATCAAGTAACGTTTCGCCATCTTGTGCAATAATTTCTTGGCCATTTAAAGTGAAATTAATAGCCATTATTTCACCCCTGGTTTTGTTAATTCTTCAGGGAAGTATTTCATCACACTGCGAACGGGGTTTGGAGCAGCTTGGCCTAAACCACAAATAGATGAATCAATCATGACATCTGATAACTCTTCCAGTAAATCCTCATCCCAATCATCTTTTTCCATCAAGGTTACGGCTTTAGCAGTACCGACTCGACATGGTGTACATTGACCACACGACTCTTCTTCAAAGAATTTCATCGCATTCACAGCTAATTTTCTAGCACTGTCTTGATTAGAAAAGACAACAACTGCTGCAGAGCCGATGAAACAGCCATATTCATTTAAGGTATCAAAATCAAGAGGAATATTACCCATTGATGCTGGCAACATACCGCCCGAGGCGCCACCAGGGAAATAACCATAGAATTCATGACCATCGATCATGCCACCACAGTATTCTTCAATTAATTCTTTCATGGTGATCCCTGCATCAGCAAGGTGTACACCAGGCTTATTAACGCGACCACTCACAGAGAATGAACGTAAACCTACTCGGCCATTTCGACCATGGTCCGTGAGGCAACCAGGACCTTTCTCTAAAATATCTCGAACCCAATATAATGATTCCATATTGTGTTCTAGGGTAGGTCTGCCAAACAATCCTACTTCAGCAACAAATGGAGGACGAAGACGTGGCATACCACGTTTACCTTCAATTGATTCAATCATGGCTGATTCTTCACCACAAATGTAGGCGCCAGCACCACGACGTAAATGTATTTCTGGTAAATGTTCTACCGGCGGGTTGGCTTTTAACTTAGCAATTTCTTGCTCTAGGCTATCTCTGATCGCTGCATATTCATCTCGAAGATAAATATAGATATCATTAATACCTACGGCCCAAGCCGCAATTAATGTTCCTTCTAAGAAGCAATGAGGGTCACGTTCTAGATAGTATTTATCTTTAAATGTACCCGGTTCACCTTCATCAATATTTACTGCCATTAGCTTCGGTTCAGGCATCCCACGAACGATTCGCCATTTACGGCCGGCTGGGAAACCTGCCCCACCTAGACCACGTAAACCAGAATCATCCATTGCATCGAGTACTTTGTCTACATTAAACGTACCGTTTACACAGAGTTGATATGTACTATAACCACCTTTGTCTCGATAAGTATCATAGTTAATAGGTTTAATAACTTCAGGCGCTATTGCCTTAGCTTCTACTGCCGCTTCAACCTTTGCTACATCAGCTTCTTCAATTGGATTCATGCCTACGACAGCAATAGGCGCTTTATCACAGCGGCCAACACAGGGTACTTTCTGAACTCGAACACCCTCACCCATTCCATCTTCTAAAGAGCTGATTAAATCGTGGGCCCCTTTCATTTCACAGGTCAGTGACTCACAAACACGCACTGTTAATGCAGGAGGAGGGGTTTCACCTTCTTTAACCACATCAAAGTGATGATAGAACGTAGCGACTTCATAAACCTCAGCCTTAGAGAGCTTCATTTCACGTGCTAATGCCACTAAATGAGCCGCTGAGATATGTTTATAGGCATCTTGAATTTTATGTAGATGCTCAATCAGTAGATCTTTCTGTCTCGATTCATCACCTAATAAAGCTTGAACTTCTTTCAAAGCTTTAGGATCAACTTGTCGGCCTTTGCCAACAGCTCTTGGTAATTTCAGTTTATTACCCGATTTACGAGCACTGATTTCCTGCTTGCTCATGACTTAATCTCTCTTTCTTATATATTTAGCACTATTATGATGGCTAATTACTATTAGTAAATAGGTGAAAATACCACGACCAGAAATAATTGTGAAGTCATATACAATAATTGAAACAGCAAACATTTCCAAGCACAAAGCCTATATAACAAAAGACCACCAAATAAGTACTATTTGGTGGTCTTGAATTACTTCTCTTTAATATGAATAAAGGAAGTAATTAACTGTTTTTTATAACTATATCTCTTAACTCATCTTTCATAGAAAGCCTTTCTTTTCCTAAGCGATTTACATAATCATCACTGGTTGGCTCTTCACCGCTTTGGATACGATAAATTTGTTTATCGATCGCCTCATAGCGCTCCATCAAATGATGAAAATAATTATTGCTCGATTTTAGTGCATGAATTTGTTCTTTATACTCTGGAAATTCTTTCGTTAATGGGTGGTGTGTTAATGGCATTATTGACTCCTCTTTAAGATGAGTTCAGCATAGCATATTCCCCAATAAACGAATATTCAATTCCGTTATTTACTGATCTAGATCAACGTATTATTTATCCAAAGACGCTTTCTCTTCCAGCTCTTTTAACCATAGGTCATGATGCTGCTCAGCCCACGCAGTATCGACTTGGCCCGTTACCATTCCTTCTAACGCGCCTTCAGTACCTATCGTTGCAATGTAGATATGACCAAATGAGAAGGCAACAAGACCTAGTGCTGTAATAATATGGATTAAGTGTGATATTTGCATCACTTCACGTTGCTGATCAAAGTTTGGAAAATCAAGAATTAATCCCGTACAACAAAGTGCTATTCCCATCATAACTAATGACCAAAACCACATTTTCTCACCCGCATTGAGCTTTTCTGCTGAGGGATGTTGTTCACCAATCATTCCGCCAAACTCTTTCATCCATTGCAGATCAATTTTGTTAAAGAAGTTTAGTTTAAACCAGTTAAACATCATCGATAATAAGCCCACCATAAATACAGGGCCTAAAATATTATGAGTCCATTTAGCGATTTCAGCATAAGATGCAAAACCGTGGTGTCCCAATAATGGAATTAACACTAAGCGTCCATATAGAAGGCTTAAACCTGTTATGCCTAATATGATAAAAAGTCCTGCTGTCACCCAGTGCATGCGACGTTCTTTTAAAGTCCAGCGTTCTACTGTTTTTCCTGTGCGAGGATGACTTAATTTAATCTCTCCACGCCAGAGATAGAAAATAGCTAAAACCGCTAACATCAAACCTAATAGCCAGCTTCCATATTGTGCAATAGGACCATTTCGTAACTGTCGCCAGTTTTGACCTGAACCTTGAATCAATTCATTGGTTTCACGGCCTTTAACCGCAGAGTAACCTGCTGTGTTATCCCTAACTTGGCGCCAGTAATCTGATTTCGGGTTTGTCGCTTCGCTTTGTTCAACGCCAGCTGTAGCAAAGCCAGTTGAAATATAACCTGTCATAGGTAATAAAAAAATAGCCAATAACATGATGATGCCAGTCCAAGTCATCATCTTTTTACGTCTATTGAGTGAGCTTGTATTAGACATTAGCGATCCGTTTGAACTTGGCCAAAACGTTTTGCCAAAATGGCCTCACGTTGTTCAGCAGTTTGACTATGAGTATCAAGCTTGCCTTTATAAACGCCAGCTTGATGCAAAGTAATCTCAGCATCTTCATAACAAGCACTTAAGCTTATCATTACAGTGATTAAGAAAAATACTCTCATCATTTTACGTTGTAGGCTGTATCCCAGCCCCATGCTTCTTGACGACCTTGACGACGCACAACACGGTTACGGAACAATTCAGAAACCACATCACCATCGCCTGCTAATAATGACTTTGTCGAACACATTTCAGCACACAAAGGTAACTTACCTTCTGCCAAACGATTACGACCATATTTTTCAAGCTCTTCATGAGAATGATCTTCTTCAGGGCCACCAGCACAGAATGTACATTTATCCATCTTACCGCGAGAACCAAAAGCACCTTCTTGTGGGTACTGTGGCGCGCCAAATGGACAAGCATAAAAACAATAACCACAGCCAATACACATATCTTTATCGTGCAAGACTACACCATCATCAGTGGTATAAAAACAATCAACTGGGCAGACAGCCTGACAAGGTGCATCAGTACAATGCATGCAGGCTACTGAAATAGACTTTTCACCGGGTACACCATCATCTAAAGTAACCACGCGACGACGATTAACGCCCCAAGGCACTTCATGTTCATTTTTACAGGCGGTGACACAAGCATTACATTCTATGCAGCGTTCTTCATCACACAAAAACTTCATTTTAGCCATATTGTTCCCCTATACCGCACGAATTCGGCAAAGAGATACTTTTGTCTCTTGCATTTGAGTTACTGAGTCATAACCATAAGTAAATACGGTATTACAAGACTCACCTAATACATAAGGCACAGTCCCGTCAGGGTATTTATCTGTCAGGTCTTTACCTTGGTAATGACCTCCAAAATGGAAGGGCATAAAGACAACGCCACGCCCTACTCGAGGTGTCACAAAAGCCATGACCTTGATTTCACCACCTTCAGGACCATCAACCCAAACTTGTTCGCCATGTTTCACACCGGCATCATTGGCATCAGCAGGGTTAATCTCAACAAACATGTCTTGCTGCAATTCAGCAAGCCAAGGGTTTGAGCGAGTTTCCTCACCCCCACCTTCATATTCAACCAATCGTCCACTAGTCATAATTAAGGGATAATCTTTACTAAAATCTTGAGCCTGAATCGAACCATAACGTGTTGGCAGACGATAGAAACTACGTCTATCTTCATAGGTTGGATATTTCTCAACCAAATCACGACGGTTAGTATATAAAGCTTCTCGATGAATTGGCACAGGATCAGGGAACTGCCAAACTACAGCACGTGCCTTAGCATTACCAAAGGGTGCACAACCATGTTTTATTGCAACACGTTGAATACCGCCTGATAAATCCGTTTTCCAGTTTTTGCCTTCTGCTGCCGTTTTTTCATCTGCTGTCAGATCATCCCACCAGCCGAGTTTTTTCAGCATATCCCCGGTGAATTCAGGATAACCATCTTCAATTTCAGAACCTACTGAGAAAGAACCTTCTGCCAATAGGTTTTCACCATCATGTTCCACACCAAAACGAGCACGGAAGGTTAAGCCCCCTTCAGCGATTGATTTGCTGGTGTCGTATAACAATGGCGTACCTGGATGCTTCATCTCAGCCGTACCCCAGCAAGGCCAAGGCAAACCGTAATATTCACCATCACATGGGCCACCTTCGGCTTTCAATGTGGTTTTATTAAAAGTATGTAAGTTAGCTGCCTGCAGTTTCAATCGTTCAGGCGTTTGGCCGGTATAACCAACCGTCCACATGCCTTTATTAAACTCACGGGTAATATCTTCAATTAAGGGTTCTTCGCCGTTTACTTTAATATGTTTGAATAACTGATCTGCAAAACCAAGCTTGGTCGCAAATTTATGCATGATTACATGATCAGGTTTTGACTCAAACAATGGGTCAATAATCTTGTCACGCCACTGCATCGAACGATTTGATGAGCTTAGTGAGCCATAAGTTTCAAACTGGGTCGATGCGGGTAATAAATACAATCCATCTTGACGATCACTTAAAACAGCAGAAATTGAAGGATAAGGGTCCACGACAACCATAAGGTCTAGTTTTTCCATTGCGGTCTTCATTTCAGGACCACGCGTTTGACTGTTAGGAGCATGCCCCCATAAGACCATTGCTCGTACATTATCATTTTGAGCAATATTGTCTTTATCTTCTAAAACACCATCAATCCAACGAGAAACGGGAATGCCTTTTGTATTCATTGGGCTAGCAGGTTTACCGCCTGATTCTTCATAAGCGCTTTGATCAAAACGGTTTTTCACCCATTCATAATCAAGATCCCACACTTTAGACCAATGTTTCCATGCACCCGTAGATAAACCATAATACCCTGGTAAGGTATGTGATAACACGCCTAAATCCGTTGCACCTTGTACATTATCGTGGCCACGGAAAATATTAGTACCACCGCCTGACACACCCATATTCCCCAGCACTAATTGGAAGATACAATAAGCACGAGTATTGTTATTTCCTGTTGTATGTTGTGTTCCACCCATACACCAAATAAATGTACCTGGGCGATGTTCGGCCATCGTTTGAGCCGCTTTTAATACTTCAGCTTCATTAGCACCTGATACACGTTCAACTTCATCAGGTGTCCATTTTGCTACTTCTTTACGAATATCATCAATGCCGTAAACACGTTGATTAATAAATTCTTGATCTTCCCACCCATTTTTGAAGATATGCCACAACATTCCCCAAACAAAGGCAACATCCGTTCCCGGACGAATACTAATATGCTGATCAGCATGTGCTGCAGTTCGTGTAAATCGTGGATCAACAACAATAATCGGTGCACCTTTTTCTTTAGCACGGAAAATATGTTGTAACGATACTGGATGAGCTTCAGCTGGATTAGCACCAATAATAAACACCGCTTTGGAATTGTGAATATCATTGTACGAGTTTGTCATGGCGCCATAGCCCCATGTGTTTGCTACACCTGCAACCGTTGTCGAATGACAAATTCGTGCTTGGTGATCAACATTATTAGTACCCCATAAAGCGGCAAACTTACGGAATAAATAGGCTTGTTCATTATTATGTTTAGCAGAGCCTAGCCAGTAGACAGAATCAGGGCCAGATTGCTCACGAATTGATAACATCTTGTCACCAATTTCTTCAATTGCTTGCTCCCATGAAACACGTTGCCATTTTCCAGCAACCTTCTTCATTGGATATTTTAATCGCTTATCACCATGGCCATGTTCACGTAATGATGCCCCTTTGGCACAATGAGAACCAAGGTTGAATGGATGTTCAAAACTTGGCTCTTGACCAATCCAAACACCATTTTGCACTTCGGCAACAACACCACAACCAACACTACAGTGACTACAAACACTACGTACTTTTTTAATATCACCTTCATCATAGCTATGACGACCACTTTCTGATGCCTGTGCTTTTTGGAGCATCGTTGGCGGCAGTAAACTCATGAATGCTGCACCACTTGCAGCGATACCAGAACCTTTTAAGAAGGCGCGACGGTCAACACCCGACTTTGTCGTGTTTAATGCAGAATTACGTTTAGTTAATTTCATAAATAGTTCTTAAAAATCTGCAAGATGGTAATAGGTATCAATATGTTGGGTACGTTGATAGCCCATTGATTTTTTGGGATGTTCTTCTTTAACCTCAGGTACTTCAACAGATGCAGCTTGAACAAGTGATGAGGTCACAGCAAGTGTTGCTGTACCTGCAATTGTTGTCGTCAACTTGTTTAAAAATTCTCGCCTCGCGAATTCTATCGTATCAGCCATAGTATTTTCCCTAGTGAATTTCCTAGCAAAACCATAAACGTTATATGGTTTCATATTAAAAGACTTGTCGTAAAGTATCGCTAATTTTGACCTTCTGAGCAAGCTTAAAAATAACTGAAGGGTACTTATCGATACTCACTCAACTCCATATTTATAAATGCGTTGCCAAATTGAGCCACCTGTTGATAAAACTTGCTCAACTCACATGCTTGCAAATCAGTGAAAAAATTAATGACCCACGGTTGTAGGTGATGAGTAAAAAACTCCTTATCCGTCACGATTGGCGTGCCTTCAGCCATTAAAATTAAGCGCATAACATCACACTGTGCAGCGATATGATCTTCTGGTTCCGCAGTGTCTTCCTGTCTAGCGAGACCTAGCTTTGCTAAATCTGTACGTAACTCAGCTAGAGGCTCTTCCATCAAGAACCCTGTCTGATAATAAGAACCATAAGGAATCAATTCTCCATGTGTCACACCAATAAAAAGAGCTTGGTACTCCTCTTCAAGTTCAGCAACATTCACCTTTTTTGCAATCTCTATTAATCTAACCCATTGCTGCCCCATAGGACTTTCTGGCTCAGTAACTTCTACATTAACAATGTGTCCAAGTAGCGTTTGATTCGGTGCTTGTGCAAGTAGACTTGCGAGTAAAGCATAGGTTTGGGCACGCCACAACGTATTATCTTCACTCATCACATTGGACCTTTAGCATTGTTAAACATGGCTTTAACTCGACAATCTTCACACATCTTTAGACGTTCTAAAGCATCACCTTGGAACATTGAATGACCTTTTAATTTTTCTGTCATGGTATCGATCATTTTTTTGGTGGCAAAGGGCTTGTCACAGCTAATACAATTAAATACAGGTTCTTCATGCAGAACTCTGACTTTTCTAGCTTGCTCTCTATCTAATATATAACGTGGATTTAATTCAATCACATTTTCAGGACAGGCTGTTTCACAAAGACCACATTGCACACAAAGATCTTCAATAAAATTCAGCTGTGGTTTATCACCACCATCCAAAACCGCACCGACAGGACAAACAGATACACATGAATGACATAAGGTACAGCCTTTGGTATCAACCTTAATCTCACCAAAAGCAGCATTATCATCTAATGCTAAAACATCTATCCTTGCTGGAGAATTTTGGTGAAAATATTCCATTGCGATACTGATCATACGACGTTTATCATCTATGCCTGCAAATGTTGCAGCAGATAATCCCTCTACTCGATTTGACGTTGAGACATGCTCATTTAATGCCGAAACATCATTACTTGAAAACCAGTTTATCAACTGTTCTTCATAGCCCATTCTCACCAGCATCTGATTGGTTTTATCTATTTCCTGCTGTAATTCTGACCAATCATGATCAGTGTGACTACCTGCATCCCAAACTGTTATTCCAGTTGCTCCATAAGCCAAGACACTGAGCCAAAATGGCATGGCCAAAGCACCTATTTCTTCAATTGAAAAAGTGAGCACATTTGCGGCTAATGTATTACCCAAGTTGTCGATAAGTAGCTGACCTTGCTCCAAATCATGAATGACAACATGAGGCGATTGCTTATCAATTTCACGCCATGCCTGAATCATTTTTCGAGCACGGTTCAAGCTGACATCCAAAGAAGGTAAAGCATAAGTCATCGCACCAGAAGGACAAACTGCCGTGCAACTACCACAACCCTGACATAGTGATGGATTAACCGAAACTGTATCACCTGTACTGCTAATGGCTTCAGCTGGGCACGCATCTAAACATTGCTGACATCCCGATAATTGGCGGCGAGAATGAGCACAAATAGAAGGCTTATAACTAAAGTAACGAGGTTTATCAAAGGTTCCGATTAAATCAGGTAATTGCTGTAATGTTTCTGCCAAGACTTGGGCATTATCACCTGGTGCAAAGTAGCCCAAGGGCAATACAGACCGAGTCAATATTGCATTTTCAGATAAGTCTAAGATTAAGTCGAATTTTAATAGTTGGCTTTCAAACTGGACAGCGTAGTCGCCTAACCAACCCTCAATAGCATTAATTTTATCGCGAATAACCGTAATATTTTCAAGCTCTAAAACATTATCATCAGTCATTACTACACTAATTGTTAACGCTTGAAGGTGTGGAATGACTAAACTAGTTTGTGCTAAATCACCAATAATAAGTATGCGACCCGATGAATTAAATTCCACCAAATCAATAGGCATAATCTCTATTTCACCAACGTGTTGTACTGCCTTATGCAAGTTTATCTTCCTCATCATTTTGTTCAATATTATTGTGCTGTTCGGCTTGTTTAGTTGAAACGCCATCCTGTGGTTCAATCTCATCTAACTCAGGGCGTGTTCTTTGCTCAACAATACGAACCATTCGTTTCATTTCTTCGGTAACAATATCACCCAAACTACTAAAACGTGTGAAATCTTCATCATATTCATTCATATGATCAACATCTTTAAATTCATCTTGTTTAAACAAGGCCGTTAATGCCTGTCTTTTTTCGCCTGGCTCCACACCTTCTTGCTGCCATATAGGAATATCAATAGGCTCTGGCTCAGATGTTGTAGCTATACCTTTAGTTTCCGACTGGTCTAATTCTTTTTTGTGGCTATCATCAGAATCAATGGGGTCTGGTTCCATTGATTTTCGACGCGACCAACGCGTTAAAAAACCATCATCATCTTTCTTTGTCATTATTTTTCACCATCATGCCATTTCTCGCGACGGCGTTTTTTCCGTTTTTCAGGTTGATAATGTGTCAATACAAACTGTTCTAACCATAAACATAACGCTTCTGGTAACGCTGTATTATAGATATCTTCACCCGTTTCCATATAAGAAGCGGCTTCATCATAATCAACGGTCAGTAAGAGTGGTTGAGGCGATATAGCATCGTCACTTTGATTGCACACTAAATATGCCATCGGCTGTTCTGAACTTAAATTATGGTAATAAGAATCACAATGTAAGGGATAAAGCTGCAGAGTCAAATTAGACAAAATATGTAACTCACCACGAGGCTCTATTGTCGCTATTTCACTTGGCGATAGTCCAGGAACAAGACCAGATAAAGACCAGTTATCACTTCCCCATGGATGCTCGCTCACTTGTTTTAACATTACAGCAGAAACTGAAAAATGGTCTGAAGGCATCTCCTGCATCGTATAAAGTCGCTTACTCAGCCACTTCTACATTAGTGACTTTTTGCAAACCTCGTGGCAACTTATTACCACGTTTACCACGCTCACCTGTGTAATGAACAATATCAGTTGGTTTCAACGTTAAATGACGCTTACCTGCATGCAAGGTTAAACTTCTACCTTCAGGAATAACCGTTACTGAATGTAACCACTCTTGTTTTGCAGAAAAACGGGCTTGAGGGATATTGATAAGTCGCACACCTTTACCCTTATTGAGCTTAGGCATTTCATTAGCAGAGAAAACCAATAAGCGACCATCTCCAGCCGTCACAGCTAGCTGATCCGTATCGATACTGCCAAGCCATAAGATCGGTAATATTTCAGCGCCATCAGGTAAGTTGAATAAGGCTTTACCTGCCTTATTTTTAGCTAATAAGTTGTCTAATGTTGTCACAAAACCATAACCAGCCGTATTGGATAACAATAAAGGTTTATCCATTTCACCAGCTAATACTGCAACAAATCTAGCATCAGCTGGACATTGGAACCGACCACTTAATGGCTCTCCCTGTCCTCGTGCTGATGGCAAAGTATGTGCCGCAACAGAATAACTTCGTCCCGTTGAATCTAAAAAGACAATCTGTTGATTACTTCGTGCTTTCACTGATGACATATAACGATCGCCAGTACGGTAATTTAAGCCTTCGGCATCGACATCATGACCTTTCGCTGCTCGCACCCACCCACTTTCCGACAATACAATGGTGACAGGCTCTGTTGGTAATAGCTCCATTTCACTGAGTGCTTTAGCTGCATCACGAGTAACAATTTGTGAGCGGCGATCATCACCAAATTTTTCAGCATCCGCTGTCAGTTCTTTACGAATCAACGTTTTTAAGCGTGTATCAGAACTAAGTAATAATTCTAACGATTTCTGTTCCTTAGTAAGTTCATCAATCTCACCGCGAATCTTCATTTCTTCTAACTTAGCTAAATGACGTAGTTTTAATTCTAAAACAGATTCTGCTTGACGATCCGTAATTCCAAACCGTTCCATCAATACGGACTTAGGCTCATCTTCAGTACGGATAATCGCAATCACTTCATCAATATTAAGATAGGCAACTAACAAACCTTCCAATACATGCAAGCGATCAATAATTTTATCTAAACGATATTGCAAACGGCGACGCACTGTTTCGGTACGATAAGTCAGCCATTCTAATAATAAGCTGCGTAAATCTTTAACTTGAGGTCTACCATCCAAGCCAATCATATTCATATTAACGCGATGGCTTTTTTCTAAATCTGTTGATGCAAACAAGTGCGACATTAAACCATCGATATCAACACGGTTAGAACGAGGAACAATAACCAATCTTACTGGGTTTTCATGATCCGACTCATCCCGCAAATCAGCCACCATCGGTAGCTTCTTATTCTGCATTTGAGTGGCAATCTGCTCAATAATTTTGGCACCCGACACTTGATACGGTAAGGCATTGATAATGAGCTCATCATCTTCTTTTGTATAACAAGCACGCTGACGAATACTACCTCGCCCCGTGGTGTATATTTTTACGATATCTTCACGAGGTGAAACAATTTCACCACTGGTAGGGAAATCAGGGCCCTGAATATCTTCAAGCAATTCCTCTAATTTTGATGTTGGTTTTTTCAACAAGCGTAAACACGCAGTCACAACTTCGCGTAAATTATGAGGAGGAATATCCGTCGCCATACCAACAGCAATACCACTACCACCATTGAGTAAAATATTAGGCAAACGTGCAGGCAATAGTTCAGGCTCATTCATCGTGCCATCAAAATTAGGCAGCCAATTAACCGTACCTTGGCCTAGCTCGCCCAATAAAGTTTGTGCATAAGCCGTTAATTTTGACTCTGTGTAACGCATGGCAGCAAATGACTTAGGATCATCCATCGACCCCCAGTTACCCTGGCCATCAATCAATGGGTGTCGATACGAGAAAGGCTGAGCCATTAATACCATGGCTTCATAACATGCTGAATCGCCATGTGGATGATATTTACCTAATACATCACCGACTGTTCGTGCTGATTTTTTATGTTTTGAAGCAGCACTTAAACCCAACTCTGACATCGCATAGATAATACGACGCTGTACAGGTTTCAAACCATCTCCCACATTCGGCAAAGCACGATCTAAAATAACGTACATCGAATAATCTAAATACGCTTTTTCAGTAAAGTCTCGAACGGGTAATTGTTCTAAATCATCAACTAATGAACTCATTCTTATAGATCTCGTTTCATATTAAACAGTCGCCAAGTCGCCTTGCTCTTCAAGCCATTCTTTTCTATCTGGTGCACGTTTTTTGGCTAACAACCTATCCATTGCTTCATTTGTACTTCTGACATCATCACTTTCCAAATCATCTTCAATAGTAAGTCGAATTAAACGGCGAGTATCAGGTGCCATTGTTGTTTCTCTCAACTGCAACGGATTCATTTCACCTAATCCTTTGAAACGTTGCACATTAACTTTACCTTTGATTTTATCTTTCTCAATGCGATCTAAAATGATTTGTCGTTCTTCATCATCCAATGCGTAAAAGATTTGTTTACCGACATCAATTCGATAAAGTGGTGGCATAGCCACACAGATATGTCCTTGCTCAACTAAAGCGCGGAAATGTTTTACGAATAAAGCACATAAAAGTGTCGCAATATGAGCACCATCGGAATCGGCATCGGCAAGAATGCAAATCTTGCCATAACGTAATCCTGATAAATCATCTGAACTAGGATCAACACCGATTGCTACAGCAATATCATGCACCTCTTGTGAGGCTAATACTTGGCCAGAATCCACTTCCCATGTATTTAGGATCTTTCCTCGTAGCGGCATAATCGCTTGAAATTCACGTTCGCGACCTTG
>Ga0209494_1000604_pt1 | contig 15975 bp, 12 predicted proteins | sample EN1Hudseemescosm_FD_184628 | JGI IMG/M metagenome (GOLD analysis project Ga0209494, IMG submission 184628) | Methane-oxidizing microbial communities from mesocosms in the Hudson Canyon - EN1B Hudson Canyon (SPAdes) (version 2) | ecosystem: Environmental > Aquatic > Marine > Cold seeps | place... | reverse complement strand
GGGCTAATGCATTATTAATCAGGGCAATATGGTCTCTTTGCACATCAAATACATCATCCATACGCTTGGAGTTTGAAAAGGTTGGGGGATCTAAAAAGATTAAATCATATAGCGTTTTATCGTCCTTTTTAGCTTGTTCTTGTAGCCAAACCGAACAATCAGCGCGGATGATTTTATTGTTGCCCTTTAGATTGTTTAAATCAAAGTTCTTTTGCGCCCAGTCTAAATGGGTGTTCGACATATCTACGGTGGTGGTAGATAGTGCACCGCCAACGGCTGCATGGACAGAGTCTGTTGCTGTATAAGCAAACAGGCTCAGGAAGTTTTTGCCTTCAGCTTGTTGCTGAATTTTTAGACGAATAGGGCGGTGGTCTAAAAATATCCCGGTGTCTAAATAATCCTCAAAATTGATCAGAAATTTACAGTTATTTTCTTCAATCACATGAAAGTTAGCTTTGTTGTCCTGCTTTTCGTATTGATCGGTACTTTTTTGTTTACGACGAATTTTTAAAAAGACTTGAGACTTGTCAATTTTAAGCACACGTGGAATTTCAGCCAGTATGCCAGCAAGGCGTTCATTGGCTTTATGAGGCTCGATGGTTTTAGGGGCTTCATATTCCTGTACATTCACCCACAGTTTTTCAGCCTGATAGATATCAATGGCAACAGAATACTCGGGCAGATCCGCATCATATAAACGATAACAACTGACATTTTTTTGTTTCGCCCATTTGGACATTTTCTTCCAGTTCTTTTTTAGGCGGTTGGCAAACATTTCCGCTGTTAGCCCACCATCTTCATCAGAATCTGAATCTTTGGCAATGCGTTCTAAACGTTCTTGCTGCGATTTTGCTTTAGGAACAAAGAATGATTTTTCTTCAATATTTAAACGCAGTAATTTACATTCTATGGGACCATTGAACAAGGTAATGGGTTTTTGAGAACGTATGCCTAAACGAAAGCCCATTTCAGGATTACTGATAATCATGGATGCTTTCCAGCTTTGAAAATGGGACTTTAAAACTTCGCCAAATTGTAGGTAAAGCTGAGAAATTTCTTCATCATCACCTAATCGTTCACCATAAGGCGGGTTACATATTAATAAGCCTGGTTTCCAGCTAGTTGCTGGTTCTGCATCAGATATATCTCTTTTTTCTACATGTATTTTATTTTCAAAACCTGCATTGATTACATGTTGAATAGCTGTTGCCACGGTACGGCGACTTTGGTCAAAGCCAGCAATATTAGGCATATTTTCAAGACCTGTAGCTTTGCGTTGCTCTGCTTCAGCAAGCAGCTTTTGCCAGCATGCTTCATCATGTTTTTTCCAGCCAAGAAAGCCGAAATAATCGCGTAATAAGCCAGGTGCATAGTCGGCAGCAATTAAGCCCGCTTCTAATAGCAAAGTCCCTGAACCACACATGGGGTCAATTAGAGAACCGCCTTGTTTGGCAATTTCAGGCCAGCCACTGCGTAATAGCATAGCCGCCGCCAGGTTTTCTTTAATCGGTGCGGCTACGTTGGCTTCTCTGTAGCCTCGTCTATGTAGACTTTCACCCGAGAGATCCAGACTTAATTGGGCCTCTTCATTATTTAAATAGACATTGATTTTGATAGTGGGTCTATTTAGCTCAATATTGGGGCGTTGATGAAATTTAGCCCGCATTTGATCAACGATTGCATCTTTGACCACTAATGAACCGAAGTGACTGTTGTTGATGACTTCAGAGTTTTTTGCACTAAAGGATACGGCAAAGGTTTGTTCTGGTTTAAAGTGTTCAAACCAGTTGATTTTTTTTACCGCCTCATACAAGTCTTCTTTTGATGTTACTGAAAAGGATTTTAAAGGCAGGAAAATACGGTTTGCCGTTCTAGACCATAGACAGGCTCTGTAGGCCATTTCAAGGTCACCTTGAAAACTGACGCCAGCCATTTTAGGTTGCACATTTTCTGCACCTAGTGATTTTAATTCATCAGCAAGGATGTCTTCCATTGCCTTTGGGGTCGTTGCGAACAGTTGATATTTTGTCATAGAAGTGAGGGTTTAATAATATTCGAAAATTTAACGATGGGTTTTGGTTTCACAGAGGGCTAGAAAAATGGGGGCATAGCTAGCTACGCAACTGTTTTACTAGCCCTCTGTGGAGCCAAAAAACAAGTTAAAAATTGGATATTATTGAATTTTCACTTCTTAAGCCTTAAATAAAAAAGCCTTGCTTTTTAAGCAAGGCTTAATTGATTACCTGGTGTGTTAATAAAGATGTAGAGCGGACTTCAGTCCGCTATAAACAGCTAACGTTACCAGGAAAATTCTTTACAATAGAAGTATACACTTAGAACTTTAGTAGTTCCACTTCAAAAATAAGTGCCGCATTTGGTCCGATATCAGCACCTGCACCACGTTGACCGTAAGCAAGTTCAGATGGGATGAAAAAACGGTATTTAGCGCCAACATTCATTAATTGAAGGCCTTCAGTCCAGCCTGCAATAACGCGGTTTAATGGAAATGTTGCTGGTTCATTACGGCTGTATGAGCTGTCAAATTCTTTGCCGTCAAGTGTAGTGCCTTTGTAATGCACGGTAACACTAGTGGTTGCAGATGGAGATGAGCCTTCCCCTTCTGCTAATACTTCGTATTGTAGACCGCTTGCTGTGGTTACAATATTTTCTTTTGTTGCATTTTCGGCAAGAAACGCTTCGCCAGCGGTTTTATTTTCTTCTGGTGAAGTGGCATTGGCCATAGAGAACATAGTTATTCCTATAAAAATAATGGATAGAAGTACAATAACCGGGTTTTTCATTGATTATTCCGTTGTTATTAGTATGTAACCGTATAGTTTACCAAAAAAACCAGGATGTGCTTTCTAATTCATCTTTGCATGACGATAATTGCTTATTAAATTGCTGTGATTTTTTAGCTACTTTTTTTGCTGTGTTGATTAACCAGGGCTTTTTTAAGTAAGTTTTTCGTTTATATCCGCCATGACCTTCATGATAAGCAAGGTAGAGTTTTTTGGTATCCCATAAGGGAATTCCCAGCTTTTTGTTACTGATGGCACAATACCAGCCTATAAAATCACAGGCATCAGCAAAGTCATCTCTATCCGCTCCCCAATTACCATGTTTATTGAGATAATCATCCCAGGTCCCGTCTTGAGCTTGAGCATAACCATAAGCACTGCTGGATCGAAACCAGGGGATTATGCCTAATAACCAAGGGCGGGGTGGTTGAGCATCCGCTACAAAACGAGACTCTTGATGCATAATGGCCATGCTGATATGAATAGGCACTCCCCATTTTTCGGAAGATTCTTTAGCATCGCTATACCAATTGTCTTTTTCTTTAAAAATCCTGCAAATATTGCCTGTACTTTTGGGTGTTGTAGCCGTGCAAGAACATAGGCAGAATAATGCGCTCAGGCAAATAATAAGGTTTTTCATTGAAAGAATGGTTTTCAGAATGGTAGAACTAAAATTAGTGTCTATACTTTGCAATATAACTGTCTATTGTAGAAGAAATTAAAATGTCTGATGAAATAAGATCTTACCGAAAAACCTTAACCTCTCATGGCGTTATTTATCTACTGAATCAAGAGTTGAATATATCGGTAAGAAATTTATCAATTACGGGTTTGTTGGCAGAGTTAGATGCAGATGTAGTTATTAATGGCGTTGATGATGTTTTGCAGGGGCTGGAGCTATCACCAACGATTGATCTTTATTTACCAGAAATGCGATTGGCTGGAGAGGCTGATGTCGTTCGAGCTGAAAAAATTGATGGGCAAATTTATCTGGCGCTAGAATTTAGAAACCTTGCTTATGATGTTAATAATCTGCTTTATAAGCGAAAAGCCTATAGAAAATTATTAAGTTCTTCGGGGCATATTGTCTTTAATAAAGAACCCTATCTTTTTTTGACCCAAAATGTATCAGTAGAAGGGTTGATGATACATTTGAAGGAAAAAGTGCTTGTAGAGCCTGGTGCAATAGCAAGTTTTGATTTCCCTCGTCTTAACTTACAAGGGGATGTCAAAGTTATCTGGCTGGATTATGAAGACAATGGCTATACTTTAATGGGTTTGCAATACGAGAGCTTGTTGAAAGGCCATATAGATGGTATTCCTGGGTTTTTATCCTAGCTGAGATTAACTACAGACTTTAGTTTGCTATCCAGTAATGTAAAAGCTTATAAAGTTAGGCGCTTTGCAGTTTAGTCTTTTGCCGTTATCTACTTCAGCTTAGTCATGGTAAAAACGGGTTCCCATTTTTCCTTCCTAATCGTAGTCAATCCTGGTCTTGCAATAGAGGACTTACAATAGACGCGTTATAATTAACAATTATTCGTTTATTTATCTGACAACTGAAAAGATGAGCTTTTTTTTAAAGTGGCGTTGGGAGTTGATTTCTCCTTTTGCCGGTTTGTTATTAACCTTGGCATTTGCCCCTTTTAACTATTCATACTTAGCCATAGCTTCTTTGGTTTTTGTATTTTTATCCTGGTTAAGTTGTACTGCTGCTCGTGCTGCTCTACGAGCTTATCTTTATGGTTTAGGCCTGTTTGGAAGTGGCGTTTCCTGGGTTTATATCAGTATTCATGATTATGGTGGTGCACCTGTTATTGGTGCTGTTCTTCTTACGCTGCTGATGGTTTTTTTCTGGTCTTTATTTCCCGCATTAACGGCTTATCTTACGGTTAAACTAGCAGGTAACAAACATAAAACCAGAGTGCTTTTGCTTGCTCCTTTTGTTTGGGTATTTGTTGAATACTACAGAGGCTACTGGTTTCTTAATGGTTTTCCCTGGTTACAAATTGCTTATTCCCAGCTTGAAACGCCTATGCAAGGATATGTCCCTCTTATTGGTGTTTATGGAACAGGGTTTTTATTGGCAGTAACCGCCGCTGTCGTCGCTGCCGGGATAATGAAAAGGCTTAAATACAGCCGGGCATTTATTGTTGTTCTATTGCTGTGGGGCATAGGAGGTGCTCTAAACACTGTCAAATGGACTGATGTTATAGGTAAGCCGATTCAGGTTGCTCTTATTCAAGGCAATGTGGCACAAGATCAAAAATGGTTGCCTGCAAATAGAATAAAAACCTTATTAAGCTATCAGCAATTGACAGAGCAGAGCTGGGATGCCGATATTGTTATTTGGCCAGAAACAGCCATTCCGGCGTATTTATCTCAAGTGCAGGAATTTTATTTAAAGCCGTTATCAGCAAAAGCCAAAGCACAAAATACGGATGTAATTGTGAGTTTGCCAGCCAAGGGTAAGGCTAAGGAATATTTTAATACTGTATTGTCTTTAGGGAAGAATGAAGGGCGATATGATAAAAATCATTTATTGCCATTTGGTGAATATTTACCTTTGCAGCCATTATCCGGATTTGTTTTGGATTCACTCAATATTCATTTAGGAAGCTTTACCTCAGGAGGTGATGAGCAGGCTTTATTAAAAGCCGGTGGATATCGATTTGCAACTTCAATTTGTTATGAAGATGCCTTCGCAGTAGAAGCGATAAGAGCCATGCCTGAGGCTGCTTTTTTAGTTAACGTGACAAATGATGCCTGGTTTGGTGACTCAATTGAACCGCATCAGCATATGCAAATTGCTCAAATGCGTGCTTTAGAAACAGGGCGTTATTTATTGAGAGTCACTAATACTGGGGTGACGGGGATTGTCGGGCCTGATGGTCATATTGTTGATAAGGTTCCTCAATTTAAACAGGCAGTATTAAAAGGCCATATTAATCCTATGGGAGGGATGACGCCTTATGCTAGAGTAGGTGATGACAGTATTGTTATAGTTTTGTTTTGTTTTTTTGTTTTGTTGAGTTTTCTGACAAATAGAGTTGCTTATGAACAATGAAGATAATATTTTCTTAAGTTCTGCCGTTGAGTTAACGAAAATTGATGTTAAAGATCTGCAGATAGGTATGCATGTTTCAGAGCTTGATCGCGCTTGGTTAGAGACGACGTTCTTATTTCAAGGTTTTGAATTGAAAACGGCGGCTGATATTAAGGAAGTGCAAAAGCAATGTGACTATGTGTTTATTGATGTCACAAAGCAAAAGAAATCAAGCGTATCAACAAATAAGGCTTTTTCAAAAACCTGGCTGGAAAAACGTAAAATGCCAGCCAAGAAATCAAGTTTTAGTCATGAGTTTTATCAGGCCGAATCTGTTTTTCAGCAAAGCAGTAGTTTAGTAAAAAGTTTTATGGAAGACGTGGCTCTGGGGCGTTCGATTAATCTTCAATTAGCTAAAAAAGCAGTTTCAGAATGTGTGCAAAGTATCATCAAATCCCCCGATGCTTTAATGTGGTTAACTCAATTAAAGAATAGGGATGAATATACCTCTCAGCACAGTATGAATGTTTGCATATTAGCCATTGCCTTGGGTCGTCATATTGCATTGTCTGAGGCTAATCTTGAAGATTTGGGTTTATGTGGCATGATGCATGATATGGGGAAAATGAGAATCCCGTTGGAAATTTTGAATAAATCAGGACGGTTTGAACCTGATGAACTTGCGGTTATGCAATCACACCCGGCAATGGGTTGGAAGTTGTTAATGACAGACCCTGAAATGCCAGGCTGTGCAATTGATACGGCTTATGGGCATCATGAGAGGGCTGATGGAAAGGGCTATCCGCGGGGGTTAACATTAGACAGGATTCATCCATATACGCGTATTGTATCGATAGCAGATACCTATGATGCAATTACTAGTGATAGAGTGTATCAAAAAGGACAAACACACCTTGAAGCGATTAATATTATGACCAAGTCAATGGGGAGTCAGCTTGATTCGGGATTGGTTTTAAAGTTTATAGAGTGTGTGGGAATTTATCCGCCAGGTAATTTTGTTGAAATGACTGATGGTGAAGTCGCTATTATTATCGAAGTTAATCAGGCTAAGAAATTAAAACCTAAGATAACTATGTTGCTTGATGAAAATAAGAAACGTGTGGGTCCCCGATTAGTTGATCTGGCGAAGATGGATCTTGATGCCAGTGGTAAGAGTTATGGAATTAAACGGATGGTGAGAGCTGATGAGTATGATATTGATATCAATCAATTATATAAAATGGACCTGATTCCGAAAAGCCTGGCTACGGTTTAGTTTTAATCAGTGATGAGATGATAATCAGTCAGGTAGGGTGGGCAATCTCTTTTGCCCACCAAAATGATTAAACTTGGTCTTTGGTGCTTTGAAATGAAATATCGAAAAATGGTGGGCAAAAAGACCTGCCTACACTACGATTAATTTAAGGTGATACTGGTATGTCGAATTACCGTCGTGCAGATACTCCGGGAGCCTGTTATTTCTTTACCGTGGTGACCTTTCGACGACGGGATTTTTTAACTGATGATGATTGTCGTATTTGGTTGCGCAATGCGGTTATAGAGACACGCAAACCTTATCCATTTACGATTAATGCCTGGGTATTATTACCCGATCATCTTCATTGTATTTGGACCTTGCCAGAAAATGACAATGATTTTTCAGTACGCTGGAATGGTATTAAACGGCGATTTACACAATCTGCAAAGCATCGCTTGCATAAAGCGGAATGGATCAATGCTTCAAAACAAAAGCATCGAGAAGGAACGATTTGGCAAAGGCGTTTTTGGGAGCATCAAATCCGAGATGATAACGATTACCAAAGACATATGGATTATATTCACTACAACCCCGTTAAGCATGGCCTGGTACAAAAGGTAAAAGATTGGCCTTATTCGACCTTTCACCGTTATCTAAATCAGGGTGTTTATCCAGGCAACTGGGGTTCTGAGTTTATTCAACATGAGAATATAGAATATGCTGAATAACTCGTAGGGTGGGCAATCTTTTCTGCCCACCAAATTTACCTATCCCCAAAGCATTAATACAACCACGTACTTGGTTTTGTATGATTTGAAATGGGTTGTTAAAAATGGTGGGCATAAGAGCTCTGCCCACCCTACATTATTAAGATTTAATTGATTTCTACATATAAAGCACGATACTCATCAGTTAATTTATGGTTAGGCGCATAGTGAACCAGTGGTTGTGATTCAGAATGAGACTCTCTTACTTTAACTGAAGGTGAAATTTTACTGCTGAGCACAGGATGACCTTCACCAATCAACTCTTCTACCAGTTTTCTGGGTAGATTTGCCTGTTTTTGATATTGATTAACTATAATGCCTTCAATCTCAAGGTTTTCATTGTGGTCTGCTTTTACCTCGGCAATCGAATTCATTAAGGTATATAAAGCATCTCTGGCAAAAGTGTCGCAGTCGAATGGGATTAAACATTTTTCGGCAGCAATTAATGCAGACTGGCTGTAAAAATTAAGGATAGGGGGTGTATCTATATAGATTGCATCAAAGTCGGTTAGTTTTTCCAGCGCTTCTTTTAGTTTAAAAATTTTATATCTGGAATCAAGTCGGCTTTGCAGTGCTTCTAGCTCTGGATGGCTTGGTAAAACAAATAAATTAGGGAAAGGCGTTTCGTGAATTGCACTATCCAGACCTTCTTTGCCACCGCCGAATAGACTGATACCTAAACAGTCTTTAAAAAAATGAGCAATGGTTTTATCTGCGTCAGTAATCTTGTGACCCAACAGGTATTGAGTGGAGTTCCCTTGTATATCAAGGTCTATCACCAGGGTTCGTTTCCCTTCCACCGCACTGATAGCGGCTAGATTACAAGTGATGGTTGATTTACCGACACCACCTTTTTGGTTGAAGATGACCCTGCGCATATTATTTCCTCGCTGAACTAGTTTTGATTAGGTTCATATAGATAAACAGCATTATAAGCTTTGAATCAGTAATATCAACTACGAGTGAAAGTTTTTGCTTTACATTCGGGGCATTCAGGGATTTGACTGGTTGATTTAAAGGCAATAAGTTTGCCGCAGGCATCACAAGTTAATGTCCCAGGCCCAGTAATATCACCACTTTTGTAGGGGTGATACATTTTAGCCTGTTGCTCAAGTTTAGCCAGTTCCACGCGTGTTTTGTCCGCAAGGCTGAAAAAATCATCCAAGGCAAAGTTTTCGATTAAATCAATATCAAATTTAAACCACTCACTAATGGAATTATTATCACTGACGGCAGGAGAAGTGTTCGCAGCATGGTCAATATCCCGCATTAAGAAATCAGCAACCTCATTAATTTCTTCTTGTGTGAGACCACCAAGTGCACTGGTTTTTTCCTTAGCCATTTCCATAGCATCAGCAACAGAGTGCAATGTATCGTCCATTGTTTCGTACAAAGAAGCCATAAGGTCGTTATAGGCATCAATAAATTTTTTATCACTCATAGGTTTCTCCTTAAAATACACTTTAGATTTAAGCGTCTGTACTGTATTCTAACGCTTTTGTATGTAAAAAGACGAGTAGGATGGAAGAAAATTACACGCCATTAGAAATTGAACAGGCAGCTCAAGAAAATTGGGAGACGACTGGTGTGTTCAATACCACAGAAGATACTGATAAAGAAAAGTATTATTGTTTATCAATGTTTCCTTATCCCAGTGGAAAATTGCACATGGGACATGTACGTAACTACACCATCGGTGATGTTATCAGTCGTTACCAGCGCATGCTAGGTAAAAATGTTATGCAGCCTATGGGCTGGGATGCATTTGGTTTGCCTGCGGAAAATGCAGCGATGCAAAATAATGTCCATCCCGCTGACTGGACTTATAGCAATATTGATTACATGCGTGATCAATTAAAAGAATTAGGCTTTGGTTATGACTGGAATAGAGAATTAGCGACTTGTGATCCCAGTTATTATAAGTGGGAACAATGGTTTTTCTTAAAGCTGTTGGAAAAAGATCTGGTTTATAAAAAAACTTCGCCTGTTAACTGGTGTTCAAATGATAAAACAGTTTTAGCCAATGAACAGGTCATTGATGGTTGTTGCTGGCGTTGTGATACTAAAGTCGAGAAAAAAGAAATTTCTCAATGGTTTGTCAGAATTACCGCTTATGCCGACGAGCTACTACAGGATTTAGATAAGCTGGATGGCTGGCCTGAAAAGGTTAAAACCATGCAGGCAAACTGGATTGGTCGTTCCGAAGGTGTGGAAATGGATTTTGCCGTTACCAATACCGACCCGATAAGAATTTATACTACTCGTCCTGATACATTAATGGGCGTGACTTATCTTGCTGTAGCAGCAGAACATCCAGTCGCTATCGCCGCAGCTGAAGGCAATGCGGAAATAACCGCTTTCCTTGAAGAATGTAAAGTGATGGAAACCTCCGAAGCAGCCATGGAAACCATGGAAAAGCGTGGAGTAGATTCTGGTGTAAAAGCGATTCATCCAATTACGGGTGAAGAAGTTCCTGTCTGGATTGCTAACTTTGTGTTGATGGGGTATGGCACGGGTGCTGTTATGTCTGTCCCTGCACATGATCAACGTGATTATGAGTTTGCTACTAAATATGGCATTGCTATTAAACAGGTTATCTTCTCTGCAGAAGGCGAAGAGGATGATACTTCTGAGCAAGCGTTTACAGTTAAAGGTATATTGAAAAACTCAGCTGAGTTTGATGGCTTAACATCCGGCGATGCTTTTAATGCGATTGCAACAAAACTTGAAACGGATAAAAAAGGCGAAAAGAAAACCAATTTTCGTTTGCGTGACTGGGGTGTTTCCAGACAACGTTATTGGGGCGCGCCTGTTCCTGTTATTTATTGTGATGACTGTGGCACCGTTCCCGTTCCAGAAGCTGATTTACCCGTTGAATTACCAAAAGAAGACGTGATTTTAGATGGTTCGCAATCACCTTTGGCGGCACATCCAACGTTTCCTCATGTTGACTGCCCTAAATGTGGAAAAGCAGCAAAGAGAGAAACAGATACTTTTGATACCTTTATGGAATCATCCTGGTACTTTGCTCGCTATGCGGGAAAAAGTGATACCAGCATGTTGGCAGAAAGTGCGAATTATTGGTTGCCTGTTGATCACTATATTGGCGGCATTGAGCATGCAATTTTACATTTATTGTATGCGCGCTTTTATACTAAGTTATTACGTGATGAAGGCTTAATCACTTGTGATGAGCCTTTTAAACGATTGTTGACGCAAGGCATGGTGCTAAAAGATGGCGCCAAGATGTCAAAGTCAAAAGGTAATACGGTTGACCCGCAAGGCTTGATTCAGCAATATGGCGCAGATACCGTGCGTATGTTTGTAATGTTTGCAGCACCACCAGAACAGTCTTTGGAGTGGTCTGATAGCGGTGTGGAAGGTGCATTTCGATTCCTCAAACGATTATGGCGCCAGGTGTTTTTGCATGTAGAAAACGGTCAGCAAATTCCTGTGCTGGATAAAGCGAGTTTGACTGAAGATCAAAAGAACTTACGCAGACAATTACATTTGGCCTTAAAGAAAGCGACTGACGATTATGGACGACGTTATACCTTTAATACCGTGATTGCAGCGAATATGGAATTGGTCAATACTTTATCGAAAGTTAAGGATGATTCCGCTAATGGCATTGCTATACGCCAAGAAGTTTTAGAAGCCATCTTGCTAATGCTTGCACCCATTACCCCTCATGTATGTAAACAATTGTGGACAGAGCTGGGGCATGATAACGATATTGTTATTGAGTCCTGGCCTGTAGTTGATGAATCCGCTTTAGAGCAGGATTCAATCAAAATGATGTTGCAGGTTAATGGTAAATTACGGGGTAATGTCATGGTGCCTGCGAGTGCCAGCAAAGATGAAATTGAAAAGCTAGCCTTTGCGGATGAGAATGTTATTCGATTTGTTGAAGGGAAAGAGGTCAAAAAAGTGATTGTTGTGCCGAAACGCCTGGTCAATATTGTTGTTTAACACTTTGCTTTAAATCACCTGAAAGTGAACACCCTATGAAATCAAGATAAGCTTTATTATTTTGTAGGGTGGATAAGCGCCAGCGTAATCCATCATTTGTTAGAATTGTAGGGCTTACCCAAGCAACATATTCCTTAATTTAACAGGCTCCTATCTTTCAATGTGAATTTGAAATCATATGATGAGTGTCACCTAAAAAACCATGATACAGATTAAAAATATTTTTCTATTAACGCTACTGTTATTTATTTCTGCTTGTGGATATCACTTGCGGGGTACTATTGATTTGCCAGAAGGGCTAAAGCGTATTTACATGCAAGGTGCTTCAGGTACATTATACAAAACGATGCAGAGAACCTTAAAATCTTCTGGTGGAGAGATGGTTACCAGTGTTGAGCAAGCAGGGATTGTGGTACAAGTCATTAAAGAGAAAATGGATAGACGGGTACTTTCTTTAAGTTCATCTGGCCGAGCAAATGAGTATGAAATCATTTATACGTTAAACTTTAATTTTTTAGATGCTGAAGGAATGATGCTGTCTGAAAAACAGAAAATTGAAATTAGCAAAGACTATTTCAATGATCAGGAAGAAGTTTTAGGGAAAGACAATGAAGAGCAGGTTATCAGGGAAGAAATGTATCGTACTGCGGTGCAATCAATTGTTAATCGAGCTAGAGTTGTATTAGAAAAGGAAAACAGCATTGATACCATTAAAAAATAATTGTGCGAGTAACAGCTGATCAACTGGCAGGGGCTTTAAAGCAGTTAGCCCCTGTTTATTTTGTGACTGGGGATGAGCCATTACAACAGGGTGAAGTGGCCGATGCTATTCGATTAGCTGCAAAAAAAGCAGGCTATGCTACGCGAGAAATATTTTCTGCAGAAACAGGTTTTGAATGGGGGGAATTAGCGTTTGCGGCTGACTCCATGTCACTTTTTGCGGATAAAAAAGTGATAGACCTCAGAATTCCTTCTGGTAAACCAGGAACAGAAGGTGCAAAGGCTTTAATTAATTATTGTCAACGCTTACCAGAAGACACCTTGCTCCTTATCACTGCACCTAAGCTGACGGCTGCTACTTTAAAATCTAAGTGGTGTCAGGCGCTTGATCAGGCGGGTGTGATTGTTCAGGTCTGGCCTTTAGAGGGTGGTGCCTTGGTTCAATGGTTGCAACGTAGAGCGCAGAAGAGAGGTTTGCAGCTAGCAGATGATGGTATTAAATTATTAGCCTCACGTATCGAAGGTAACTTGCTTGCTGCGGCTCAGGAAATAGAAAAGCTTTATATCTTGTATGGTGAAAGTCCTATCTCTAAGCAGGCTGTAGAAGAGGTTGTTGCTGATAGTGCTCGATTCGATGTATTTAAACTCACTGATTGTGTCTTAGCGGGTCGAATTAGTCGAGCCATTAAAATTCTAAATGGCTTGAAGGCTGAAGGTATTGCCGCACCTGTAGTGGTTTGGGCTTTGGCGCGTGAAGTTCGAATGCTAATTAATATAAAGGATGCCTTAAAGCAGGGGCAGCATAAAGAGGCGGTTTATAAAAGTTATCGTTTATGGGATAAGCGTAAATTGATAGTTAATAATGCGCAGTCTCGTCTGGATATGAAGACCTTACGGCAAGCCTTATTATTATGCTCTACAGCGGATAGGCAAATAAAAGGTCGAGAACAAGGTGATTATTGGGAAAGCTTATTATCATTATGTATGTTGTTCGCTGCAAAGTAGCATGTCAGCTTGTAGCAAAACCAGCCGACATAGAGTGAAAATATGCTTGTGATAGTCGCTTTCAATCTTGTCAAAAGAGCTTAGTCATATGATGTCAAAAAAAATTTATGACCTGGATTGCAAAGCATGTAAGCGACTTGATAGCTTCTTGGCTGAGGTTAAGTGTAAATATTCGGATTATCACGCCAGACCCGTTGCCCCTTTTGGCGATAACAATGCACATTTATTGATTGTTGGATTGGCTCCTGGAATGCACGGTGCAAATGCTAGTGGGCGTCCTTTTACCGGGGACGCTTCAGGGAAATGGTTATTTCAGGCTTTATTTGATTTTGGTTTTAGCAATCAACAAAATGCTGACTCTCGCAGTGATGGATTGCTGTTAAGAAATTGTCGTATAACTAATGCTGTAAAGTGTTTGCCCCCTCAAAATAAACCGACAGCATTAGAGGTTAATCAATGTAACCATTTTCTGCATGAAGAAATTAAAACGATGCCTAAAGCTGCCATTATTATGGTGCTAGGCAGTGTTGCTCATCAGGCGGTTTTAAAAGCTTATGGGCTAAAGTTAAGTACTGCAAAATTTGGCCACAATAAACAGTTTCAGTTACCTGATGGAAAAGTCTTGCTGAGCTCTTATCATTGCAGTCGATATAATATTCAAACTAAACGATTAACTAAGGAAATGTTTGTAGAGGTATTTAAAACCATAGATAGTTTAATGGTTTAGATTTTGACAGAGCGGGACGTTCCCACCCTGGATATCAACTACAGTAGATCACACTATGGCCGATTCAGATTTTGATATAAAAGGTTTTCTAAAGAATCTGACTAAACGACCGGGCATTTATAAAATGCTCAATGATAAAGGTCAGGTTATTTATATAGGGAAGGCGAAAAATTTAAAAAACCGCGTTTCCAGTTATTTTAGAACTAAGACAGCTTCGCCAAAGCAACAGGCAATGGTGGTAAAGATAGCGGCAATTGAAGTCACTATTAGCAATACCGAAGGTGAGGCTTTATTGCTGGAAAGTCAGCAAATAAAACGTCATATGCCGCGCTACAATATCTGTCTTCGAGATGATAAGTCATACCCTTTTTTATTTATTTCAAGCTATCATGATTTCCCGCAAATAACGCTGCACCGAGGAGCTAAAAAGAAACGAGGAAAATACTTTGGTCCATACCCGAGTGCAGGGGCAGTTAAAGAAACGCTCAAATTATTACAAAAGATTTTTCCTATCAGGCAATGTGAAGATTCATATTACAATAATAGAGCACGGCCCTGTTTACAGCATCAAATAGAACGCTGTACAGCACCTTGTGTGGGCTTAATTGATAAACAGGCCTATGCTGAAGACCTGAATAATACAATTTTGTTTTTAGAGGGAAAGGGCAATCTATTGATTGATCAATTAATAGCGAAAATGGAACTTGCCTCAAAAAATCTTGAATTTGAACAAGCGGTTGTCTATAGAGACCAGATTCTACGTCTGCGGACTGTATTAGAAAAACATTTTGTGCATGGTGAAAAAGGCGATGTAGATATTATTGCTTGTGCTAGCAAAGCTGGGGTTGCTTGTGTGCAGGTGTTTTTTATTCGTAATGGACAGAATCTGGGGAATAAATTATTTTTTCCTAAAATGAGTGATGATTCCTCTCCTGCACATATTTTACAAGCATTTATTCCACAGTATTATTTAGATAGGCAGGCCCCTTATGAATTAATAGTCAGTCATGCCGTTGAAGAAGCTGATTTGTTAACAGAAATGTTGTCAAAGCAAGCCAGTCATTCGGTCAGTATTGCCGTTAATGTGAGGGGGAATCGACTTAAATGGTTGCAAATGGCGGCAATGAATGCAGAGAATTCATTGTTAACTAAGCTCTCCGATAAGCAGGGTCTGTATGCTCGTTATTTAAGTTTACAGGAAGAACTGGGCTGTATTGATTTACCTAAGCGCATGGAGTGTTTTGATATTAGTCATACCCAAGGAGACCAGACCGTTGCGTCCTGCGTGGTTTTTGACAGGGAAGGCCCAGTCAAATCAGCTTATAGGCGTTTTAATATAGAGGGTATTACGCCTGGTGATGATTATGCGGCGATGTACCAGGCTGTAACGAGGCGATTTAAGCGTTTGAAAAAAGGTGAACATCAAGCGCCTGATATTTTATTAATAGATGGTGGAAAGGGTCAGGTTAGTCAAGCACAAAAGGCTGTGGACGAATGTGGTGTAAATGATGTTATGATAGTCGGAGTTTCTAAAGGCCCTGACCGAAAAGCAGGGATGGAAAAGCTGATTTTAGTTGATCAGCAGCAACCTTTGGATGTTACGCCAGGCGCGAGTGCTTTGTTGTTGATTCAACATATACGGGATGAAGCGCATCGATTTGCAATTACTGGGCATAGAC